>Ga0207048_10282_pt1 | contig 16110 bp, 16 predicted proteins | sample Alteio_BWMinCont_65_FD_153301 | JGI IMG/M metagenome (GOLD analysis project Ga0207048, IMG submission 153301) | Enriched cells from forest soil in Barre Woods Harvard Forest LTER site, Petersham, Massachusetts, United States -... | ecosystem: Environmental > Terrestrial > Soil > Temperate forest >...
AAAGTTAAATTAAATAACGGCCTTGAAATGCCCATCCTCGGGTTTGGCGTTTTCCAGGTAACCGATCTGGCAGAATGTGAAAGAAGTGTAGTGGATGCTATTGAAACCGGCTACCGGCTAATCGATACGGCGCAATCCTACATGAACGAAGAAGCGGTTGGCAAAGCGATTAAGCGGAGTGGTGTAGCTCGTGAAGAATTATTCATTACCACTAAGCTATGGATACACGCAAACGGTTATGAAGGCGCAAAAAAAGCGTTCGAAAATTCCTTAAGGAAATTGCAACTCGATTACCTGGACTTATACTTAATACATCAGCCATTCGGCGATGTGTATGGCGAATGGAGAGCTATGGAAGAACTGCATAAGGAAGGAAAAATAAGAGCGATTGGCGTGAGCAACTTTCACCCTGACAGGCTGATGGATCTGATCGTTAATAACGACATCGCTCCGGCCGTTAACCAGGTAGAAACCCATCCGTTCCACCAACAAAACGAGGCTCAGCAGTTTATGATAGACAACAACGTGCAGATCGAATCGTGGGGACCATTTGCAGAGGGCAAGAATAACATCTTTCATAATAAACTTCTGCAGTCTATCGGCAACAAGTATAATAAATCAATTGCCCAGGTGATCCTTTGCTGGCTGACGCAAAGAGGCGTGATCGCTATTCCGAAGTCGGTCCGCAAAGAAAGAATGGCAGAAAACCTTAATATTTTCGATTTTAAGCTGAGTACTGAAGATATGGAAGCAGCTTTTTCGACCACCGCGACCCGGCGATGGTGAAATGGCTGGGAGAAAGAAAACTTGAATAATTAAACCTCTAAAAGCACCAACATATAACACCACAAAAAATTTAACCGATCATTAACATTTAAAAATTAAAATCATGAAAACAACAATTATGGCATTGTGCCTGATTTTTGCGGGCTTGCAACTATCACATGCCCAGGCTAAATTACCAAGTTCAGCAGCAACAACAACCTTCACAAAAGAAGAACAGGAAATTCTTGATCTTTCTAAAACCAAATGGACATGGATGTCAGACAAAAATGTAGACTCTTTAAATGGGCTTTTTAAAGAAAACTGCGTTTTTGTGCATATGGGCGGAAGCTGGGGAAAATCCCAGGAATTGAATACAATTAAAGGCGGCGGGATCTGGTATAAGAAAGCTGAGGTGTATGGCGCTTCGGTGAACATTTTTGGTAACACGGCTATCCTGTTAAATGATATAGACTTACTGGCAGTTGTTGGTGGAAACGAAGTCACCCATGCCTTTATGGTGACTGAAGTTTATCTCAAAGAAGACGGCAAGTGGAAAATGGGCTCTCTCACTTTCTCAACGTTGCTTAGGCCAGTTAAATTAAATAACAGCAATAATCAACCGCAGCAGCAACACTAACACCAATCTGCATATATGAACCGACATTACGGGCATAATTATTTGAAATCCTTACTTTTTTGTTTGATAATTGTTAACGTCGGCCATTGCGTCGATTTACCTTTGCCTAAACATTTAGCCGACAAATCATGTTGGGCAATATAAAGGAGAAAAATTAATGGAAATTAAGCGAAGCGGCTCGCAACCGTCAGGCAAAGGCCCAGCCGAATATTTTACCGGATCAGTTCGTATTGATCCACTCTTTAGTCCGCCAGACCCGGCTCGCGTGGCTATGGCCATGGTCACCTTTGAGCCAGGTGCCCGTACAGCGTGGCATACTCACCCGTTTGGTCAAACATTAATTGTTACCACAGGCAGTGGCTGGGTACAGCGTAAGGGTGGGAAAATAGAAGTAATTCATCCGGGAGATGTGGTTTATTTCGAACCCGGGGAAAAACACTGGCATGGAGCTACTTCTACAACGGCAATGAGTCATATCGCCATACAAGAGAAACTAAACGGTTCGCCTGTTGATTGGATGGAGCAGGTAACCGACGAAGAATACTATAGCTTAAATAAATAAGAAAGACACGATGGAAAAACGAAAATTAGGAAATAGCAATTTCGAAGTCTCAGCTATTGGCTTGGGCTGCATGGGAATGAGCTTTGGCTATGGAGCGGTACACGATAAAAAAGAAATGATTCCGCTTATTCGTTCAGCCGTAGAACAAGGGGTGACATTTTTCGACACTGCGGAGGTCTACGGTCCTTTTATTAACGAAGAACTTGTCGGCGAAGCGCTTGCTCCTTTCCGCGACCAGGTAGTTATCGCCACCAAATTCGGTTTCGCTCCGGCTGCGACTGACACGACCCGGTGGTCTGAACTGAATAGTCGGCCACAACATATCAAGGAAGTTGCCGAAGCCTCACTTAAGCGGCTTAAAGTGGATGTTATCGATCTGTTTTACCAGCACCGTGTCGATCCAAATGTACCGATCGAGGACGTAGCCGGAGCAGTGAAAGATTTGATCCAGCAAGGTAAGGTAAAACATTTCGGTCTCTCTGAAGCCGGTGCAAAAACGATCCGCCGGGCACACGCTGTTCAGCCCGTTACCGCGCTACAGAGCGAATATTCCCTTTGGACAAGGAAGCCGGACGAAGAAATAATACCAACGCTTGAAGAGCTGGGGATCGGTTTTGTTCCCTTTAGCCCTTTAGGCAAAGGGTATCTTACCGGTAAGATGAATGAGAATACAAAATTTGATAGCTCTGACTTCCGCAACATCCTTCCTCGTTTTACGTCAGAGGCGCTCAAGGCGAACCAGGTATTAATTGATTTGCTTGGCAAAGTCGCGGAACAAAAGAACGCGACGCCTGCCCAGATCGCCCTGGCATGGCTCCTTGCTCAGAAGCCATGGATCGTTCCGATCCCAGGCACTACGAAACAACACCGCCTGGAGGAAAACAACGGAGCCGCTAAAATTGAACTAACGGCCGACGATCTCCGTGAGATAAATAACGCTGCGGCAGAGATCACTGTACAGGGGGCTCGTTACCCTGAAAATATAGAAAAACTGACCGGCCGGTGATTTGGTTACCTTTTAATTCAGAAGCCTTAAGTCGCAAGATTTAAGGCTTCTTTGTTTTGATTTAGGATTTTTAGTTATGGGCTTGTATAATTCGAAATCACCAGCCGCAAACTGCGTGTATATTTTTTTTGAAAGCTTTGAAATGTAAAAAATAGGCTTTACCTTTAAAAAGATTTGATACCTTATTAACAACCTTTTAATCACTTTAAACCCTTCAACAATGGATAAATATAACTTTTTTTCGGGTATAAGGATGCCCTCTACTCTCGTTAGTCAATACTATCCTCCCCAGAAAAACTCTCCAAACGCTCTATTTGACCACTTTGTTTTTCAACCGATGTTAGATGATGGATCTAAATCAGATGATAATTTTACGTTAGCTGTTTATGCCGTAGATGTGAATTTAAAGGTACTAAATAATGGAGAACAACTTAAGCCAACAACAGAGTTGAACGACAATATCCAGGGAACAAAACCAAATATTCAATTTGCAAATATGAAGTTGTTTTTACCAGCACTTGGCATTATATACCCGAATGGAGTCAATTTAGACCTAAAAGTATATCCGCCGGGAGGTTACTATTGGCAAAACGGTAAGGAAACCGCCTATGTGCTTTATATCGCTAACGCCGGGGATGGCGATGGGAATGGGACGGAAGGCAATCCTACCGTTCCAGTTAATCCTTCGCCGCCCTATTAGGCACATTCAGGGAACGCAGGGTCCCGTACCGGAGACACTGCCGCGACGAAAGTTGTGATGAAGGGTGCCATCGTAAAAAATATTTTTTTTAATATCTTTCTAAACTACCTGCAAGATGTACAAAAAGTCAGTTTTCCTTTTCAGTTGTATTTTGTTAGCCTGTATGGCCATTTCATGCAATCATGGCAAAAATAAGCCTGTGAGCGTTAACGCCCCAAAAGACACTTCCTCCGTAAACTCGCCGCGGGCAAATATTAACGGCAATCTATACATATTATATTTATCACAATCAGAAATGCAAGGCTTACTCAATAGTACCGCTGGTACCGCTGCAGATGATAAATTGATTTTTCAGTTTTTTTATGATAAAAATGGAACTTTGGATTTAAATGCCTGGCCAAAGAGCAGCGGGACTTTTCCTTATCAAAAAGACTTGTTTCTTCATGAAACTACGGTATCATGTCCATGTATAGACGCAACATGTAAAAATGTTCATTTAGGAAACGTTCGCATTGGCCCGGTTGAATATAACAAACTTGCCGCAGTTGTTACACAATTCCAATACTTTATTTTTGTCCCGTGTATAAAATCGGTCGACACCACGGATAAATATTGTTATATCGTTTACAATATATATGGAGATAGTTCAATACCTACAACCTGTCCGTATCCGTCTTCATCGGCACTCAAGAGTCCAACTCTAATAACAAACACTAATAACCCATCGCCTCCCTATTAGGCATCTTAAGAATGAGTAAAATTTTAGAATTAATTTTTGACTGGTCGGAGGTATGGGCGCTGCTCATACCTCTGCTTTTTTTAATATTCGGGCATAAGCAGCCCGCATTATTAAAACCTGTCATTATTTACTTATGGCTTGCGCTCTTACTCAATCTTTTTGGCGATATCATTGGTGATTTTAAAAGGCCCTACCACTTTCCCCAATGGCTCCAAAGCAATAACCCTATTTATAACATACACTCTGTGGTAAGATTTGCCTGTTTTAGTTATTTCTTTATCTCACTTCCGCAGCCGCAATTTAAAACCTTTAAAAAAATCATTGTTTTGGTATTCCTGTTATATTTCATTATTGATTTTACATTTTTTGAGCATTTTTTTTACTTCTATCATTTAAGCGGCAATTTATTGTCGGCCGAAGCTTACCTTTTGCTGATTTATGGCATGCTCTATTACCTGACCGTGTTAAATGATGATTATGATACAGCTTTTAAAGGGCCTGTCTTCTGGATCGCGACAGGGCTCTGCATATACGTAGTGATCAACTTTTTTGTATTTTTATTTTATGTTCCTATGATCACCCAAAACTTTAAATTAGCACTTGATATCTGGAATGTTCATAACGCAGCATACATTATTTTATGTGTTTTTATAACAAGAGCATTATATGCAACTACTCGAAAATATCCAATTACTGGAAATTAGTTTAGAATCCCGGGTAATATTTGGCATTTCAGGAATGGTGTTGCTGTTTACCGGTTTCCTGACCGTTTTTGTTGTGAGCCAGCGAAAAAAACTTCAATATCATAAAGATCTGCATGCACTGCACGAGGAACACGAGCAATACCTTATGCAACAGAATATGCTATTAGAGCAACGCGTTGAAGAAAGAACGACGGAGTTGGTGTTTCAAAAAAACGAGTTGCAAAAATCACTACATGAACTTAACCGCGCTCAAGTGCAATTAATACAGAAAGAAAAGATGGCTTCACTTGGGGAGCTTACCGCAGGCATAGCGCATGAGATACAAAATCCGTTAAACTTTGTTAATAATTTCTCTGACGTGACTATTGAACTGGTAGATGAGCTGTTCGAAAACTTAAAGAATAATGACCGGAAAGAAGCCACTGCTGTTGCAGATGACATTAAGCAAAACCTTGCAAAAATAAATCAACACGGCAGGCGCGCAGATAGTATTGTAAAAGGAATGCTGGAACATTCGAAGGTTGATACGGGGAAAAAAGAACCAACAAACATCAATAAATTGGCTGCTGAAAGTATGCGACTAAGTTATTCTAATTTTTTCGCAAAGGACAGCACTTTCTCCACATCCTGCGAAACTTTTTTTGACAATTCCATTGGTGAAATAGATGTTGTTCCTCAGGCTATAAAAAGAGTTTTCTTCAACCTGTTTAACAACGCGTTTTATTCTGTTAAGGAAAAACGGGACCGGTTAGCGGCAACTTATAAACCTGTTGTTTCTGTTACCACTAAGAAGGAGAATAATAATATTCTGATCATTGTAAGTGATAACGGGACGGGCATTCCCCCCAAAATATTTCAAAAGATATTTCAGCCGTTCTTCACAACAAAGCCTCCCGGAGAGGGCACAGGTTTGGGGTTGTCATTGAGTTACGACATAATAAAGGCGCACGAAGGAGAGATAAGCGTGGAATCGGTTGAGGGGGAACGGACGGCGTTTACTATTACTTTGCCGGTTTGATAGTTATGATACTACCCTCGGACAAACCGGGAAAAATGTTATTATTTTTCAGACATTGATTTAATTATTTAGTACTAATTTTGGTTTGTCTATACTTTATATGCCTCAGCAAATTAATACCTTCATTCATTTAGTTTTTATAGGATTTGTCGCCCTTTTTCCGGTTGTTAACCCCATTGGTTCAGCTTTTATTGTAAGTCCATATTTTTTGGATACATCCCGTAAGGAAAGGATAAAATTTGTAAAAAAAATTACTTTATACTGCTTCATTATATGCACAGTCACGGTATTGGTTGGGCATTGGATTCTAGAACTGTTTGGTTTATCGATCCCGGTTATACAATTAGCCGGTGGTATCATGATCTGTAAAATCGGCTGGGAATTTCTATCTGCTGATGATAAAGAGGTTAAGGAAGAAAATGTAGCCGACAAAGCTAAAACGGAACATATTGCGTCCGCTGAGAATAACCTTTTTTACCCCATCACTTTCCCGATCACTGCCGGCGCAGGCACTATAGCTGTACTGTTTACGCTAAGCGCTCAGGGCGCAAATGCCGACCTTTCTGTTTACATGCTTAATATTTGCGCGTTACTGGTATCCATTATCGGCATATGCATACTTATCTTTATTTTTTATTTAAACACTAACCGGCTCATTAGCTATATCGGATTGCGAAACGAGCAAATAATCAACCGGTTTATGGCTTTCTTAATTTTCTGTGTGGGCCTTCAGATAGCCTCAAGCGGAATTACCAATTTAATAAAGCTACATTTTAAATTACATTGAGTTTTGACCTGCCCTCGCGAATGCTTTTTGAGCTGTTGCTTTTGCTCAAGTTGTAGCCAGGTCCGCCATTTGGATTGCGAAAAACCAGCTTTGCATAAACATTGCGGATTGTTAGAAACAACTCCGACAATGGCGGGGAGACCAAAACTTTACACGTAACAAGACTGTTACGATTTGATCAGCAGGTAGTTGCCGTGAATCATTATTTTTGACTAAAACCTTTTACTATGAGCCAGATCAAAAAAGAAGACATCAAGCAGGAAGTGTTTGACTTGTATGATGACTACGCCCACAACCGGCTTGACAGACGTGATTTTGTGCAAAAGCTATCTGCTTATGCAGTCGGTGCATTAACAGTACCTGCGCTAATGAGTTTCCTGATGCCCGATTACAAAGGGAATATACAGATCAAGTCCGATGACCCCCGCTTAAAATCGGAGTACATCACTTATCCTTCACCAAAAGGCGGCGGAACTATAAAAGGACTGCTATCAAAACCAGTAGATGCTAAAAAGAAACTTGGGGGTATCGTCGTGGTTCATGAAAACCGTGGGCTGAATCCTTACATCGAGGATGTGGCCAGGCGGGCCGCCCTGGCAGGATTTATTACGCTCGCACCCGATGCCCTCACGCCCCTGGGCGGCTATCCCGGCAACGATGACGCGGGGCGCGACCTGCAAAGCAAACGTGACAAAGGCCAGATGGAGGAAGATTTTATAGCCGCATATTATTACCTTAAAGATCGCCCGGAATGCAACGGTATGGTAGGCGTTGTGGGTTTTTGTTTTGGCGGCGGCATAGCCAATATGATGGCCGTCCGCATACCCACCCTGGCGGCAGCTGTACCTTTTTACGGGGCTCAGCCTGATGCAGCGGATGTACCTAAAATCAATGCACCTTTAATGCTGCACTATGCATCACTGGATACCAGGATTACCGGGGGCTGGCCGGCCTATGAAGCTGCTTTAAAAGCAAATGGCAAAAAATACCAGGCGTTTATTTACGAGAACGTAAACCACGGCTTCCATAACGATACAACACCCCGTTATGACAAAGCCGCCGCGGAACTTGCCTGGAAACGCACCATTGATTTTTTCAGTGAATATTTGAAATAATGCGCCCAAATTGCAATTACAAAGTATAAAATTAAAAAGCCTTTCATTTTCCCGATCAATAAATAAAACCATTTAATCTTATGGGAAATATATCTAAGATAGGCCGCATTTTCTATGGTATAGCTATAGCAGAGACAGGGTTTCAGACAATTTATTATCATGATTTTCCTTATATGCTATTACCTCCAAAACATTCCTGGGTCCCCGGTTTTGCAATACTCGCTTTTATTTCCGGGATCATACTTATTTTGGCTGGAGCATGCCTGGTTTTTGAAAAAAAAACCAGGCAAATTTCTCTTTTGTTAGGAGGTGTGCTTCTATTGATATTTTGTTTTTGCTACATCCCGTATGAATTGATGGCGAGCCCAAATTATATGCATTTTGGGGAATGGGAGAATGCAGCGAAAGAATTGGCATTAGCCGGCGGTGCATTTGTTATTGCCGGCTGTTTTTCAGGAAAAAACGAAAACAGCCTTATCAGGTTTTTGGGGAAGCTAATACCCTTTGGGACTATTATTTTTTCCATAACGATTATCAGTTTCGGTATCGATCATTTTCTATACGCAAAAGAAGCATCAGACTATGTTCCATCATGGATACCCAACCATATGTTCTGGATGTATTTTGCCGGTGTAGCACTATTTGGTTCAGGCATTGGAATTACGTTAAATATCAAGCGTGGATTAGCCGCAACCCTTTTGGGTTCAATGATTTTTATTTGGTTTATTTCTCTCCACATCCCCAGGGTGATCGCTTCTCCTTTTGCCGATCTGGGAGACGAAGTTGCCAGCGCATTTTTAGCACTTGCATATAGCGGAGTTGCCTTTGTTATTGCTGGGGCTATTAAAAAGGTAGCTTAAAAAAACGGTCAGTTACCAAAGTTGATTTTAGGTTCATTTTTAGCATTTACCCCAATCACCATGTTGCCCGGATAATGTTTTGACGCATAAAAATGAAGAATCGTATCCGCTAGTTTTAATTCACGTCAGTTTTTTGGACTACCCGGAACTGCTGTGGGCGGCGTATATTTTGCAGTTCCGTTTATAAATGGCGACTTAGCATCGCAGATAGCCAATTCGCCCACGTAGCCGTCCTTCTTGATTTTTTCGCTTACAACCGGACGGTACTTGTTTTCGGCTACACAAAATAACACGGCTATGCTATGTTTGCCCGCATTGTCTTTAATGGCTAACTTATAAGATCGCAAGGCGTTCAATGCTGCCTCATCAAAAACGTTGCCTGCACTTTGTGCCACATTTGCGTCGCTGATCATCCCCTCATTATCCAGGTTAAAGTTCAAAACAACAACACCGCCGGCAAGCGCTTTTTTGGCTTGCTGGGGGTATTCGGTGTTGCCGAGCATATAGTTGTAAAATTGATTGGCATAAGGTGCATCCAAATACGATGCGACATCAAAAATGTAAGCCAAATGCTTCTTTATTACATTTTTGGGATACATGAATTGTATGATCATAGAAGATGCCGATGGGAAGCTATATCCGTATTTGTCCTTCAGCATTTTCAGGTCGGCCGGGGTACAGTTTTTTTGAAAATACCAGGTGCCCTCGCCGTTTTTATCATAAATTACAACTTTGGCCTGCGACATGTTATTATTATCGCCCGGAAAACCAATGTTACTCTCATCATACTCGTATCCTTTACTGGTCCGAGATGCGGGATATTTGTAATTAGGTATGATCAATTCGCCTGCAAATTCTTGATCCTTTTGAAGCGAGTCGGTTTTGAATATGGAATAATCGTCAGTAAAAAAGTATACGCCGATTTTGTAATTTTTACCCGGGTCATCGTTAACCACTCCTTTGTAAGCGTTAAACCCGTTCAGTGCCAGGGCATCCAGTTTGTCGCCCCCGCTTTTAACAACTTTGGCATTGGTTATGCGGCGGTCCTTATCCAGCGCAAAGCCTACTTCTACCAGTCCGCCCTTTTCACCTTTGGCAGAGGTATAATGTATATTGTTATGTAAAAAATGATCTAACAGGTAATAACCGTCAACATTTACAATGGGTAAAATTAGTTGCCCGTCTTTGGTTGTAAACCGCGTGCTATCCTCAACAACTTCTACTTTAATGTCGTGGTTTTTGAGGAGTAACGATCTGTCAGTTTTAGTAATTGTGCCTGCCGTAAAAACTATTTTTTTGTTTTTTTGATCAACGGAAAGTTGGTCCATTATGGTGGTTACCCCATTTTGCGTGATTTTTAAACGTTTCCGCTTTGCTGCAGGAGTTGCATTCAGCGTGGTGTACTTGCCTGCTGATTTTACACTGGCGGGGCTAAGGTCAACCCAGCCATAGGTTTTACTGAATACGAGGGTTGAGGCGCATAACAATGCTGTGCAGATGGGGATTGTGATAAGGTATTTCAGCCTGGCTAAATTACCCGAACGTTGTTGGTTTAGCATAGTAATTCTTTTTTTTAACAGGTTATAATTGAAAAATGAATGGGTAATTGATGAACCGCCAACGCCATAAGCGCTCTTTAGTAAAAAAGAAGAGTAGGTTAGGGCATCAGTTTCGTAAGCAGCTGTTTGCTCATCGGCAATGTATTCATGTACAGTTTTTAAACTGTTTTGCAGCAGGTACACAAACGGATTAAACCAGTTAATGATCTTTAACAATTCCAGTAATATAATATCGGCCGAGTGTTTTTGGCGGATGTGCACCAGTTCATGCCTGATTATTGTATTAGACAGGGGTGCGTCGACGCCAATAAAAACGTAGTTAAAAAACGAAAAGGCTACATCTGTTTCGGTTAAATAGATCACCCGGTATTTGTCTTCGTTAACGCTTTGCGAATTACGCGTAAGCTTAAACAAGGTGCGTAGCTTAATAAAAAGCATAAAAAATAAAAAGGCTGCACCAATAAGATAAGCATACCATAAGCCATCCAGTAAGGTAAAATGCTGTTCGATTATCGGAACGGCCGTATTTATAACAGGGACAGGATAATGTTCAACAACTCTCACGGCCGGGGCCGTAGTATTATAAGTGAGAGTGCTTACATTTTCGGTTGGTATAACCGGCCTTAAAGCGCCTATCTGCAAAACCGGAAGTATAAATGAAATTATGCAGCTAAATATCAGGTAGACGCGGCTCAGCTGGTAATGGGTATCGCGGTTTAAAAATAAGCAGTAGGCCAAATAAAATATGCCGAGGTATATATTTGCTTCAACAAGGTAATACAGCCAGTTCATTTCTTTTTGTTTTTAAGGTCTTCAATTAGTTTGCTTAATTCATCCAGTTGCTGTATATCTAGCTTTTTTTCGTTGGCGATAAAGGATACCAAACTCTCGTAAGAGTTGCTAAAGTAGTTGCTCATCATCTTGTCCAAGGTGAACTTCTTATACTGCGCCTCACTGATCAAAGGAAAATATACATACGAATTTCCATAAGCTTTATGGTCAATAAACCCTTTGCCTTCTAAAACCCGCACTACGGTTGATACCGTGTTATAAGCCGGTTTGGGTTCGGGCATTTGTTCAATGATCTCTTTTACCATAGCTTCGTTTAATTGCCATAATAGCTGCATAACATGTTCTTCTGCTTTGGTAAGTTCTTTAATATTCATAGTGAACTAGTTTTATAGTTGAACAAAGTTATAACTATTTTTATAGTTTGCAAACTATTTTTATAGTTTTTTTAATTAATTGGGGAATTGTGCAGTTTAGGCTTGCACGACGGTATGCCCGCAGTCTAAATGCAGACCAATAAAAAAACCCCCGAGTCTTTCGACTCAAAGCTTTTAACTTGCTTTGTTGAGAGAACGGGACAAATCCCGAACTTTTTGGATGACAGCGGAGGAAGTATGATTTGACAACCCGCCTAAAAGCGGATGTGAATTTTACGCCTCAGCAAAATTCAACGTTTTTTGTGATATCAATGCGCATCACAAGGGATAAATTATAATGCGAACCTTATTGTAGAAACTGAGCCAAGTCCCGGGCCATCGCTTTTTATTCCTAGTGACCCTGTGTGGCTTTCAATGATCGTTCTGCAATTGTATAAGCCAAGACCTGTTCCATTTTTTTTCGTGGTAAATCCTCTCACAAAAAGCAAATTAGCAGTTTTATCATCAAAACCTTGTCCATTATCAGTGACGATTAATTCCACCACGTCGCCAATATTGTGCATATCGATTGTGATATTTTTTTCTGGCGCATCAAAATTTATAGCTTCGATACTATTTTTAAGAATATTCAAGATTACCTGCATCAGTTTGGTGTGATCTCCTTTAATGGTATAGATGCCTGGTTTTATGTTTATATTAAACTGAATGCCTTTTTTATCAATTGATGCAAAAAGCATCGACCTGCAATCAAATAAAATATCTTCAAGGCTAATGGGTTTCCTTTCATGGATTCCCCGATGGCCCCGTACCAATTGCCTTTGAATATTCAATATTTCCTGGATATGCGTTATAATATTTAACAACTCATTTATTGACTTGTGAATTTCATCCGCATTAGCCGATTGCGTCGATTCAATGCCTTCGGTAATTGCAATCAACGCTGCTGCCTTTTGTTCGCCAATTGTATCAGCTATAGGTGTTTGATGTGTTTTTTAGGAAAACCGTCAAACTTTTTATATTATCGAGATTATTTTGATCAACAACCCGGTTGATACGGTTTAAATGAGACCCAAGTCCAACCATTGCATTGCCTATGTCATGTAAAAACTCCGAAGCGATTTCAAATTTCCCTTGTGCAATCGCTTTTTCAAGTTCTTGTTCTTTTTGCTTTTTGAGCTGTTGATTCAGTTTTTTTAGATCTTCGGCCTGTTTGCTCAGCTCTTTTGATTGCTGTGACAGGTCCTGGTTTAATTTTTTTAATACTTCATCAGACTGTTTTCTGACCGTTATATCGTGGCCGATACCCAGCAAGCGAATGATCCGCCCGCGTTCATCCCTTACCGGAATTTTAGTAGTAAGCAACCACCGCATTTTACCAGATGCGTCCAAAAAATATTCTTCCTTATTTATAATCGAATCACCTGATTTTATCATCCGCATATCGTCTTCATAACCACGTAAGCCAATGTCATTATTAAATAAATCCAAATCGGTTTTGCCCAATACTTCTTCTTCGGACGAACACCCTATACATTCTACGTCCGCACGGTTTGCAATAATTTTCCGGCCTTCAATATCCTTCACATAAATTGTATCCGGTATGTTGTCAATTAAGGTTCTGAGTAAAATACGTTCCCGTTGTATCGCTTCCTCCGCTTTTTTATGCCTGGTTATATCAACGTGAGTGCCAATAATAACAAGATTCGACCCATCATTTGGATCGTTAAGCAATCTTCCTCTCGACCATATCCATATCCAGCTGCCATTACTATGTTTCATTCGATAATAACTCTCATAGGCGCCCTCCGGATTTTTAAGATATGCCGTAAATTGCTTCCTTACATTTTCCTGGTCTTCGGGATGTAATAAGTTTGTCAAAACCTCTTTTATATTAGTATAGCCCGAGAAATCATAATCCTTTTTATCCCGGCCCAGCAAGGAAAAGTATATATCGTTACACCACAAAAACTCTGTCTCCGAAAAATATTCCCAGGCGCCAATATCCGATGCGCTGATAAAGGCTTTGTACCGTTCCAATTTTTGAGATTGTACTTCATGGGACATCAAAGTCCCGTGTTCCTCATGCTCAGTTTTGTTTAGCAGATGTAGATTTTTTTCTAAATGCATATTTGAAAATAATTTGAATTGCCTGATAGAATTTACAATGGTAGGGTTATAGTAAATGTAGCGCCATGGTCGTTATAAACAGCGATTTTTCCTCCATGCCCAATAATAAATTGTTTTACAATTGAAAGTCCCAAGCCTGTGCCATTCTTTTTGCGACTTGTCACAAACGGATCGAAAAGGGTGTCCTTAATTTCAGGGGGTATACCCGGGCCGTTATCAGTAATATAAAGCGTTACTTCTTTATCTTCTACCTTGGCCGAAATGGTAATTACACCGTCCGTTATATTCCTTTCATGGATAACATCAATTGCATTATTGACAAGGTTAATAATAGTCCCTCTCAATTTGCTTTCATCACCGGGTACAACCAGGGTATCCGGAATATTTTTATTAATAGTTATTTGTTCGATACCTTCTCTCGTTTCGGCTTGTTTAATTGCTTCAGTGACTATTTTATTGATATTAACCGATACTTTAGTTATTTTGGTTTCTTTAATAAAATCCAGAAAATCATCAAATATCTTTGAGGCTTGTTCAGCTGATTGATCAATTAAGTTAACCATTTCACTTGTTTCACCCTCCTCACGCATTAAACTTGTAATCAGTTTGATGTTTTTTATAGGGGAACGAAGATCGTGCATAACCATTGCGAGCACCTGGCCAACCGCAGACAACTTTTCCTTTTGAATTAATTTTTCGTTCAATTCAGCATTCCGGATAGCCTGTGCGGCATTTTGCACAAAAAGCTTTAACAGGTACATTTTTTCTGTTTTCAGCCTTTCATGTTTTTTTAATAAAGCGAAAACTGAATAATTATCCATTCGGGCCAATACCAATTCATCTATCTGTACCACTTCGTCTCTGCCAACAGAAATGTTTTTTATGCGGGCTATCAGTTCTTCAAGATTGATCTTCTCTTCAATCGCACCGATAGAAAGTACTTTTTCATAAACAAAACCATCATGTAATTTACCCAGTAGGGCCATGTCTGTTTCTAAAGAACTGGCGAGCTGGTAAAGGATATTTTTTAACAGCGAGGTAAGCTGGTTATTATTTAAGCCAATTGACGAAATTGATTCGATCAATTTTTCGAGGTTCCTGAGTTTATTGTAATCAGTCACTGCCTTTGTGGCTATTTGAATGATCTCCTCAGATGCATATGGCTTGCAATGATACCCAACATTTTGGCCGGCTTGTTCAACAATTTCTTCTATTGAACAATCACTATAAGCGGTAATGAATACAATTTCTGCTTTAATATCATATTTTCTGATCTCTATAGCCGTTTCTAATCCATTGATACCCGGCATGCGCATATCTAAAAAGATCACCGCGTATGGGCTGCCATTTTCTATAGCTTTCTGTACTTTATGAATACCCTCGATCCCGGTAGAAGCTTTATCTACCGTAAAAACCGGAGTGTTACGGGTGCGCGGAGCAAGTAACGTCGCAGGCGCATCAAACAAGATATTCACAGCGTTGCTGATACTACTTTGTTCCTGGGAAATGCCCTTCGGAACAAGGATATCTTCAATGTTGTCCCTTACCATCTCTTCATCGTCTATTACTAAGACTGATGTATTAAGTTCGTTCATAACTATAAGAAAATAAATTCGGTAATAAATTAGGAATCACTAATACGTAGAATATGAAGTACTTATGATCTATTTACCTTATACGTTAGAATTTATATTTAGTTGTAAAATAATGGCATAATAGTAAATATACCTGCCAACGGATTTAAAATGATTTATTTTTTGGAAAGGTACCGGGTATCTTAAAGCTCGGGCATTTACAACCGGGCAATACAAATCCGGATATAAAAAAGCCATCAGAAGGTGGCCTTTGTAGAGGGAGCAGGACTCGAACTTTCATCCGCCCCTCGGCGAGTATGAGCCCGACGAGCTACCTACTGCTACAAACAAAAAAACCTCAAGACTTTCGACTTGAGGCTTTTGACTTGAACCGGTAGCCCCAACAGGACAGAAATCGAACCACTTTTTTGAAGATTTAAGGCGGTTAGCGAATATTTTCGCTTAGTTGAAATTGAGTTTTGTTTGTAAATAACTGTATTAAAGTTAATTATATTTTGTTGTATCAGCAATTTAAAATAGCAGCAAAATCAGACTTTCTTTTTTGGTTCGACATTTCTTGTTAGGGTGATTCCTGATAATGTAATCATCCTCCCTGCATAAATTGGCATTACCATGCATTCAGCCCGGCTTCGTTTCTTAGGAGCCCTTTGTTATTTCGGCCAAGCGCCACTCTCAGCCAGGCGTGATTGGGAGTGAAGCGAAACACGCTTGATTTGGGGACGTCGGATTATATTAACAGCCATTACTTACTTGGCGATACAGTTCCCACT
>Ga0207048_10284_pt1 | contig 16097 bp, 13 predicted proteins | sample Alteio_BWMinCont_65_FD_153301 | JGI IMG/M metagenome (GOLD analysis project Ga0207048, IMG submission 153301) | Enriched cells from forest soil in Barre Woods Harvard Forest LTER site, Petersham, Massachusetts, United States -... | ecosystem: Environmental > Terrestrial > Soil > Temperate forest >...
ACCATTGCCAATAATATCATAACAATAAAACGCACTAAAATACGAATGGCGGGCTTCAGGTTAAGATTTGACGGACAGGTTAGCTTTGATAATGCTCTAAATCTTCATTTTAGGCTTGGTCTGCCTCCTCTTGGCATTTTCGGTATTCCGATGACTATTACCGGAACAGAATCAAAACCGATAATCCACTTAGGTAACGGTAAAAAAGAAGATGAATTAAAAGAAACAGATGATAGTGATACCGGGAATTAAGGGTTAACCTCCAAGAAATACTGCCAGAAAAAAATTTTCAGCCCTTAACGGTTGAGGGAAGCAACCATAAGGTCAAAATAATCGTTTAATTCAACTGATTAGAATTATTTTATTTACCTTAGCAAATTTAGTAAGGGATGCCTTGCAAAGGAGATCAACATGCCGGAAAATAAGATTACGATACTTTATGTAGACGATGAAGAAAATAACTTATTTTCATTCAAGGCCACTTTTCGGATAAAATACCAGGTATTAACTGCACTTAGCGGTGATGATGCCTTGAAAATTTTGGAAGCAAAACCAATTCATGTTATTATAACTGATCAGCGGATGCCTGAAATGACCGGCGTTGAATTTTTGGAAAAAGTTTTAGAAAAGTTTCCTGATCCAATGCGGATACTTTTAACAGGCTATGCAGATATGGAAGCGGTGGTGGATGCCGTCAATAAAGGAAAGATATTTCACTATCTGGCAAAACCATGGAACGAGGAAGAACTGGATTTAACGATAAACAGGGCTTATGAAAAGTATCTTGAAAAAGTCCAGTTAAAAGAAATGAATGAAAAACTCGAAACATCAAACGACCAATTAGAGTTTTTGCTAAGACAAAAGCTTCTTTCCTAATGCAACTCCGATTCGTTAAATTTCCGATCTTACCTGCTCTAGTAATGTAATTAGTTTTTCTTTAGTAAGGGGTTTTTCTATGATACTATTTACAGTAGGATAGGCAAGTATTCTGTATATGTCATTAGGATCGCTGGTGGACGATAACACAGTTAATATAATGATCATATACTTTTTTTGAATTTCAGGCGGAAGTTTTTCAAATTCTTCCACAAACCTGTAGCCATCCATCATCGGCATTTGCAAATCAAGCAAAATTATGGTAGGGGCTTTGTCATTTTCAGCGTGGGTTTCACAGATCTTCTGCAGTGCGTGTTCAGCGTTCTGAAATGTTTCAATGACCAAACTATCATTTGTCCGCTCCAAAAATTTTTGGGTTACGTAGCAATCTAGCTCACTATCGTCAATAATTATAAATGAAAATTCTATATTCATCATATGGATGGAATTGTTACTTTAAAAGTTGTTCCCTTGTTCAAAACAGAGTTTACCTCAATTTGCCCGTTTAATTTTAATAATGCACTTTTTACATTGTACAGCCCGAAACCTGATCCCACTTCGAGGGAGTTCGAGCGGAAAAAGAGCTTAAAAATTTCTCCCTGGTGACTTTCTAAAATACCTATACCCGTATCCGATATATAAATTGTCGCTACACCTCTCTTTACCTCAACATTTACCTCTACAGATTTGTCTTTCCTGTTTTTATCCTGGTATTTAAACGCATTTGATAACAAGTTGCTGATAATAAGCTTTAAAGGAGCGATGTCATTAAGGAATACTTCCTCCTGCTTAACATGTGCTTTGAAGGATACATTATTTGTTTTTGAATTGGTTGCGTATATGGTCTTCAATTCATCTATAATTTTATTAAAATCGATCTCTGTTATTTTTAACTCGCCTCGTTGAAGGCTATAATAATCATGCATGCTTAAAACATAAGTATCCAGTTTTAGTACTGATTTTTCCATCAGTAACAGCAACTCCTTCATCTCGTCAACATCTTCAATCAACCGGGCAAGGTTTATTGCGCCTAAAATTCCGGATAAGGGGCCTCTGATATCATGACTAACGCTATAAGCAAATTTATTTAGTTCATTATAGGCTTTTTGCAGTTCATCATTTTTGACTGCAAGCATTGAATTGGCCATATAAAATTTATTGGCCTCATCTATTGCCCAGATAATATCAGCTTCCGTCCAGGGCTTTTTTACATATCTGAAGATGTTTCCTTTATTTATGGCGTCAATTATCGACTCAATGTCGGTGTATGCTGTCAGCATGATTCGCACAGGAAGGGGGTGGGTAATCCGGATCTCTTCGAAAAAGTCGACACCGGTTTTACCCGGCATGCGCTGGTCACAAAAAATAATCCTGATTTCGGGGTTGCTATTCAGGCATTTTATAGCATCGGGTACGCTTAGTGCTGTGAAAATCTGATAATCAAGCCGTAATGCAGCTTTAAAGCCTACCAGGTTTTCAGGCTCATCATCTACATACAATATTTTTATTTTTTCGGACATTGCAGTTAGTAGGTAGAAAGAAATAGTATTTCCATTTTAATTAAAAAAATATGTGATTGTGTTTATAAACAATACCGGACGTATTCAGCAAGGTACCACGAATTTAAGCTAAACTTGCATTAAATATTATTGGTATTTGCAAAATAAATTCCGTTCCTTCATTTGGAGCACTGTTTATAATTATTTTTCCATTATGCTTTTTGATTGTATTATATGCAATAGACATTCCTAAACCGGTACCTTCTCCAACTTCTTTTGTAGTAAAAAAGGGCTCAAATACCTTTTTTTGTGTTTGAGCATCCATCCCGGTTCCGTTGTCTTTTATTTTTATGATTACATTTTCTTCATCATGACTCGTCGTAATAACTATTTCGCCGCCTGTCTTTTCACCAAATTGTTTTTGTACCGCATAAATGGCATTTGAAATTATATTTAAAAACACCTGGTTTAATTTCCCCGGATAGCACTCTACACCTGGCAAGTCGCTGTATTCTTTAATAACTTTGATTTTATTGTTGAGCAGATTATTTACAATAACCATGGTTGATTCAAGCCCCTCATTAATATCTGCTTTTTTCAGGTCGTCCTCATCAAGGCGCGAAAAAATTCTCAGGCCTTTAACAATTTCAGCCGTCCTGTTAGCCCCCTCATTGATCCCCTTAATAAGATGTTTAATCTCTAAAGTTAAGTAATCAAAATCCAACTCTTCCTTATAGTCGTCTATCTGTTTTCGTTTATCGGCAGGCGATGCGTCCGATGTGCTTACGTTTTCAATCATCGTCAAGGCATCAAGTATCATTTCAATATCGCGTTTTAGGGGGTTGATATTTGATGTGACAAAATTTATCGGATTGTTGATTTCATGAGCAATGCCGGCAGTCAGCTGGCCCAGCGACGCCATTTTTTCAGACTCTACCAACTGCGATTGTGTTTGTTTTAAATCTTCAAGGGTTTTATTTAGTTCATGATTTGATTCACTTAATTCAATGGTACGTTCTTCTACCTTTTGCTCCAATATTACATTTTGCTCTCTTATAATACGTTCATTTTCTTTGGCAATATTCAGCGCTTCTGCCTGCGATGCTTCTTTTTCCTTTTTGAGGATATTTATCCGGTCAGCCAGTGCCAGGGAAAGTAACGTAACCTCAAAGGCCGTTCCGGCCTGCATTGTATAATTAGTGAAATTATTATAAGGAAGAATACCCAAATTTCTTAACACAAATAATATAACACCAGCAAAGAATATTGTCCACGCCAATAAGAACAGTTTTGCCGGCCTGTAACCTTGTAATGAAATGGGGATTGCTACGGCATAAGTAAGAACAGTAATTGATAGGGCAGAAATATCAATCATTCTGTAACTAATGTGATCCAGCCCAATCACTCTTAAAATAATGGCAGTTGTATATAATAAAATGATAACAGGAAAAACCTTATGAAGCTTCGGAGTTCTTTCTTTAGTGTGTAAAAAGGATGTTATAAAAAACACAGCCGCTATACCTGCGATCCCGGGGAATACAATTAACCCTTTGTTATATAATATTGGCGAATCGAAAAAGATATAGTGATAGGTATAACCTGAGAGAGAGGTTTGTGTCAGACCGATAAATGTTGTGTATACTACATAATAGAGATAACTTTTATCTTTTGTAGAAATATAAACAAAGAGATTATAAAGGACCATTACCAATATTAACCCGATAAGGATACCCCATAAAATTTGCTGGGTAAGTATAGATTCGGCTATTTTTTGGGGTGTTCCTAATACAAGCGGTAATACCATCTGTTCGCCGCTTCTTACTCTCAAGTAATAAATAACAGTACTATCTTTAGGAATATTAATGTCAAAAACAAAGTTTTGGTGCTTATACTTTCTCTGACTAAATGAAAACACATCGCTGAACTTTTGAACACGGTAGTTGCCATTAACCGGGTAATAGAAATCGCAAACATCAAGTGATGGATATTCAAGGGACAAAAGCAAATGATCTTCGGCAGATTGGTTTTTTATCGAAAACTTTAACCAAAAGTCCGACTTGCTTAATTGAAAATTAGGCACTTGTACATGTGAAAGCGCAAAACGGTCCGAAGCTTTTACCAAATTAATATTGAGATGGTTTGCCGGGTCCTCAAGTACCGAAACGTTCTGACCAATAACTACATTCTCTCCTTTGAAAATCACAGGAGCCTGTGAAAATATTTTTGTTGAAAATAGTAGATTAAATAATAGTAATGTAATTAATCCCTTATTCATGATATTGCATTTAGGTCACTCATTTGTATATTTTAATCATCTTAATATTCACTGTGGTCAGTTATTCTATAATCAGCGTTTTTTCTAAAGGCAGCCTGAAACTTTTAAGTAAAGGTTCATCAGCAATAGCCACTTTAGCTAAAAACACCTCGGCCAGGTCATCGTTTACGCCGGTAATCGAAATGAATTTTTCTCTGAGACCCTTTAATTCATCAATATTTTGTTCGGTTAACCCTTCACCATTTCCATGAACTATCCTCGGGAAAATATACAAAGGGGAAATTACCGGGTGCACTGCAATGTTTAGGTTTGTTGCGGCAAGCCAAAAACGTTCCATCGCCCGGCCGCCTTCAAAGAAGTTTTCGAGATCATACTTTGGCAAAGTTATTAAACAAAGCGCAGAGGCTGCTGATACAGTGCGTTTTGCCAGCATATCAAGCGCCTTACCCCCCTCAAGTTCATTTATTGTTCTAACAACATTTTCATCTTTTATAACCCCGAGTGCAGCAAGCTGTGAATTACTTAAACCAAGGGTTTTTATATCAATTCCGTCTTTTGTTTTTTCTGCATCTTCACTTGTCCAGCGCATTTCATGATGCACAAAATCATAGTGGCCTTCTTTGTTCAGCAAGCGTATCCTATCGCAGGCGCCGATTATTTCGGCTAATGAACGAAGCGTGTCTTCATCGGTAAACCATTTTAATTTAGCGCCTGGAATGGATTGGGCTAACTCAGACAAATGGTCTAAAGTTTCATGATCAAGCGTGGATTTCGGCGAAAGGTTTCTGTTTGTGTGACGTTTTAAGATACCTCTATCCAAAGGTTTAAGCAATTTCAGTTCGGGTTTATCGCTTACCAGAGTAAAATTTATAACGGCAGCCAGCCTTTCATCAGATCCTCCGGGGAAAAACTCAAAATAAGGTTCAATGCCTAGACTTAGCGCATGTATATTAAGATTTTCATAGGCAGCGCCCAAACTGATGAAAGAAGCTATTTTTTGAAAATCGCCAAAAGAGAATGACCTGTGCTCATCATGATACAAGTAAAGCGATCCCTCGCTAAACAGCCATTTCCAGGGCTGATCATTACCAGTAGAAGGCGCGGCGCAAGCAGCTTTTACCAAATTTTGAATGGTATCGTTATCCGGGATTATAGTGTGGAGCCTATTTTTTTGTTTAACCCGTTTTGCCAAACTTTTCATTTCGTTAACAGACAAAGGCAGGAAGGGGTTGCTGCGCACAATCGGAACCTGTGAACCGGGGTGTTTTTTATCTGCAACCAATTCCTCAATATCAATATAATACCGGCCCGACTCATGGTATTGCCCTAAAAGTATTCGTCTGCAAACATCCGCCCCAACTGCTCCTCCCAATGCAACTGAACTTGCAAGTTGAGGCCAGGTATTGATAGTTTGCTCTACCTCGACCATGGAAGCTTTTGCGCGCAACGAAACATTTTCAATCCCGAGCATTTGTAAAATTACAGGGATCTTTTCTTCGTTTGTTAGCTCTTTGATATTTTGAGGGTTTATGTTTTCTACGGTTCCATGTAAAATTGGCCGCTCAGGCTCAAGGTCGAAGCGCTCAACATCGAGCATCCCTCTATCGCTGGTATCCATTATAACCGGGATTTTTAATTCACGTGCTTTATATCTTGATAATATCTTGATATCTAAGCCGTCACACTCGTCTACGAGTATATCCAGTTTTCCATTCTTCAGAAAGAAATCGTCAATAGTGCTTTCAACAAGCCCCTCAAAAAAGCAGGTAACTTTTAAATAAGGGTCAATTTCAGCTATTTCGCGCGCGGCAATAACTACTTTTGGCACCCCCATATTGTGCAGCCCGGTTCGGATGCGGTTAAGATTGCTCAACTCCAGCACGTCAAAATCAGCCAGCCGCAATTCTCCAAATCCTCGTTCCATTGAAAGTGTAAGCGCTATCGACTGCCCCACAGATAGCCCGATAATTCCTATACGTTTGGTGCTAAGTTTATCTCTCTCGCTTTTAGTTATTTTATATTGGTTCCTGTTAGTACGTACTTCAACAAATTCCTCTTCATCCAGCAAATGAACAAGCCGCCTGCTCCATGGATAATACGCCCACACACCATATTCATCAATATCTTGTCCGTCTAAGTAATCTGCTATAAGGTCTTCATATTCATGGATTTTAATTCTTATTGAAGGATTCCAGCCTTTAATAAGTTCCTGCAGCTGACCGTAAATTTCGTCATGAATAAAAGAAATATTGCCGTTCGTTATTAATGAATTGAAAGCCTCCTTATCCGAAAGCTTACTCAATCTTAATAATATTGGACTATAAATAAGATTATCTGCTGTGTTTGGTCGGAACTGGATAGCGCTTTTTATCATTATAAACTAAATTGGTCTCAAAATATGATTGATTCACTTATGTGAAATAATAAATATTGTTTTGTTCGATTTTTACAAATATCAGCCAGGTTAAAAAAAACTGCCATCTACCACATTCAATTTTTTCTCTGAGAAAATCTTTTTTGCATTCGAAATAGTTTCATCTAAACTCCATTTATCAAGATTTGGAATTTCGATTTCGTAATGTATATCTATTTCCTTGTTGCGTAATTTTTCAGTACGGACCTGGTTTAGGTTATCCCTTAGTTTAAATATTGCCATTTTATCCTCCTCTGTGGCATGGGTTAAAGTCTCCGGGTCTTTTAATATCAGTGTTGTTGCCAAAAGATCAAGTTTAGGGTAGTAGAACGTGCCATTATTGCCAATGCTTCTTTCAATTACATATCCTATATTTTCCGCCATTTTTACAGTGTAAGGCGCACCTAATGCAAAAAGTGATCGTAAACCTATCTGTGATACAAGTGCAACACAAACACGCGACAAAAATATGCTGCCAACTCCATAGCCTGCTATTTCGCGCGAATTCCATAATCCACACAGCTCTCCTGTACCATACTGAGCGTACTCCCACACCAAATCAAACACGCCGGGATCCATTTTACAGGTCGCCTGTTCAATGGGCAGAGGCTCGCTTCCTCCCGCTACGTGTAATCTTACACCACCATATACTTTTTTCCCATCTAACGACTCCACGATCATTACAAACGCTGCCGGATTAGTTATCCATTTATTATTGGATGAGGTTACCTTTGTTACACCTATATTTGTTAAAACTTGCGCATGCCCCTGAACAAAAAGTTCGCAGGCTTCGGGTTCGTCAATTGCTCTGAATGCTCTAAGCCTCACTTCAGGCTTTTCTTTATTTAAACTATCCTCCATCTAACAAACTTTTATCCAAAGCATTGCAATTACTTTAGTGAAGCCTATCGCCCAATTATAATTCGCAAAACTAAGTAAATTATTGGTTAAACCTGATTATCTTTTAGTTAATCAATGAATGTCGATTCTTTATTATCAAATCAGCGAATTACCTTTTCAATTACCATCAATCAAATTCATCCGCGTTATACGTTTAATACATCTCTATCGTTGCTATTTCTGAGTATTTTTTTAATTAATAAACACCACAATAAACAGGAAAACGTGTTAACAGCACTAAGAGTTAAGGGATTGCTTCCGGGTTTAATATTTAAATCATATTTTACAAAGAAAATCTTATCCATCCGTTCCCTTCATAGCCAAAAACAAACTGCTTAGGGTTGATAATTTCGGCCAATATCTCGATTGAATCTACTATGCGAGGTCCGGGGCGATTGAAATACTGATTGCCGTCAGCGATGTAAACGCCCTTGTTTTTTACTGCTTTCATTTCAGCAAATCCGGGAAGCTTGAATAAAATATCTATTTCTTTTAAAGTGCGTTCAATGGGGAAACCGCAGGGCATTATTATCAAAATCTCAGGGTCAAACATGCAAATATCCTCCCATTGAACATACGCGGAAGGTTTGCCTGCTTCAGTCAGTATTGGAGTACCGCCTGCTATACTCACCAACTCTGGTACCCAGTTACCTGATACCATTAAAGGCTCCAGCCATTCAATGCAAACAACAGTAGGCTTATTTTCGCTGAATTTTAATTTATGGCGGATAATATCAACCCTTTGATGCAACTCTTCCAACAGTATATTTCCAACAGGAGTTACATTCAGCGCATCAGCAATTGTTGCAATATCTCTAAAAACATCATCAAGGCTATTGGGTTGCAATGATATGATTCGAGCCTGCTTATCCAGGTAGTTTTCCAGTGCATCTTCAACATCTTTTAATGATACCGCGCAAACTTCGCATTGCGCCTGGGTAATTACTATATCAGGTGCCAGTTGTTTTATAAGTTCGCGGTTAACAGTGTATACCGATAAAGCATCGGTTAACAGCTCTTTTACTTTAACATCAATTTCCTTGCTGCCCAAATTATCCGCGAAATTTGCTTCTGAACATACCGGCAATTGCTTTACTGATTCAGGGAAATCGCATTCATGCGACCGCCCTACCAAATTCTTTTCGAGGCCCAATGCACAAACTATTTCTGTAGCCGCTGGTAATAACGAAACTATTTTTTTATACATATTTTAGCTGTGCAAATGTAATTATTGTAAATAAAGGGTTATGATATTTATTCTCGTAAACAAAAAGACTTCATGATCATTCCATTTAAAACCTGTTAATTTGAGAAATGATATTTTTAACTCTTTTTATCGGGATGTTTGCCAACTTTATCGGGTATATCCCACCCGGTAATATTAACCTTACTTTAGTTCAGATAACAATAAACCGGGGTCTAAAACAGGCCCTGATGTTCATTACGTCTTTTTCATGTGTCGAATTCTTTTTTACCTATTTTATAATGCATGCTGCAAAATGGCTAGCGGCCCAGGTAAAACTTGATATGGTTATTGATTGGGTAATGGTGGTTTTATTTGGTGTTTTAGGCGCTATAACATGGATACACCGTAAAAAGCCACCCGAAAAAAAATATTCCGAGCACGACAGTATAAAATATGGCATCCTGCTCGGTTTTTTAAACCCGGTGCAAATTCCTTTTTGGATGATAACCGGCACATACCTCATTACCCACGAATGGATACTTGTTGGAAAGATTGCACTTGTGGTATTTAGCCTTGGTTCGGCAGCAGGCGCTTTCTTGTGCCTGTTTTTATATGCAAAGTTTGCCAGTTACATTCAAGACAAATTTGCTTTAAGCACAAGAATTATTAATACTGGTATTGCCTTATTGTTTTTTGCATTCGCGGGATACCACGTTGTTAAGCAGGCTTATTTGGTGTTTTTTAAGGGGTAATTGCCAACCTGACCGCGGCTCCTAAAATTCCAAATCTTCTCGGCTTTTCTTCCAATCAGCCAGAAGGACACTCCTAAAATGGCAAAGAATAAAGTTTTGTTAGTATTATCCCAAAAGTATTCGAAGTACTTGGTGTAGATAAAAATGAGCAGGAAGGTAATCCCAAACTCCCGGGCTATTACATCTTTTGTTTTTAAACCAAACAACATGAATGAACCTGCAACCACTGCTGAAATAATACCCCAGTAAAATAAACTGATCTGCTTGATATGCCACCATTTATCCATGGTGCCTAAGTTGCCGAATATACTTAACAACCACAATGAAATAAACAGGTATAAAAGCCCCACAACGTAGGTAAGCTCCCAAAAGCGGTCGAACCATTTTTGTTTTTTCAGGATATAACAACTACTTACCAGTGCTATGCTAAAAAGTACAAACCGTAAGGGATAATTCAAACCTAAAAAATAATAGGTCCAATGGGTTTGATAGCCGGTTTCGGTGCCGAACCAACTACCCAGCGACACCAATGCAAACAGCCATATCAGTCTTGAATCCATCCGCCAGGCTAAAAAACCGTAAACAAAAACCGATAACAAAAACAATAAAGAGAAATGACCTGAACGATTATCAAACGTTTTGCCCAGGTAGGCTATACAACAGGCAGTAAATAGCACCCCCGTAAAAATGATAGCTTCATTGCTAAAAACTTTTTCCGGAAATTTCTTTTCCCACCGCTTGCCAAAATAAAATAAAATAGCAGCAATAATGGCTGACGCAATACTGATGACTATATCCGGTGTATAGTACAAGCTTTTAAGCCAGTTGATTACCCTGTCGTCAATAATAAGTGATCCCACTGCAATAGCGCCGCATATCAAAGCTATCCAAAACGAGTATTTCGCCAGGCGCATCCAGTCAAAACCTTTTACCTCATAGGAGTCGCGGAGGTTTTGAGCAAGTTCAGTATCAATCAAACGTTCCTTTTCCCAATGCGTTACGGCCTTGTTTAAGAATTCGCTTTCTTGTTTATCGATGTTGAGTTTGCTCATAGGTAATAGTCCATAGTCGATGGTACATAGACCATAGCTGTCAAAGGTTTGTGAAATATAACAATTTTATTCCGGAATGGTTCCGAAATATACAGATCGCACCCACAGCTGATGACTCAATGACCTAATGACTCAACGACTCAACGACTAATATGCAAGCAATCGTTCCATGGTCTCCTCCAGTCTTGATTTAGCCAAAAACTGGTCTTCTAAATCCTTATTCATAGGGATAGCAGTATCAAGGCTGGCGCAGCGCATAATGGGGGCATCGAGATATGTAAAACAATGCTCGGCAAGGTGGGCGGCTATTTCACTGCCGAAGCCGCTGGTTAAGGTGTCTTCATGCAGTATAAGTGCGCGGCCCGTTTTTCTAACACTTTGCTCCACTGCTTCTTTATCCCATGGCTGCAGGCTTCGCAGGTCGATGATCTCCATCGACAGGTCGGGGTATTTCCCGGCATACTGAATGACCCAATGCACACCCAATCCGTAGGTGATGATACTGGCGCGTGTGCCTTCCTGTATTACTTTGGCTTTACCTATTTCTACATAATAATCGCCATCGGGCACTTCGCCGCTGGTGCTGCGGTAAAGGTATTTATGTTCGAAGTACATCACCGGGTTAGGGTCATCAATAGCTGCCATAAGCAGCCCTTTGGCATCATCGGGGAAGGCGGGATAAACTACCTTCAATCCTGGTGTTTTGGTGAACCAGGCCTCATTACTTTGCGAATGGAACGGCCCTGCACCCGTACCTGCACCTGTAGGCATGCGTATCACCACGTCAGCTGGATGTTCCCATCGGTAATACGTTTTGGCAAGGTTATTCACCACCTGGTTAAAGCCTGAAGTAACAAAATCAGCAAACTGCATCTCCATTACCGCCTTGTAGCCGTTGAGTGCAAGCCCCAGCGCTGCACCCACCGCTGCCGATTCGCAGATGGGTGTGTTGCGCACCCTTGCCCTGCCAAATTCCTCCACGAAACCCTGAGTTATCTTAAACGCCCCGCCATATTCAGCAATATCCTGACCCATTATCACAAGGTTTCCAAACTTGCGCATGCTTTGCCGCAACCCATCACTTATGGCATCGATGTAACGGCGGGTTGTTTTTGTTGTATTGCTAAGGTGTTGTATTGCTGTATTGTTGTAGGGTTTGTACATATCCTGCAGTTCCGTTTCTGCATTGGGGATAATATCCGGTTCGCTGAATACCTTTTCAATTTCCGATTCTATCTGGGCGATAAACTCCTCGCGCATCTGCGGGATCCATTCGGTGCGAAGCACATTTTCGTCAATCAAATATCTTTCAAAGTTGACTACCGGGTCCTTTTCCTTCCAGTAGTCAAACAGATGCTCCGGTACATATTTAGTGCCTGATGCTTCTTCGTGCCCCCGCATCCTGAAGGTCATGCATTCCACCAGCACCGGGCGTGGCTTTTCTCGCATGGCAGTTGCCAGCTCGTTGATGGTATGATATACTTCCAGCAGGTTATTGCCGTCAATGCGGAAGCCCTCCATGCCGTAGCCTATGGCTTTATCAACCAAAAACCTCGCCTTATATTGCTCACTAACAGGGGTTGATAGCGCGTAGCCGTTGTTCTCGATCAAAAATATCACCGGCAGGTTCCATACCGCGGCAATGTTCAATGCCTCGTGGAAATCGCCTTCACTCGTAGCCCCTTCGCCGGTAAATACCAGCGTTGCCTTATTTCGACCGCTCAAAACATCAGCCAGGGCAATACCATCGGCCAATGCCATCTGTGGCCCCAGGTGCGATATCATCCCTATAATTTTATATTCCTGTGTGCCGAAGTGGAAAGAACGGTCACGCCCCTTTGTAAAGCCGGATGCCTTGCCCTGCCATTGCGCCATCAACCGGGATAAAGGGATATCACGGGCCGTAAAAACACCCAGGTTGCGGTGCATTGGCAGTATGTATTCATCAATGTTCATCGCCAGCGTGCTGCCAATTGCGATGGCTTCCTGCCCGATCCCCGAAAACCATTTACCTATGCGCCCCTGCCTTAATAGTATAAGCATTTTTTCTTCAACCAGGCGCGGCCATAGCAATTTCTTGTAAAAATCTATCAGTTGGTTATTATTAAGGTTTTTTCGGTCGAAAATCATGGAGCAAAACTACGTAAATTGTTTATTTGTTCATTGGCTCACTGGTTCATTAGTTTATTGGTTCGCTGGTTAATTGGTTCATTAGTTAATTAGCTCATTGGTGGATAGTTTATGATGATTTGTTTATTTATTCGTTTCGTTTGCTAATAAACAATTTGATAAATTGCCAGCGAATAATAGTTATTAGATGATGTCGTTAAAAACGTTGCACCCCAATTAGTAAATGCAACACTAAACTAATGAACAAACCACTAATGAACCAATGAACTAATGAACCAATGAACGACAACAGACGCAAACCCCTATTAGTATTGATCCTCGCCGCAGCGATTGGCCTGGCGGCTACTACACATGATTATTTCCTGTTGCCCGAAAACTTCTTTATGCACAAGGGTGATAAACTAAACCTGCATTTAATTATGGGCGATCAGTTTGTTAAACAGGAAGAAGTTAGGTATCAGCCTAAAAAAACCTCCACTTTTATGCTATACCAGGGGTCAAAGAAATTTGATCTGATAAAGGTGGCTAAAGACAGTGCCGTGCCTTTAATTGATTATACAATGTTAAATAGCGGGCAGGGTTTAGTTGACATGACACGGGGAGTAGAGTTTATCGATGCTTCACGCGACAGTTATGCCGATTATTTGGCTCAAGCAGGCCTTGATAAACTATCGGATAAAGTGAAAAACGGCAACCAGTTCAGAATAAAAGAAAAGTTTACCCGGTACATGAAAACCTTGTTTGCGGTTGATAACCATGACGGGAACATGTATGAGAAAGACCTGAACGATGTTTATGAGATCATGTTAAAGGATAACCCTTACCGGAAGAAGTACGGTGAAGATATGTCGGCTTTGATAAAATTTAAGGGCAAACCAGAGGGTGGCGCCACTGTGAACCTGTATATTAAATCTATCAGCGGCAATGTTTATACCCAAAACCTGACCGCCGACAAGAAAGGTGAGGTAACTTTTACCATGAGCCGCGAAGGTATTTACATGTTGCGCAGTACTCGTATTGAACCAACAAAAGATAAGGACGCTGATTTTGAAAGCTGGTGGGCGTCATACACTTTCCCTTTCAGCAGCTCGGATGAAGTGCCGAATACGTATAAGGAATTTGGCTTCGGGAATATACATTGAGGGATTTACGATTTTACCAGCCTGCCGCAGGCTGGGATTTACGATTTTAGATTTTGGAATAAAAGAACCATGTCATTGCGAGCGATAGCGAGAAAACTCTACGATATGCATCGTCCACTTTGCATGAAGTATAAGTTTTCTCCTCGTTCCTCGTCGAAATGACATGATTTTTTAATTCGTAAATCTAAAATCGTAAATCGTAAATCCAACTACAGTCCCGAATAATAGTCATACCCCTGCTCGGCCCAGTAATCACGGGGGCGGGTGTTGCTGAAGGCTATGGTGCCGATGCGCTTAAGGTTTTTGATGCCGTATTTTACCGGGATGATGAGTCGTAAGGGTGCACCATGTTGCAGGGGTAGTAACTTATCATTTACTTCATAAGCAAGCAGGGTTTGTGGGTGCATGGCGCTCGGCATATCTATCCCGATATAATAACCTTGGTCGGGTGTTTCCATGCCTACGAACTGCATTTTGGCATAGTCGTCCAGTTGATAATGCTTTATAAAATCGCTGAACTTTACGCCTGCCCAATGTGAGATCTGGTCCCATCCTTCCACGCATTTAAAATCGTAGATGATCTCGGTTTTTGGCAGGATCATTAGCTCCTGTAAGGTTATCTGCAACACCTCGCCACCTTTTTTAATTACCTGCAGTTTCCATGTTGCCGGGTCAAATTTGTTTTGGGCTTCGATGCCTATGTCGGCATTAACCCTTACCCGTTTGGCAGCCATTGATTTCGGATAGGTTTTCACCAGGTGGTTTTCGCTGAATACCAACCGCCTGAAAAAAAGTTCGGTTTTGTTAAGTGCCCGGCGCAATGGAACGCGTGTACCGGCAGTAATACCGGCTGCTTCTTTGGGCGATTTATACAGCCACCGCCACCCTTCGACCGCGCCAACAGCTAATACGGTAAAGGCAGAAAAAGATATAAAGGTGCGCCTGGTTATCTTTTGCTCTACCGTAAGTTCTTTTTTCTCTTTCTTATTCGGGGTGCTCATCTTCGTTTGTTGTTTGAATAGGTGGAGAAGTTCCAATAACAGGTTGAGGGATTTCGACAACAGGCTGAGGGGTTTCGATCACAAGCGGAGGGGTTTCATTAACTACCTCGAACCCGGAAATTACTGAACTGAAATTACGCCAGCCTGCCAGTATTACCTGCACAATATGGATCACAAAAAAGAATACGTAGCCCAGCGTTAAAACAAAATGCAATATCCTCGCAAAATGATAGCCTCCGCAAAGCCATGTTAAATAGTAAAACTGTACCGGTTTGTAAATAGCCAGCCCGGTGATCACCGAACCTATGCCCATAATGATTATGGCTGTATAAGCGATACGCTGCGCTGCATTGTATTTATTTTGTGGTGGCGCGGTTTTACGGATATGCAGATCATGCAGCAGCACCAGCCAGGCATCTTTAAATGAGCTTCGCTTCGGCACCAGTTCACGCCATTCGCCGGAAATGATGGTGTACAAAATATACAATATCCCGTTAAGGGTAAAAAACCACATGAACAGGAAGTGAAAAGCCATACCTTCAGATAAGCGGTGAGGGATCTTCAAAGCATTATAAAACCAATCAGGGAAAAATTGGAAAAAAGTATGACCAAAAATGGTGATTGAGTATTCATCGTTGGCCCAGTAGATTAGCATCCCGCTCCAGATCATGATGGTCAGTATCGGGAAGTTTACCCAATGGCACCATCGCATGGCTAAAGAGTGCTTTTCTTTTATGACTTTCATGGCATAGTTGTTTTATCCTCTCTCCGAAGGAATCCGTCAGACGGTTTACTTCAAGCCGACATAACTACCTACGTAAAATGGAGGAAGAAGGATGGTATAAAATTACTAAATATTACCTGGAATTCT
>Ga0207048_10247_pt2 | contig 16068 bp, 17 predicted proteins | sample Alteio_BWMinCont_65_FD_153301 | JGI IMG/M metagenome (GOLD analysis project Ga0207048, IMG submission 153301) | Enriched cells from forest soil in Barre Woods Harvard Forest LTER site, Petersham, Massachusetts, United States -... | ecosystem: Environmental > Terrestrial > Soil > Temperate forest >...
CAGGAAACACGGGCCGACGGATCGCGGAGGCCTTGCTGTCCAAAGGGAAGAAGGTCCGTGTAATCGGGCGGGACGCCGAACGACTAAAGTCGCTTGCCAAGAAAGGGGCCGAGGCATTCGTCGGATCGTTAGACGATGCGGCGGCCATGACACGTGCTTTTTCGGGCGCCAAAGCGGCATACGCCATGATCCCTCCGAATCTAAAGGCCGAAAACATGCGCGTCTACCAGAATAAGATCAGCGAGGCACTCGCGGCTGCGATCGCGAAGGCGCGCGTGCAATACGTCGTCAATTTGAGCAGCGTGGGCGCGCATCTTTCCGAGAAAACCGGACCGATCGCGGGTCTCCATGACCAGGAGCAGCAGCTGAATAAACTAAAGGATGTCCACGTGCTTCATCTCCGCCCCGGATTTTTCATGGAGAATTTTTACTGGAACATCGATATGATTAAAAAAATGGGGATCAACGGCAGTCCCTTGAAGGCCGATCTTCCGGTTTCAATGATTGCAACACAGGACATCGCCGCCGCAGCGGCGCAGCAGCTGGCAGACCTGGACTTCTCCGGAAAATCGGTCCGGGAATTGCTGGGCCAACGCGATCTCACGATGACAAAGGCCACGCAGGCTCTCGGCAGAGCAATCGGCAAGCCGGACTTAAAATATGTTCAGTTTCCCTATGATGAGGCCGAGAAGGCAATGCTCGGGATGGGGCTGTCCGCCAGCGTCGCTAAGGGTTTTATCGAGATGAACCGCGCCTTTAACGAGGGCGTCATCCAGCTGAACGAGAAACGGTCCGCGGCCAACACGACGCCGACCTCGATCGAGGAATTTGCAAAACAGTTCGCAGCCGCTTACAGCCATTGAGCATCATTCCAATAAAGGAGCCGCATAGATGACGCACGCGATTATTATTGATCATTACGGTGGACCGGAGGTTCTCCAATGGAAAGAGATTTCGCTGGGCCGTCCGGGACCCGGCGAAGCGCTCGTCCGGCATACCGCCATCGGGCTGAACTTTATCGACCTCTACCACCGGACCGGGCTGTATCCCCTCCCATCGCTTCCGGCCGGGATCGGGGTTGAAGCAACTGGCCGCGTGGAGGCAATTGGTCCGGACGTTACCGAGGTGGCGGTCGGCGATCGCGTGGCCTACGCCGGAGGGCAGACAGGCGCGTACAGCGAGGCCAGAATCATTCCAGCGGAACGGTTGGTGAAACTGCCCGACGGCATCGCGGATCAGCAAGCCGCTGCGATGATGCTGAAGGGCATGACGGCTGAGTATCTCGTACGCCGGACGTATGCCGTTGAACCCGGCGACACGATTCTGATCCACGCAGCCGCGGGCGGCGTAGGGTTGATCGCCTGCCAGTGGGCCAAGCATCTCGGCGCGACTGTAATCGGAACGGTCGGCAGCCGTCAGAAGGCCCCGCTTGCGGCATCGCACGGCTGCGAACATGTAATCGTGACGAGCGAAGAAGATTTCGTCAAGCGCGTCCGCGAGATCACCCGGGGCGAAGGTGTCCAGGTCGTCTACGACTCGGTTGGAAAAGACACCTTCATGGGATCACTCGACTGTCTCATGCCGCGCGGACTGATAGTCAGTTTCGGACAGTCTTCGGGCATGGTCCCGCCGCTCGATATCACAATCCTCTTGGCTAAAGGATCGCTCTTTCTCACCCGTCCGACGGTGATGCATTACACCGCTTCGCGCAAGGACCTTGTGCGGAGCGCTTCGGCGTTGTTCGATGCGGTCAAGGCCGGCAGCGTGAAGATCGAAATCGGCCAGACTTATCCGCTTCAGGATGCCGCGAAGGCCCATGCCGATCTGGAAGGCCGAAAGACGACCGGTTCGACTGTGTTGATTCCATAACCGGTTATCGGTTTAGGAATCGTCCTTGATTCTATGAAACATTTATTTTAAGTTTTAGACCCCTGCCGTATTAGTTTTAAATTTACCGCCTAAATAGCCAGTTTAGTAATAATATCGTCTCTGCACACTCAGCCTTTCTCTCAGTTAAATTAAGGGTTTTACCTGATGGTGCTCCTATATTTACGGGTGTAGGGTGGAGTCGTATTGAAAGCTATTTTTTTGAAACAAACCATGGAGGCGATTTCCAATGACTAAAGATCCTGTATGCGGTGCACCGACCGATAGTCAGCAGTCGTCTGGCGCCAGTCAATATAATGGGCAGATCTTCTATTTTTGCTCTTCGGATTGCAAATATCAGTTTAATCAAGATCCCCAGCGCTATGTTGATCAGCCAACGAGTTGAATAATTAATAAACGCCGCTTTTAAATTTCCGTTCGTTCTTTCCTAACAAGGAGGTCTGAAAATGAAAATGGATCAATCATCTTATCAAATCAAGCAATTTAGCTTGAGTGGGTTAAATGGCATTTCCGATCAAACCTTGAAGATGCATTTAAAACTCTACGAGGGCTATGTCAAAGAAACCAATAATCTGAGAGAAAAAACTTCAGAATTTTTAGAAGACGGGAAAGTTGATCAAGAAGAGATGCCGGCGTACTCGGAGCTCAAACGTCGTTTAGGTTTTGAATACAACGGCATGGTGCTGCACGAATATTATTTTGGTAATCTAAAAAGAGACGGCGGAGACGATCCCGAAAAGGGCTCCACTTTTTTCAAAATGACTGAATCGGATTTCGACAGTTATAAAAACTGGAAAACGGATTTTATCGGTGTTGGGAAGATGCGCGGCGTAGGTTGGGCTATTTGCTATCATGATCCTGCCACCGGCCGCCTCTCGAATCACTGGATTACTTTGCATGAGATCGGGAACATTGCTGGTTTCAATCCGATATTGGTAATGGATGTATGGGAGCATGCCTTTTTGCTGGATTACAAACCTGCGGAGCGCGAAAAATACATTGAGGCATTTTTCTCAAACATTGATTGGGACGCCATCGAAGACCGGCTATATAATTCGGCTGCTCTTACGGCGGTGAAATTACAAATGAGCGGTCCAACAAGTAATCGTCATAAATTAAGCCTGGAGCGAGGAGGGAAAATATGAGAGCAGCGAAGGCATTTACAAGAGAGATTACCGGCCGAAAATCCTTTTAATGGATTGTATTATTGATTTCATGATCCCTATCAGTTTTATAAAATCTTGCAATCATCGGCCATCCGGAGTATAAAGAAAGGCCGTCAGGCAATTAACCGCACATTCAGAGAGAGGAGAATCGAATGAAAATTTTTGTGGGTAATTTATCTCGCGATGCGATGGATGATGATTTGCGTCAGGCCTTCGAGGCATTCGGAAAAGTCGAATCGGCCACCGTGATCAAGGACAAGTTCACGGGAACGTCAAGAGGGTTCGGGTTTGTGGAGATGTCCTCCAGCTCGGAAGCCCAGGCGGCGATTACCGGCATGAACGGGAAAGATTTAAAAGGCAAGGCGATGAACGTCAATGAGGCACGTCCACGCGAAGAACGAGGAGGCGGGGGAGGACGAGAAGATCGAGGGGGACCCGGAGGCAAGCGACGCTACTGATTATCCCTATCCCGGTGTCGGTCCGTAGCGGTCTACTTCAGATATTTTAAGAATTCCGAATCGGGACTCAAAACCAAGGTGGTTTCTTTGTCGAGCGCTTTCTTGTAGGCCTCCATCGTACGCATGAACTCGAAGAATTCGACATCCTTCTGATAAGCCTGGGCATAAATCCGGAATGCCTTCGCGTCGCCCTCTCCCATGGTCGTCTGCGAGATTTTATAGGCTTCGGCCAGTATGATCTCCCGTTCTTTCTCGGCCTCTGAGCGGATTTTCTGCGCCTCCTCCGCGCCCTCGGAGCGGTACCGCTTCGCCTCGCGCTCGCGTTCGGCCTCCATCCGGGTGAAGACAGCCTTCTCGTTCTGCTCCGGAAGATCGGCGCGCTTGATCCTCACATCATCCAGCTCGATCCCATACACCGCCGCCTTTACATTCGCCCGTGCGGTAACGGTCTCCATGATTTTGGATCGGGCCGTCGAGACGATCTCGACAAGATCATGTCGTCCCAGTTCCACCCGGAGTTCCGAATAGATGATGTCGTCCAGCCGCCCGAGCGCCGCCTGTTGAGTCTGGAAAGCCTCGTACACCTTGAGCGGGTCTTTGATCCGCCACTTGGCAAAGTTGTCAAGCAGAAGCGTCTTTTTGTCCTGTGTGATCACGTCCTGCGAGGTCGTGTCGTAATCGAGCAGCCGTTTGTCGAAATGGATCACGTTCTGAATGAACGGGATCTTGAATTGGAGCCCCGGCTCGATCACTGTCCGAACCGGCTTGCCGAGCTGGACCACGATCGCGGTCTGGGTCACATCCACGATGAAGAAGGGCGAGCCGCCGATGATCAGAACAACGAGCACGACGCCGATGACGATCAACCATTTCTTCATGGTTTTACCTCGGCCGGTTTCTGTGAACGGCCCAGCGGGAGATAAGGAAGGAGCTGATTTCCGAATTTCTTGTCGATAATAACTTTGTCGATGCCGGGAAGCACCTCCTCCATCGTCTCCAAAAACAGGCGTGTCCGGATCACCTTTTTATTCTGCTGGTACTCCTTCAGCATCTGGTTGAACCGCGCCGCCTCGCCTTCAGCCCGCCGGACGCGCGCCTGACTATAGGCCTGGGCCTGGTTGACAATCTGGGCGGCCTCGCCTTTTGCCTTGGGGATGATGTCGTTTCGGTAACTCTGGGACTGATTGATCAACTTTTCCTTGTCCTCTTTCGCGCTCGCGACGTCTTTGAACGCCCCGGCGACTTGATCCGGTGGATTGACGTCTTGAAGTTGGATTGCGGCGACCTGCACGCCGGCGTGGTAATCATCCAGGATCTTCTGGAGCAGGTCCTGTGTTTTCTGCTGGATCTCGGCCTTGCCGGTCGTGAGCGCTTCATCAAGAAGGCTCTCGCCAATCACCTGGCGAATCGCAGCCTCGGTCGCCTTCGTGATCGTTTCTCCGAGGTCGGCGACATTGAAGAGGAAATCTTTCGAATCGCGAATGCGGAACTGAACGATCAGCTCGACCGAAAGGATATTCATATCCCCCGTCAGCATCAGGGCCTCGCTTGGAATCGTTTTCGTGCCGCCGGGGGCATCGGACCGGAAGCCGATCTCGATGCGATGCAGCTGGGTGATCTGCGGAATCAGGACGGTTTCGATTAGGGGGATCTTGAAATGGGGACCGGGCGGAGTCAGCCGAACGACGCGGCCGAACCGTTTGACCACACCCTGCTCATTGGGGGCGACGATGTAGAAGGACTGCCAGGCTGCGATGAGGGCGAGGATCAGGCCGATGGTTGGAAACCAGCCGCCGAGTCCTCCTCCGCCGAACGTCTTTCGCAGCCGCTCACGGAACTCGCGCGCAGCACGCTCAAAGTCGGGCATCTCTTCCTGCGATCTCTGGCCCCATGCCATTCGACGGTCTCCTAAGGAAAGTGGAGGGTAGCACGGTCGAACTCCTTTGTCAACGCGATGAAAGCTTGTCTCAATCGAACCAGACCCTGTCGGGATAAGCAGAAGCTGCGGATGAAAATTATTCCAAAAATAGACCCGTTTTTGATAAAATCGGATCAATCGCTCAACACCGAAGCCAACCGCGTTGCATCGGTGGTTGGTGATCTGGTAGTATCCACACCAATTTCAGGAGCCATTGCAATGCTTACTTTTTTCGGCTATCCCAAATGCAGTACTTGTGCAAATGCAAAAAAAAATCTGGCGAAGCTCGGTCGCGAGGTGAACGAGATCGACATCACCGCCTCACCGCCATCCGCGAAAGAGCTGCACAGGCTGATTAGCAAGAGCGGCCGGCCGTACACCGATTTTCTGAATCGCAGCGGCCTGCAGTATCGCGCCCTCAACATGAAAGAGAAGGTCAAGACACTGCCGGAGGATACGGTCATCAAGCTGCTCGCATCGGAGGGTCGGTTGATCAAACGGCCGATCGTGACGGACGGAACGCGGGTGACCGTTGGATTTTCGCCGGAGGAGTTTTCAAAGATCTGGGGGCGGTGATGAGAACACCGGCTTAGTGTTGTGATATGAACCTGTGGTTGCGCTTTATCATCGTGCTTCTGACCGCTTTTTTCCGGCAGGCCCTGGGACCGCTGGATGAGTCGGTGCTCACTTTCCGTGTCTGGCCGAACGACCTGGATATCAACGGTCACATGAACAACGGCCGGTATCTCACTCTGATGGATCTGGGCCGACTGGACGTAATCGTCCGGACCGGTATGGGAAGGACGGTTTTACGCCGTAAATGGTATCCATTGGTGGGCTCCGCTACGATTCGGTTCCGCTTCTCCTTGGAGCCTTTTCAGAGCTATCAATTGAAGAGCCGTATCATCTGCTGGGATAAGAAATGGTTCTTTATTGAACAGCGCTTTGAACGCCGCGGTGAGATAATCGCGGTTGGATGGGTGAAGGGTTTGCTCCGCGGCCCTGGCGGGAATGTTCCTTCCAGCGAGGTGTTGCACTCCATCAACGCGGACATCCCTTCACCGGAAATGCCGTCGGCGATCCGGCTCTGGCAGCAGGTTTATGAGAATAAAGAGTAGAACAGGAATCGTGCTTTTCACTTTGGAATAGATTTCATTGGGAGGTGAATAAATGAAATCGGTTATGATATGTTTTCTTTTCGGAGTTCTTATCTCTGATCACGTCTTCGCTCAGGAAACCATATCGCCGTCACAGCAGTTTATTCAAGAGGGAGACCGGCATTGGGACCTTCGTGCAGAAGGTTCTCAAGGAGCGCGGGCGGATTCAAAAGAGATCGACCAGGCGCTCTCCGACTACCGGCAAGCTGTTGCATCGGACTCAGGGTCGCTGGCGGTACGCTGGCGGCTGATGCGGGCCCTCTACTTTAAAGCAGAATACACAACGAACAACAACGATGAGAAGAAAAAGATTTTTGACGAAGGAAAGGCGATCGGGGAAGAGGCGCTTCAGCGCGCACGGCAAGAAGCCGCTCAACGCACCGGCAAGCCGATGGAAAAGGCCGATCCCGCAGAGCTTGCCTCTTTAATGAAAGAGAATCCGGATGTCGTTGGATGCTTTTTATGGTCTTCGGCAAATTGGGGCGGCTGGGCCCTGGCCTTTGGGAAGTTACAGGCCGTACGGCAAGGCGCCGCCGCAAAAATTCGGGATCTGGCCGCCGCGGTGATCCAGATGGATCCGAACTATGCCGAGGGAGGCGGGTACCGTGTCTTGGGACGACTTCATCATCAGACGCCGGCGGTCCCGTTTATCACCGGCTGGGCTTCCACCAAAGAAGCGGTTAAACTTCTACGACGTGCCAATGAGGTCGGCCCCCAGAACTCTCTGAACCGGCTTTACCTGGCGGAGGCGCTTTGGGACCAGGACCGCTCCCTTCGAGAGGAGGCGATCAAGATTGCCGATGCGCTGATCAACGATACACCTCGACCGGGATTTCTTGTAGAGTATCGAGCGGCTCAGGAAAAGGCACGGGCTCTTATAAAGGAGTGGAAAAAGAGTTAAGTATTTTCATCGCTGGCCTCAAGTGCGGCCTTGCGAATATTTACCATCGTAAAAACCCAACTTTCGAGGCGATTATGTCTTACTTGACACCTACCTTTTTTCATGCTATAGTCATTCCTAACAAACTGAGGATATGACGATGGCAACGAAAACGATCCAACCAAGAATGACACTCATGGAGTTGATGACTCGCTTTTCTACAGAAGAAAAATGTAAACAATTTCTGCAAGACAAGCGATGGCCTAACGGTGTAGAATGTCCACGTTGTCATAATAAAAAAGTTTACACCCTTAAGAAAAGACCTTTTTCATGGGTCTGCAAAGCCAAAGATTGCGGTGGCAGAAACGGATACCGTTTCTCGGTCATTACCAGAACCATTTTTGAAAACACCAACGTTCCGTTGCAGACATGGTTCCAGGTTATTTATCTTATGACGCAAAGCAAGAAAGGTATTAGTGCTTTGCAGATTCACCGTCAAATTGGAAGCGGTGACTATCGAACGGCCTGGTATATGTGTCATCGTATCCGGGCGGCGATGAAAGATACGAGCTTTCCTCAATTGATGGGTGAGGTAGAGGTAGACGAAACTTATTTCGGTGGCAAAGATAAAAACCGTCATTGGGATAAAAAGAAGCACATACCAGGCCTTAGTGCTAAAGTCGCAGTAATTGGTGCAATCGCTCGCAAGGGAAATGTTGTTTGCGAGATTATTGAGAATGCTGACCGTGTAACAATGAGCCAGTTTGTGAGGAAAGTTGTAAGCGAAAAAGTATCTTTGGTTTCCACCGATGACCATGACGGCTACGGCAGATTGCACCGTCAATATCCGCATCAGGTAGTAAAACATGCACGACAAGAATATGTACGCGGCAATGTTCACACGAATAACATCGACAGCTTTTGGAGCCTGATCAAGCGCGGAGTTATGGGAACCTACCACAATATCAGTAAGGATTATTTGCCACTCTATCTTGCTGAGTTTTCTTTTAGACATAATCAGCGCAAGAATCCTGATATGTTTGATGCTGTTATAGCAGGATGCTGAGAAGGCCGCCGCTGAAGCTTTCTCAGATGAAATACAAGGCGAAGAATGTTCAATTAACTTTACCATTTGGAGATTGTCATCTATGCCGAAATCTAAGCCGGTATCGTTGTTCCCACTGAGTTTTGATGAAGCAATCAGCGCATTCATAAAAGTCACACCAAAGAAGTCAAAAACGAAAAAGAAGTATCGTAAAAAGAATAATCTAGGATTCCACAAAAATAAAAAATAGTTAGTGTATATCTAAACCAGGAGGCATAGAGGGCAATCCTCTTTCTCGTCCATTTGCTTCTACCCATACATATTCGGTCTTATAATCTTTTCCTGTTACATCTTGATAACTTAAAATAATTTTAACTCCAGGCTGTGCAATATCAGCACCATGAAGATCCGTAAATTCATAAAATAAGAAACCGCTTTCTATACCACCGGTCGGTATAGGTTTTGCGGTTGTTTTGATAGAAAGAGAATCCTTACCCAAAATTGTCATTTTATTACCATCTTCGAACGGAATATACATTTGGTCTGGCATTTGATGTTGTATTTCGTGAAATGTATGTCCATTTAAAGTCACAATGTCAATTCCGTCCCATGCAGCAATTGTCGGAGGGCCACTATTCATAACAGTAACCGTTAATAAAAGGTTTGTCGAATCGTCAAGGTCTTTTGTGTTTTCTTTAATAAAAACCCTGTAAATCTTAGCAGCAATTGGTGGAGAGGTTGTTTGAGGTTGAATAAACTTTGACCATGAATTATTTCCCTTTTCTCGATATGTCCAGAACATAGAAACTGCTAACAAAGAACAAAAAGCAATAAGACACAAAAATATTTTAGAAAGTCTAGGTTTATCTAATAACGCATTCCAAAGTTTTACTGTAATAACTATGCTAGCGAAAATCCAAAATACAACAGCAAACAAGTATTCCCCGACTTGTATCATCGCTATTGCAGCCCCACCGTAACCCAACCAAGAATATATTTTAATCCAATGGTAAGCCGCTTTGATTTTCCCATAAATGTTATCACAGATCTGCATAGCGCAATCCTCAAATAGGTAGATTGCGATATGGTACACTTTTCGCGATTAGGTGTCAAGTAAGACATAATCGCCACTTTCGAGGAATTGACATTCTTGCGCCAAAGTGATATGTCCTATTGCATCAGATACACCCCTTAGAATTCTTTAAAAGCCTGCCAGGCCTTTTCTCAAAATGCCTGCAAGGTTAAAAGAGGCTGCTATGGAGAGCAGGAGATTCCATAGTCCAAAAAAACCTCCCATTCAATTGGGTACGGTAGTCTTTAGCCTGTTTTTGTCCTCTTTGTTGCTGACCCTTATCCTTCCAGTTCCAACACAATCTGCTCCAAGCAACCTGAATCCAAATCAAAACGACTATGACAACAACTAGCACAACAACGAAGTGATGCATTAACTATGATGAGCAAGGTAGAATGAGAATAGGGGGTAGGACAATGAAAACGCTAAAATTACCGAAATTGTCATACTATTTGTTGTGCTTACTTACGACCACACTGCTATTAGCCATGACTCCCTTGATCGCCAGGGCTGATATTACGGACCTTGCGATAGATAATACCGTGTTGGGAACTGGGCCAGGTTGGCCTTATGACTGTTCAACTTACGGATGTTTCTATCCCGATGGAGGAATCTACGCAGGAGATTTCGGGCAACCATATAATTCTGCTGTAATAAACGTTGGAGATTCTGTCTTTTGGGGACATCTTGGTTCTTCTTTACCTCATGACGTCACGGCAAATGCGACGATGGGTGACTATGAAGGGCACACGTGTCCCAATGCGCCCGGTGGAGCTTTATCCGGCACACTTTCCACACATGAAGGCTATTATATCGTTCAATTTCTGCAACCGGGGAACTGCTACTATCGTTGTACGTTGCATCCACCAGGTTTCAATGGGGACCCGAATTATACAGGTATGCAAGGTGTCATTATGGTTCTGCCTGTCAGCGCGAGTACAACCACGACGACCACCAGCACGACCACCACGACGCTAACTACCACAACAACGACCACGACCAGGCCGACCACAACTACGACAACAACGAACACTACAAGCACGACCCGGCCAACTACCACGACAACAACAACGAGTACAACCACCAGTACGACCACGACGACTACAACCACAGCATCAACAAGCACGACCACCACAACCGTTGCTGGCACACTGCCGGATGTCGGTATCCTTAGTGTGACCGCTCCGGACGGGATTCTTGCGGGTCAGACAAGGAATGTGCAGGTGTCGATTAGAAACTTCAGCAGGACTCCACAGACACGGACTTTGAACCTGACTCTGAATGGGGTGCCTGTGAGCGGAAGCCCGGTCTCTGTTACCTTAACGAGGAATGACACGGTGACATTCAATGTACTTTTTGAGAAACCGGGAGAAGCAACGCTTCGGGCCAGGTTATCGCCGGCGGATATTAACCGGGCGAATGATACGCAGACCTTGATCAAGATCATCGCTCCCAGACCATGATAACAAGGATAAGGCGTAAGGTAATGGCTAAGGACCACGACTAGGGGACAAAGGCGGGGCACAAGGGAGCATCCTGGTAAAAAGAAAAGAGGAGATTAATCATGAAAACGTTTGAATTACCCAAATCAGCGCGTTACTTCTTGTGCTTACTCAGTATAACTCTGCCATTGGCCATGACGCCGTTTATCGCGATGGCTGCAGATCAAACGATCACAGTGTTCGATAATTATTTATCTCCAGACAAAATTAGCATAAATGTTGGAGATACTATTGTATGGACAAATGGGGGTAGTGTTCCTAAGATCATCGAGGCGGATGCGACTCAAGGCGGTTGCTCCGAGCCCGGAGGTTTACACGTAATTATCGAACCGGGACAGTCATACAGCCATACCTTTACCGTGCCAACGCCCTGTCACTATACGGTACTTGATTTCTCACCGCCGCTCAGCATCTAACGCGTAGCTCGTTTTAGATCTCGGTCACCGGGCTTTTTCTCGAAAAGGCTGCAAGGCTAAAGAGGGTCGCTCACAACGATGAGGAGATAAGGCGGGGTTTAGGAGGGGGCGAACGAAGTGAGTTATTAATAATTCTGATCGAGTCGGAATGAAAATAGGAGGCAGGAAAATGAAAACACTAAAATTACCGACATCGTCAGGCTATTTGCTGTGCCTACTAACCACTGCGCTGCTATTAGTCATGACTCCTTTAGTTGCTTCGGCTGCAACCGTTAATGTCAATGCAGGTGTCGATGGTTTTACGCCACAAGCGATTACCATCAATTTAGGAGATAGTGTCCTATGGACAGCTACCAATGTTAGTGATGGTGGTCATACCGTCAACGGAGATCCAACAGGTTGTGCTAATGGTGAGCCCTGTAATTCCGAATCGGTATGTCAGCAAACTCTTAACTCAGGTTTCGTGGCCTTGAGTACCGTTGGAGGCACATATGGTCCTATCACCTTTACGATACCAGGGCTCTGTGCATATGTCAGTGAAGTCCATTACGTGGAAGGTGGATATATTGGCACAATTATGGTTCTGCCCTCCAGCCCGAGTACAACCACGACGACCACCAGCACAACCACCACGACCATGACAACTACGATTACAACTACCACAACGACAACGACTAGTACGACCACGACGACTAGGCCAACGACTACGACGACAACGACGACCACAGTAACAGCTACGACCACCACCAGTACGACAGCCCCAACCACCCCAAGAACGAGCACAACGACCTCCACGACAGTAACCACAGAGGTCCTTCCCATAGGCTACGCCTGCATCACCCCTGGCGCTCTCGCCGCTTATGAATCAGCAAATAATGTCACCTGTCCGTTTATAGCTGCAGGCGACAGCTGTGGACCAATAGGGAGTGAAGTCGCATGGGATCAGGCTCTCTGCACCCCCAACCAGCCAGGTACGACAATCACTACTCTACCTGGTCAGACCACCACAACCATAACGCCGACAACGACTACGACGACTACAGTCGCAGCTACGACCACCACAACGGTAGCAGCTACGACCACGACCAGGCCGACGACCACCACTAGCACGACTACTACGACCGTTATCAGACTGCCGGATGTTGGTATACTTAGTGTACAAGCTCCGGACGGGATTGCTACCGGTGAGACAAGGAAGGTGGAGGTGGTGATTAGAAACTTTAGCAGGACTCCTCAGACACGGAGCCTGAGTCTGACTCTGAATGGGGTGCCTGTGAGCGGAAGCCCGGTATCTGTGACCGTAACCAGGAATGACACAGTGACATTCAATGTACTCTTTGAGAAACCTGGAATTGCAACGCTTCGGGCCAGGTTATCCCCTGGGGATGTTAACCGTGCGAATGATACGGAGACCGAGATTAAGATCATCAATCCCAGGCCATGATACAAGGACAAGGAGTAAGATAAGGACTACTAAGACTACTAGGAGATAAGGCGGGACTTAATTAAGAGGGAGGGGCCTCATTGCCGGCCTCAAGTGCAGCCTCGCGAATGTCCACCCTCGTCAGCAACGCCAAGCCCAGAATAAAGAAAATCACCAGCGACACGATGGCGATACGGTAGCTGCCGGTGAACTGGAGCGCAAGACCGAAGAGGAGTGGTCCCAGCCAGCTGGTGCCCCGATCGCTCACCTCGTAAAGGCTGAAATATTCCGCCTCTTGGCCTTTTGGGATCATCAATGAGAAGGCCGAGCGGCTGAGTGCTTGGCTGCCGCCGAGTGCAATCGCGATGACGGCGCCTAGAATGAAAAAGTCGAAGCTCGTTTTCAAGAAACCGTACGCATAGACCAATGCACCGATCCAAATCATCAGGCTGATCATGATCGCCCGTTTGGTGCCGACAGCTTTGCTGATGTAGTTGAATAGTATGGAGCCGAAGAACCCGACAAACTGGACCATCAAAATGACCTCAGTGAGTGTGGAGACGGGCAACCCCAGCTCCTCTTGGCCAAACTGCGATGCCAGTGTGGTCACCGTCTGAATACCGTCGTTGTAGATCAGAAAGGCAACCAGAAATAGCAATGTTTGGGGATAAGCGCGTGCCTTACTGAACGTTTTGCCCAGTTGCTTGAAGCCAACGGATAAATAGTTTTCACCCCGCGGCAACTTTTTGAGCGGCCGCCGGCGCCGCAGCGCGGCCAGCGGGATCAGCGTGAATACCCCCCACCATATTCCTGCCGATGCCAGATTGATGCGTATGGCCTGGCCTGTCGTCAATCCAAGGGCGCCGGCTTTGGAGAAGAGAAGCAAGTTCATCGCCAAGAGCAGACCATCGCCCAAATAACCCATTGCCCAACCCATCGAGGAGACGTGATCGCGCTCCTCGGGATCGGCGATCTCAGGCAAAAACGCATTGTAGAAGACCACGGATATGCCGAAACTGAGATTGGCGATGAGGAAGAGCGAACCGCCTAACAGATAGTTTGTCCCTTTAAGAAAATACATTCCCGTCGTGACGAACGCGCCGAGGTAGGCAAAGAGCGCCAGCATCTGTTTTTTGCGATTCGAGTAGTCGGCGATAGCGCCCATGATCGGCAGGAAGATTATCTGAGACAGTACCGATACCGAAATAAGATAAGGGAAGAATGATCCTGCGGTTACCTTGATGCCCAGGGGATAGATGAATCCGCCGGCATCGGCGGCAGCTTTCGCAACCGTCGTCAGATAGGGGCCTAGAAAGACGGCGACAACTGTTGTCGCAAAGGCCGAGTTGGCCCAGTCGTAAAAATACCAGCCGATCTGCTCGCGATGTTTGCTTTCAATCAATGAGTTTATTCCTGCTCGCCCGTCACCGCGCCGCCGTTCTGCCGGCCCGGAGGACCTTCACCATCTCTTCATGGATCTTGCCATTGGAGGCGATGACCTCTTTGGAATAAACCGAAAAATTTTTTTCGGAAAAGTCGGTCACCCGTCCTCCGGCTTCCTGGACGAGCAAACTTCCGGCCGCCGCATCCCAGGGCTGAAGCTTGAGTTCCCAGAAACCATCCAGCCTCCCCATCGCGACGTAGCAGAAATCCAAAGCGGCCGAGCCCGTCCTCCGAACGCCTTGAGCCCGCATACTGAAGTCACGGAAGTGGTTAATATTATTATCGGCAGACTCACGGACATCATAAGAAAAGCCGGTGACAAGGAGGCTGTGCATCAGGTCCGCTGTGGCGGAGACGCGGATCGGCGCATTATTGAGGAAGGCTCCCTTGCCCTTCTCGGCCAGGAAGAGTTCAGAACGGATCGGGTCATAAACCACTCCGAGAGCCATCTCTCCTTCCACTTCCAGGCCGATGGAGACGCAGAAAAAAGGAAAGCGATGGGTATAGTTTGTCGTGCCGTCGAGCGGGTCAATGATCCATTTGAATGGAAATTTCTTGCCGCGACCGTAGCCCTCTTCCGCAAGGATCTCGTGGTCCGGAAACTGTCTTCTGATCATTTCAACGATCGTTATCTCGGACTGGCGGTCCACGTTAGTGACGAGGTTCACCGCACCTTTATAGTCCACGTGGACTTCTTTCGTAAGATTCTCTTTGAGAATTTCACCGCCTGCACGAGCGGCTTCGATCGCGATCGTTTTGCAGTCCATCCCCATGATTTTTTACCTTAACTGCATTCACTATAGCACAGTTTAGTCTTTATGGAAAAGACGGAACAAGAAATTTGTCTTGATCTTTACACTCGAATATCCTGATATAATAGAGTTCATGAAACACCAGATCCGGAAGGAGATTCTTTCTCTGGCACTTCCCCTAATGGCGAGTAATCTCCTGGATCAGGCGATCGTGATCGTTGACATCTTCCTCGTGGGCGGTATTGGTGCGGCCGCCATTGCCGCGGTCGGTCTGGCTCAGCTCTTGTTCACGACCGTGTTCACCCTCATCTATGGTTTGTCCATGGGGACACTCGTTGTGGTTTCCCAGCTTCGGGGGGCGGGGCGTACGGAAGAGGCCGCGCGGACGGGGTATCAATCTCTCCTTGTTGGGATTGTGATCGCCCTCTTGGTCGGCCTTTTAGGAGGGGCTTTCGGCCAGCAAGCGGCGACTTTCTTGGGAGCGGAGGAGGAGGTAGCACGGTTGACAGGTCAGTATGTCCGTCTGCTTTCGTTCTTTTTCCAGTTTAACGTGAGTGTCATTATTCTCGTGGGTATTCTACAGGGATGGGGAGATACCCGGACACCGATGAAGGCGGGCGTTCTCGCCAATATTCTGCATGTTCTATTCGCCTACCCTTTAATCTATGGAATTTGGGGAATGCCGCGACTGGGAGTAAGGGGCGCGGCGCTTGCTATAGGTCTTTCCGAACTGATCGAAGCCAGTTTTCTCCTGGTTCAGGTGCTCCGTACCCGTCGTCTGATTCTGAGGAGGTTCGATCTTGAACTCATCAAGAGAGTGATCCGCGTCGGAGCTCCTGTTTTCGGACAGCGTGTACTTCAGCAGGTTGGACAGATGGCTTATTCGCGGGCGGTCTTAGTATACGGAACGGTGGCTTACGCCGCTCACCAGGTGGGTCTGGCTATTGAG
>Ga0207048_10286_pt1 | contig 16056 bp, 10 predicted proteins | sample Alteio_BWMinCont_65_FD_153301 | JGI IMG/M metagenome (GOLD analysis project Ga0207048, IMG submission 153301) | Enriched cells from forest soil in Barre Woods Harvard Forest LTER site, Petersham, Massachusetts, United States -... | ecosystem: Environmental > Terrestrial > Soil > Temperate forest >...
ATGAGCCTCCAATCGTGCGACGTAGAGAAGTCGTTTCGCAGAAAAGTTAGGCTCCGTTATCAGTCGCGGCCCGGCAAAGGGAACCGGCCAGGGCACGACTTGCGTGGGCACAGGCTTAAGTCCGAATTTATCCCAGAAAAAATGGAGATCGCTTTCCGCTTCCTTTGAAATGCAAATCACATAATCAAGGCTTGCCAGCGCCCAGACTCCGCGCGCGCAGAAAAAACGATCGAGACGCGATTGTTCCGGGCGGCGCAAAGCGATGGCGTCATGAAAAATCCCAACCCGCAATGCAGTTGTTCCACGTAGACGCGCTAGAAATGCGCCACGATTATCCCAAAGCAAATCAGGCACCAGCAGCACGTCACCGCTTTTTAATTCCGTCGGCCACTTCAGCATGTCACGCGTATCGCTAAAAAAATGAAGCCAATCGGAAATAAGTCCCGGCGCAAAGCTGTCATACAAACCAATTCCCCCAACAGAGCTTGTCTGAGTTTGCTCCAATTTTTCACGATCTTCAGGCCCTAGCGCTCGATAACCACAACGCGCTGATTGCCAACAAACCGATTGATAATCCGGTCTATCGCGAAACCAGAAATGCAGTCCACGCTGCATGCGCTTCACCCCCGTATTGAGAGCCGACTGACATGCGCTGGTGACATCGAGATAGATCATCGATTTTCCAGAATGGTTTTGAGTTCCCGTCCGTAATCGTCCCATGATCGCAGCGGACGTTCATAGGCCTCTTTCGATAAAGCCTCGCATCTCGCCTGGTCTTGCAGAAGAGAACTCATGACGGCAGCCAACGCATGGGCATCCCGAACATTAACCTGGAGGCAACCGCTTCCACTCGAAACTTCGCCCATCGCATCGCGATCACTGCAAATAACCGCCCGACCGTGCCAAAAGCTTTCGATGATAGGCAAGCCGAACCCTTCCATCAGCGAAGGAAATACGGTAAATGTGGCATGTTGGTAGGCAGCATGCAGTTTCTCCTCGGTTACCTGTGCGCGCCATGAGATTGGCCGTCCCATTTTTTGTAGCCTTTTGATTTCCCGCACAAGTTGACGCGACTCTTTCGCTTCATCCTCGCATCCGATGAGTTCCAAAGTGAAATCGATGCCATCACGCCAAAACGTCTCGCACACCTCAAAAAGAATCGCGTGATTTTTTATTTGCTTCAATCGTGAGACATAAAGGACCGTTTTCTTATCCCATGGCGGTTGGGAAAATGAAGGCCGCGACGTGGTAAAAGGAACTGGCCACGGAATGACACCTACCGAAGCTCGTGGCGAAATCCCATGTTCCACCCATAACGCCTGCAACTCTTTACTGGCCGCTTGAGAGACAGCAACGACCCGATCCATTTGCGCAAAAAGTCGCAACGTTTGGATATGTCGCGCTTTTTCCCACTGCGCCACATTGGGATCGCGCAACGGAATGGCATCGTGAAAAATAGCGATCTTAAATCCCGGACCAGTCACAAGTCGTTCGAGGTATTTTAAGCGATTGTCGGGAAAAATCGATGTGAGAAGCAGCGTATCTTCCGTACGCATAAGTTTAGGAAGCGGCACTATTTGCGGTCTCGAAAAGATCAAATCGCAAAAACTGGCCCACAAAAGCGGGATCGTCGAATCACGAGGCGCACATCTCAATCGCTGACGATTCGCAAACGGATCGTCCAACAACGCACGCGCACGGGGGGAAAGTTTCGTGTAGCTTCCACGGAAGGGTTGCCAGAAAATAGGAGTTATTTCTGGAAAATCTTTTTCCAGCAATCGATAGACGCCGCGTGTCGTGCGCGGGATTCCGCTCTGAAGCGGAAGCAGACATGCACCGGTTACATCGACATAGATCATCGCATTGCGGCGGTTTGGGTTTGTAAAACGGGCTCCAATTCCCTGCCGTAATCTTCCCAATGACGAAAAACGCGCATACGCGCTTCCTCGTAAAGCCGATCGTAGGTCCTTTTATCGGAAAGCAGAAGGCGAATGGCAGAGACTAGTTCAGCAACATTATTTTGATCGATCTGATGGCAACCGCCGCCCGAAGCGACCTCGCCGATGGCCCCGTTTCTTCCGCAGATGACAGGACGTCCATGCCAAAGGCTTTCGATAATGGGCAAGCCAAACCCTTCCATCATCGAGGGAAACACCGTAAACGAACAATCACGGTAGGCCTGGGCCAATTCGGAATCGTTGATATGTTTGCGCCAGCGAACGGGCCGACCCTGCGCGGCCAAGGCTCTGACTTTGCGCAAGATCTTGCGCGTGTCCGTAAAGGCATCCTCAATTCCAATCAGGTCGAGATCGAATCTCTCACCTTCGCGCCAAAGCGATTCGCATGCGTCAAGCAGGAGCAGATGATTCTTGCGCAGTTTCAACCGCGCAACGTAAATAATCTGGTGAGCCTCTTGGTTTGGTGGATTGGCCGGACGCTCTTCGGAAAAGGGAACCGGCCAGGTAATCACCTGAATCGGTTTTGGATCGAGGTCGAATTGTTTCCAGTAGCGCAACAAATCCTCCTCGACCTCCCTTGAAATACAAATGACCAAATCCATGTGCGCCAGAGCGCGGACATACTCCGCAAATAGCGCGTCATGGCTGTCGGCCTGTCCCGGAATGCGCAGAGGCATGGCGTCATGAAAGATCGCCATCTTTTTTCCCGAAAACCCGGAAAGAAGCGGCCACGAATGGATCCGTGGGTCCCAGCATAAATCCGGAATAAGAAGGACATTTCCATTTTCCAAAAGCGCCGCATGTTCCACACCGCGCTTGCTTCGACTCCAATCGTCCCTCCAACCTTCGTACCAATGGCGCCAATCCCATAGTCCTGGGGTTCCAGATGCCTGCTGATAGGAGGCAAAGGGATGATCCAAAAAATTCTGCTCACGCGCGGAAAGCCGGGCATAGCACCTGGAACGAAAATCCCAGCGCAAGGGAGTGACCGTCCGCCGGTTTTTTAAATGAGCATAAAGCCCCCGCACCGTGCGCTGCACCCCCATGTTCATGGGTGAAGATGCCGCACTGGTCACATCGAGGTAAATCATACGCCGATGCTGGAATCGGGAGGAGCCGCCGCAGGGGCGCCTTGCATGGCGGCTTCGTATTTTTTCGCAACCACCTCGGCCTCCCCTTCGGCAATGGATATGCCATTTTCAATCCAGATCGCGCGACTACATAAGTTCATGATTGTCTTTGAATCATGCGAAACAAGCACCGCAGTTTTGCCCGTCTTCAATCGTTGTTTGAGAGCCTTGGACGATTTCTGCTGGAAACTTGAGTCTCCCACAGAAAGCATCTCATCAATAAGCAAAACCTCCGGATCGACTTCCAGCGCCGTGGCAAAGCCAAGCCGCGCAGCCATGCCACTCGAATAAGTGTAAATCGGCTCATCGAAAAATTCGCCCAATTCGGAAAATTCCCGAATGCGGTCAAGACTCTGGATCATCTTCTCCTTTGAAGCGCCCAACAGCATCCCGTTTAAAATGGCATTTTCACGCCCCGACAATGTGGAGTGCGAACCAACCCCGATGGAAAGCAGGGTTGAGCGCATGTTCCGGCGCATTTCAAGCTTCCCCCGATCAGGAGCAATGATGCCCGCAAGCACCCGCATCAACGTGCTTTTGCCTGCCCCGTTACGACCGAGAACGCCGATGGTTTCTCCCTGCTGAACATCGAAGGTCACCGACTTCAGCGCCCAAAAATCGGAGCGCGAGCCTTTAAAAAAACCGTGCGGCCGGCGGTAACAAATCCCCACTTCCTTAAGCGAAATAAGCACGTCTTGCATATCTTTATCCATCCGCTTCAACGATGAATGGCCTTCACAACCGAACGATCCACCCGGACATAAAGCCATGTGGTCAGGACTAATCCGCAAATGGAGAATATGGCCACATAGCTCAATAAATCCCAGCGTGGCCATTCCCCGTTAAGTAGAACCGCCCGGTAAGCCTCGATCAAAACCGCCATCGGATTCAGGTAAAAATAAAAGTGATAAACGGTCGGCAGTTTATCGACGGAAAAGAAAATTCCCGAAACCAGCATGACCGAACGCAAGATCGCGTCGACCGCCACGCGCGCATCGGGAAAATAAGGAATAATGGCAGCCAAGGGCAGGCTGAAAGCCAAAATCACCACGAGTTGCAGCAACAAAATCAAAGGTAACGCAAGGTAAGTGACAGTCGGTGGATAGCCGGTGCACCACACCCAAATCAAAAGCAGAAGGAAAATGAAGAGAAACTTCCAGGTGCTTGTAAGAATGGAAATCAGGGGCAAAATCACCTTGGGCAAATAAATCTGTTTCAGCATACCCCCGGCGTCAAAAATTGAAGTCGCTGCTGACAGGATGCTCGAGTTCAGCCATTGCCATGTAATCGAGCCGACCAGCAAAAACGAAACGGCTCCCGTGGTCGACTGCTCCAGGATCGTCACCAGAATCACGTAAAATAGAACCGTGTTTAAGAGCGGCTCCAGCAACCACCACACGTAGCCCATGTAATTCAACTGCACCTCCGATTTTAATTCGGCATAGGTGCGATAAATGACAATGTTCCAATAGCGGTGCCAATCCATCAGGGTGGAGCGTAGGAAGCATGCGCTCGCTGTGGCAACGAAAATTCAACGACTGGTACCGGGAAAACTTGGCTTTCGCGCGACGAATACTCCCTCTAGATTGCGCACGAGCACAATTTCGATTCATGATGATTCCGCAAACGACCTCTCCAGCCCGCACACCGCTTACGGCCACAAAACGCGCCAGACTCATCGACATCCTTCTCGCCACACTCCTTATCGCCGGGGTCTACACGCTCTTCAAGTATTTGCTGTTGACCCATTTTTATATCAATGGCGGCTATATCCTCGATTCGGGATGGATGGCCTCTCTCATGTGGAAAAATGGCCTGATTCCGTTAAACCCGATCGTCGCCCTCCCCGTTTATTATCAAAATTTTCTGCAAAATCACAGCTTCCTCCTCACGCCCTTTCTATCGGAGCTAAGCTATCTCTTCCCGTTTCCGATGGCGGTTTGGTTTGCAGTTGTTTATGGAGCGGCACACGCCCTGACCGCACTCATCGCTTATGTTATTTTTCGGTACCTGCTGGGCACCGGCACCTGGTCACAAATCGGGGCATTTTTCAGCGCGGCTACTTTTATTTTATCCGCCCCCGTTATCGAAAATTTTGCCTATCCCCATCTCGAATACCTTTTGTTTCCGACCGCAAGTATTCTTGTACTGGGGCTTATCCTGAAACGCTCTTGGATGGTTTGGGTGGGATTGATTCTGGCGGCAGCCGTTCGCGAAGACTGCGGTTTTCACATGGCCGCGCCTTTTCTTTTGGTGCTTCTATGCACCCTGCTTTTCCCGCGATTTTTTGGTCGTCTCAGCTCTCAGACCTGGAATCGTTATCTTTCCGTTGCGATTGCGGCCATTCTTTTATCGCTGGGTTCCATGTTCATTCCGAGCCTCTTTGTGCATAAAGAATCGCTTTTCCAGGACGAATACCTGGGACATCCGATTTACGGTCATGTAACGCCAACATTTGCGATCAATCAGTTGCTTTTTTTTCTGACCGAGAAACCATTCGTTTGGGTGCCGCTTTTGCTTCTTTTCATCATGGGCCTCATCCGCCGCAATGTGATTTTTGTCTCGGCCAGCCTAGCCTATGTGCCGTGGATAACGCTCAATCTCATGGGCGTGATCGGTAGCGCCCGGCAGTTTGAGTCGTACCATACCTTTCCTCTATACATGATGTTTCTGTTCGCCTGTCTTCCTCCACCGAACAGGATCGAAGAGAACGACAAAAAAGAAAAACCACATTCCTTCCAGCCCGATCCGGTACGTGCCGCCATTGTTTTTGGCGTGACTCTTGTTTCTCTGATTCTGCTGCCGTGGAATGACTGGTGGCGGGTGGGAAATGATTTTCTTAACGCCCCAACTTCCGAGCAAATAACCCATACCGAGCGCTTTTTCATCGTGCTGCCGCAATTACGGAAAGAACTGGGTCCACTGATCGCCGATGCGCCCACCGTTGCGTTGGCACCGAGGCTTTTTTCTTCATGGGAAGGCAGGCCCGAATTCAATATCTCCAAGCTCGAAAAAACCACCGACAGCCTCATCTTCTTCGGCCACAGCTGGAATCAAGATGCCCTTTGGCTCGCTCTCACTCCCGCTTTTCACATCCATCAGGTTACCGGCACCCCATTTTTTATTGCCACTCGTCGTCGCATTGAAGACATGCCGCTGTTGAACAGTCTCTCGCTTCCTGTCTCATCGATCTATTCATTGATGAGCTTTCGGGGCAACGTCACAGTCGATCCCCAGGGAGCGACTTTGGAAGCAATCGACGGTATTGTTGGCGTCTTCGGTCCTTACGTTCGCCTGCCTGCCGGTCATTACCAACTCGCCCTGACCCTGCAGCGTAAACCGGGCGCCGATACCAATGGCTGCACGATTGATGTCGCTGCGAATGAAACGATTTTCGCCTCATCTTCATGCTTTACCGGGTCAAGCGCGGAGCTTGGCGCAAATCCTCTCCTTCAATTCGATGTCACTCCGGCCGACAAGGATAAACATTTCGAGTTCCGCCTTTTTCAAAAAGGACAACGTCCCATTCGCTTGAGCTCCCTGACAATCACGCGCAATCCCGATCCAGCCTCAGCGCAAAATTAATTTGGCGGACGACCTCCCAATCGTCCGCAGCCCGGCAGAAACCGAACCCTCCGCCTTAAATGAGCAGTCGCCCGTCTTCCATCGAAAAAATATGATCGGAAGCACCGGCAATTTGTTTGTTGTGCGTCACAATCAGCAAAGCCAGTTCTGTCTCGCGGGCAATCGTTTGCAAGACCTCGAAGATGTGTTGCGAATTATGAGTATCGAGATTACCGGTCGGCTCATCGGCGAGCAACAGGCGCGGATCATTAGCCAGAGCTCGCGCAATAGCCACTCGCTGCTGCTCTCCTCCCGAAAGATGGTAGGCATTCCGATGCAATTTGTCTCCAAGCCCGACCAACTCCAATAAATGGGCAGCCCGGTCATCCATTTCCGATCGAGTAAAATTTCCCGATCGACGCATGGGAAGCTGCACGTTTTCCAAGGAGGAAAACTCCTTTAATAAAAAGTGGAATTGAAAAACAAAACCAATTTCCTGATTTCGAAACAGCGAAAGTTCGCTGTCATTGAGCCCGGAAACTTCCTGCCCGGCAATTTGGACGCTGCCGCTGTCGGGTCGATCCAAAAGCCCCAGCAAATAGAGCAACGTGCTCTTGCCACATCCGGAAGGCCCCATGATCGAGTAGACCCGCTGGGCATGAAGCTCCAACGAAACATCATCTAGTACATGGACGCGATTTTCATCCTCGCCCAGGTAACGATGAATGCCTTCGCAGGAAAGCACCAAGTCTGGTTCCATTTCCGCCATATCAAGCCATCGCCTTCTCGTAAAGTTGAGCCACCTTCGATGTGTACTGTTCCATCGAAAAAAGTTTTGCCCGCTCCCGACCCCGGCTGGCAAGGGAATCACGATAAGCACGGTCATTCAGGAGCCGTTCCATGCTGCTGGCAATCGAATCAGTATCAAGCGGATCGACATACTCCACGGCATCGCCGCCCACTTCAGGCAAAGACGAACTCCGGCTGCACACCACGGGACAACCCAACGTCATTGCTTCCAGTACCGGCAACCCAAATCCCTCGTAAAGCGAAGGAAACACCATGCAATAGGCCGATTCGTAAAGATAAGGAATCCAATCGCCATCGACATAACCGAGCAATCGAACGCGCTTCTCCATGTTGTCCTTATTAAGAAGTGCCAGGTCTTTTTCCCACATCCACGCCTTGTGTCCGGCGATGACCAGTGGCAAATCACAATTCAGGCCCAAGTAAGCCTTGAGCAATCGTCCCACGTTTTTTTTAGGTTCGATATTGCCGACAAATAAAACATAGCCCTGGGGTTTGAGCCCCAATTCACGCAACAAGCCTTCCCGGGCATGGTTCTTTCCCTGCCAGTTTTCCAGCAACGTCGGCTGATGTGTCACCATCACCTTTTCTTCCGGCAGATTAAAATAAGTCTGTAAATCGCGCTTGGTATGCTCCGATACGGCTGCAATGACTTTGGAATTACGGATGGCTAGTCGGACCGAATCCGCAAAGGCCGCACGATTCATCGGACACGTATGCGGCTGCAGGAGGGGAATCAAATCGTGGACGGTCGTGATCTGTCGCATCCCGACCGGCGTCAAAGGCAGTGGAATGGTGGCATGCCAGATGTCATATCCCTGACGTGTGCTGAAACGAATGGGAAAGGAAAGGCGTTCCTGCACGGCAAAAGCATGCTCGTAAATGAAAGGCGCGACGGAACAGCCGTTGCCGAAGGGAAAAATATCCTTGGGAATGGGAAGTGGGATTTTTTTGTCGGAGGGCACATGCTCCGCGATCCTCGAACGCTTAAACCGGTTGCGTAAACGTTCCAGAGTCGGAGAAATACCTTCGATCGGTTTCAACGGAACATCGTGCACGCACGACCGCGCCACCAAAGGATCGCTGTGCCATCGCGCACTGGCCAGCAGGTCTGTCTCCATTCCCAGCTGCTGCAAGGCCGCAAGCAGCGTCACGCCATAGGTCCTGATCCCTGTCCCGTGAGGCAGAGCCATGTTGTGGCCATCGACCAAAACCCTGACTTTGGTAAAATCCATATTTTGCCGAGTCTAGGGCGTGTCTTCAAAATAGGGCAAGGTCGCGCCCGAGCTAATTTTTGATTCCCGGGAATAACGGCACTCAAGAAATCGACCTAGCCCTATTATTCCAAATTCTACGCATCCATTCGAGCGGCCGTATCCCCAACCGCCACCAGTCCTTCCACACGTGACGCGGCGGACGGAATGGGAGAAAAAACGCCTTCGTGCGAATCGAGATAGAAATAGGCTGTGCTCGACCAATCATCCCGACGCCAGAAATTGCACCAACCCTCCGGAACCGAAGGGTCTTTAAGATCAACCGGCTGCTTGCGATCCGCAAGACCAACAACGGGGATCAACATCGCCGGATCAATCGTTACGGGGATTAAGGGCACACCCTTTTCCTGCAAAGCGATAACCTCCTTTTTCATACCCCCGCCAAGCGTCTGAATGGCCACCTTGCAACCTTCATCAAAAAAGACCGGATCGTCGACATGGTACCGGTAAAAAGTCCATTGACGCGTACCCCAATCGGAAATCAGCGAACCCTGGAACCTCTGGGCATAAATTCCCAATCCCCAGCCTGTACCCATGTAATCTTCCAGGCCTGTTCCGCAAAGCGTGGGATGTTCATCTTCACCAAACCAAATCTTAACCTCACCTTCGCCCCACCAGACTTTATCGTAAGCCGGATCGGCAATGAATCCGATATTGCAGCCCAGAAAACGTCCGTTTCCACGCACATGAGGAAGAATCAGAAACTCCTTGCCCAGTTCATTGGGCCTTTCCCGGCGCCAATGTGCATGGAAATAGAGCGTCTCCGGGGTATGCTCGACATTCAGAAGAAAATCAACGTCGTAGAAAAAATGCGAGAGGCCGTTGGACGACTCGTTGGTGATCGTGATCCGCGCCGCTTTTCGGAATGGCATCGGAATAAAGCAAAGAAAGCTGCGCCCTTCCGGATCGGCAAAAAAGGCACATTCAAAAGCCGCTTTCCGTCCCAGACCCATGCCAAAGAAATCTCCCATCGGAGCTGAAACAGCAGGCTTGGCCGCGTTGTCCCAATACATATCGAGGCGCAAGCTCCGCAGCATTTCCGGGCTGCGATCATTGATCGTTGCCCAAATTCGAGTGATCAGCCCTCTCCCCTTCACATCCAGCAAAGTTTTTGTTTCTCCTGCGGCCAGAAAATCAAAAGCGTGTCCCTTCGCCCCTTTGTTCTCCAAAGCGCCACAAGATTTTCCCGCCGTCAGATTCTCAAAACTTGCCCAGCGGGTTTGCACTTGACGCGGTTTTTCAAATAAATTCATAGGAAATAGAAACTAGACCTACTCAAGTCGTTATTGAAGCTCTTATATTCATCTGGCCTCTTTTGTCAGCTACACCCTCTAATCACCAAATTTTGTCCATAAATTCTACTTAACAGAGGTTAGCTTTTGCCGATTAGAAATGCTGGTTAAAGAGCCGATTGCATTTGCACCTCATTCTTGTAGATTCATCTTACCGCTAAATTTATTTATCTTTGTAATAATTTTATTTTAGTTGATAAAAAATCCCTCTCTCAGTCTTTGTATTTTTAGGAATTAGCACCCCTATCTCCATGAAAGAAAGTCGTTCCAAACCTGCTTTCAGTGTGAAGTCAGTTTCATCTGAAGGCCACCCCCCTCATCCTGATCTTACCATTCCGAAAAATGAGATGGAGCTTACGCATAAATGGTTGGACCTCACCACGGATGGTGTCTGGGACTGGAACCTTCTCACCGATGAAGAGTACCTCAGTCCGCGATTCAAAAAAATCTTTGGCTACAATGACGACGAACTGCCCAATCACGCCAGTTCGTGGCAGAAGATCATCCATCCCGATGACCTGAAACTGGCGCAGCAGGCATTCAAAGACCATATCGAAAAAGGAAAGCCTTATCACCTTCCGGTTCGTTATTACCACAAGGATGGTTTCATCGTCTGGGTGCTTTGTCGCGGTGTTGCGCTCAAGGATGAGACGGGACGTTACACCCGGATGATCGGGACCCACACTGACATCACGGGATGGAAACAGGCGGAAGAAGAATTTCGGCAAATCAACGACCATCTTGAAGACCGCGTTCTCTCGCGAACGCAGCGACTGGAAGTCGTCAACGAAAACCTCAGCCGCGAAATCATCGACCGCCAGCGGGCTGAGAAAGCCCAGCGCGAAAACGAAGAACGTCTCAGCGGCATCATCGCCTCGGCCATGGATGCCATCATCACCATCGATGAAAATGAAATCATCACGGTCTTCAATGCGGCAGCCGAAAACATGTTCCTTTATGAGGCCAAGAATATCATCGGAAAAAAGATCAACCTCTTGATCCCGGCCCGATTCCACCATTCACACTCCGAACACATTCGCGCCTTCGAGCAGACCCACGTCACGCGGCGCACGATGGGCGCCTTGGGAGCGATCAGCGGACTGCGTTCGAATGGCGAAGAATTTCCCATCGAAGCCTCCATTTCCCAAATCGAAGTCAGTGGACGTAAACTCTTCACTGTCATTCTGCGGGACATCACGGATCGCAAGAAGTCGGAGGAAATGACCCAGAGATTTATCGCCATCATCGAATCAACGGACGATGCCATCCTTAGCAAGACACTCGATGGAAAAATCACCAGCTGGAATCCATCGGCCGAAAAAATGTTCGGCTACACGGCTCAGGAAATCATCGGCCGTTCCGTGGTGGTTTTGTTCCCACCCGATCGCCTTCATGAAGAGGAAAATCTGCTCGATCGCATCGGAAAGGGCGAACGCATTCACCATTTTGAAACCGTGCGGGTCCGCAAGGATGGCCGGAAAATCGATGTTTCGGCCACCATCTCCCCCATCAAGGACACGACCGGGAAAATCATCGGCGCCTCCAAAGTCCTGCGGGATATCACCGAGCAAAAAAAATCCCGGCAACAACTTGCCCTGCTTCATACCTGCGTCTCGAATCTCAACGACATCGTCCTGGTCATGGAATCGACGCCCGTGGAAGGCCCTGGACCCCGCGTTGTCTTCGCCAATGCCGCCTCGGAACGCATCACCGGCTACACCTCCGCCGAAACTGTCGGGCATAGCGTCCGCTTTTTCCAAAGCAAAAAGACCGACCCTGCCATTCTCGACGAAATCCGTACGGCGCTTAAGCAACAAAAACCGATCCGCAGACAAATCATCATCGAAGCCAAAGACGGTGCCGAATATCAACTCGACACGGACATCGTTCCTATCTTCGACCAGGTGGGCCGCTGCACCCATTTCGCCGCCATACAACGCGATGTCACCCAATTCAACCACGCCATGGAACAAACGGCGGAACAGGCGGCTCTCTTGGACAAGGCGCAGGATGCCATTCTCGTCCGGGATTTGGAGGGACGTATCCTATTTTGGAATAAAGGTGCCGAACGGATGTATCATTGGACGAGCCAGGAAGCCGTCGGCCAACATGCCGGCGATCTCATCTACAAAGACATCAAACCATTCGAAGAAGCCAACAAAATTACCCGGGAAAAAGGTGAATGGTCCGGTGAATTACAACACATCACCAAAGATCGGCGCGAATTGACCGTCGAAGCTCGCTGGTCGCTGGTGCGAGACAAGGACGGACAACCCAAATCGATTCTCGCCATCAATACCGACATCACGGAAAAGAAAAAAATCGAAGCCCAATTCATGCGGGCACAACGCATGGAAAGTATCGGCACCCTGGCCGGTGGCATTGCCCACGATTTGAACAATATTCTCGCTCCCATCATGCTCTCCATCGGCATGCTCAAAGCCACTTCGAATGATCCGGATGTCGTAGAGATTCTGGATGCCATTGAATCAAGCGCCAAGCGGGGTTCAGACATTGTGGGACAAGTTTTATCCTTTGCACGAGGCATGGATGGACAACGGATTGAAATTCAGTCCCGACATCTCTTGAAAGATATCGAACGCATCATCAAAGATACGTTCCCAAAAGATATTCGTTTGCAGATTTCCCTGCCAAATGACCTCTGGACGATCCTCGGCGATCCCACGCAAATACATCAGATCCTGCTTAACCTTTGCGTCAACGCGCGTGATGCGATGCCACATGGCGGTAACCTGGCCATCAGCATCGAGAACCGCATGCTTGATAAACAATATGTCGCGATGAATCCCCAGGCCCAGCCTGGTCCCTACGTGGTTATCAGTGTGATGGATTCGGGAACTGGTATTCCCCATGACGTCATCGATAAGGTTTTTGAACCTTTCTTCACGACCAAAGAGATTGGCAAAGGAACCGGCTTGGGCCTCTCGACCGTCACAGCCATCGTCAAAAGCCACGGAGGATTCATCAATGTCTATAGCGAACCGGGCCAGGGTACGACCTTCAAAATTTATCTGCCCGCGCAGGTTTCAGCCGAAGATACACAAGAACAGGCGGCGGTTGTCAGCCTGCCACGCGGAAATGGTGAAACCATTCTCGTTGTTGACGACGAAAACTCCATCCTCACCATCACCAGCCAGACACTTCAGGCCTTTGGTTATCGCGTGATCAAAGCCACCGATGGAGCAGAAGCGGTCGCCATCTACGCCCAGCAGCGCAATGAAATTTCTGTCGTCTTGACCGACATGATGATGCCGGTAATGGATGGCCCGGCCACCATCCACGCCCTCCTGAAAATAAATCCTGCCCTGAAAATCATTGCCGCCAGCGGTCTCAATGCCAACGGAAGCGTCGCCAAGGCCGTCAATGCTGGCATCAAACATTTCCTGTCGAAGCCCTACACCGCCGAAACTTTGTTAAAGACCTTGCGCACCATCCTGGAAGAGACCTGATCCAGGCTGCATCGAGGATGTCGAAAGAAGGCTTTGCACAAAAAGTCAGGCTAGTGGGGTGCATTTGGAGGGACGACCTCCGTGTCGTCCGCGGCCCGGACGGAGCCGGGCCCTCCATGAAAACCTCCGGTTTTCAAACTTTCTCTTAGCCTGACTTTTTGTGCAAAGCCATCGAAAGAATCCCCAGAATGGGCTTGAGGAAATTGCTATCCTCTGCAATTTACCTTCTTTCTTCATTCGTGAAAAAGCTTTCCCTCTTCCTCAGCCGAGTTGCCCTTTTATTTCTTTACCTCGGAATTTCCCATTTGACTGCAAAGGCCGACGACGTCCAGATGATCATCCCGCCCGGTCACCATGCCCCTAAAATAGGCACACGCGCCTTGGCTGATCCCTCCGGTGCCACCCACACCAAGCAGGAAGTGGCCGGGAAGGTATGCGTCGCGATTTTTTCCGCCCCCAACATGAGCCAGGGAGATAAGCAGGAAAAATGGTCGGACCTGCTGGCAAACAAGCCTGCCTCCAAAGTATCGAACAGCGTCGTGCTGATACTGGTCGAGGATATGTCGCAGGCGGGCATGTTCAAAGACATGGCGCTCGACAGCATGAAAAAGCATTTCACGCCCAAATCCCGTCCGTTCCTGATCTTGGACCAGGACGGCTCCGTCTTCAAAAAATTCGGCGTGCCTAGCGACAAAACCGAAATCCTGATCTACGACAAAAACAGCACCTTGCGCGACGTGGAAGTCAACCTGGGTGAAGATGACGAAGACAATACCATCCATCGAATCAAAGTCATCACGCGCCGACTCCTCGCTGAGTAAGGCACACTTGCGTCACAAATCCATCTCGCGCGCGATGCCTGCCGGGCTAAAAGCGGGCTTGCCATTTTCACCATATAAGATCATATCCGCATAATGAATCGGATTCTTCTTGCGAGCGTCTTTCTGCTTTTGCTTAGCCCCTGCCTGCGCGCCGACGAACCACCAACCCTTCCCGTGGGCCTCGACGCCTACCGGATGTGGGACCACTGGCCCGATCAACGCATTGGCCAGCGAACCTACATGCGCAGCACCTATGATCGCACTGGCGGCAATGAGGATCCCAGCAACTTCCTCTTCCAACTGGCCGACAACAGAAGCGTCACGCTCGACTTGGAAGGCGCGGGCATCGTTGTGTTCATGCGCTACAACCACTGGCATGGCAGCCCGTGGCATTACATCGTTGATGGGAACGATTACGTTGTGCAGGAATCCATGTCAGCCAACCCGGATGCCAAACTTAAAGACTCGGTCTTTATTCCCGCCGGTCCTTTTCCCGAACCCTTTGCCTACACGTGGAAAACGACAAAAGGCGCCGACCTCATCTGGACACCCATCGATTTTGAAAAATCATTCCGCATGGCTTACGAACGCACCCATTACGGCACTGGCTATTACATCTACGATCAATTCACCCCCGGAGCGAAACTCTCCACCCCGATCCAAGCGTGGGACGGCCAAACCGGGCCCGACAAGGACGTCATCGCGCTCGTCAGTCAGGCGGGACAGGACCTCATTCCCGCCATCGATTCATCCGAAGCCAAAGCGATGAACCTCACCGGCGAAAGCGGCCAAGTCTCTTTGCCCAAGGATGACGCCGTCACGCTCACCACGCTTTCTCAAGGCCCGACCGTGCTCCGCGCACTCGACCTTTCGGTTCCAGTCGAGGATGCGGTTGCCTTCGGACACGCCCATCTTCGCATCACCTGGGATGACCGCTCTCAACCTTCAGTCGATGCTCCCGTGGCCCTCTTCTTCGGCTCGGGAACACTCTTCAACGCGGCAAAGGCTGAGTATCTGGTCAAGGCGTTTCCCGTTCACATCCACTTTGCCGAAGAACGCGTGGAACTCGCCTGCTATTTCCCCATGCCCTTCTTTCAATCCGCAAAAATTGAACTGGTGGGCAATGGCGAGGCTCCGCTCGACGATGTGAAATGGAGCATCCGCCATGTGCCTTACACGGACCCCGCAAACCATGTCGGCTATTTCCACGCCACCTATCGCGATCACGGAACGCCCATCCCCGGCAAAGACCTCGTCCTCCTCGACACGCGCGAACAAGAGGGAAGTCAGGAATGGTCCGGCAGCTTTGTCGGCACCTCTTTCATCTTTTCCGATGCGGGCAACCTGAGCACGCTCGAAGGAGATCCACGTTTCTTCTTCGATGATAGCCGCACACCCCAGGCCCAGGGCACTGGCACTGAAGAATGGGGTGGAGGCGGCGATTACTGGGGTGGCGTCAACATGACGCTCCCTTTCGCCGGCCATCCCGTCGGCAGTGGAAAAAAGGATGCCCCCAATCCCGAAGCCCGGATCGAATCGGCTTACCGGTTTCTCCTCGCCGACCTTATGCCATTCGGGAAAAATGCCCTCATCCAACTCGAGCATGGCGGCACAGACGATTCGAGCGACCATTACCACACCGTTACTTTTTGGTATGGACTCCCCGCCGCATCTTTAATCAAGACCGATTCACTCCAGATCGGCGATGATGCCAGCGAAAAGGATCATCATTACGTTTCA
>Ga0207048_10287_pt1 | contig 16010 bp, 6 predicted proteins | sample Alteio_BWMinCont_65_FD_153301 | JGI IMG/M metagenome (GOLD analysis project Ga0207048, IMG submission 153301) | Enriched cells from forest soil in Barre Woods Harvard Forest LTER site, Petersham, Massachusetts, United States -... | ecosystem: Environmental > Terrestrial > Soil > Temperate forest >...
TTAGGTGTAAATACGACAATGTAAGGGGCGGTTTACGACAGTTAAGCTAAAAGCGTAGGGCTGAAAGCATAAAGGCAGAAAAAGCTTTGGACTTTCTGCTTTCTGCTTTCGCCTCAAAAAGAAAATTTAATTTTGAAAAATCAACTCTATCACCTTATATTTGCAACAATATTTGGTAGCAATACCTTAATCATTACCTCTCACCAGGTTTTGATTTATAAAGAAGCGGCGAGAGATCAGGCTCAATGACCCGCTGGCAACCCTTCAATGTTGGAGAAGGTGCCAATTCCTGGCCCGGTAAATACCCCGGGGAATATAAATTAACAACCATGAAAAGTCTGATTTACAACATTCTTCAAAACATCTTTAAGGCCCGCAAAAGCGTGAAACCTGCGTATTGTTATAGCTATTCCAATAGCTTCATGCGTGTGTGTAGCAGCCGCTGAGCCTTAACACGTTTTACTTTTTCTGTTTCCTGAAAATGAACGTGTTCTCACAAAGAGATTGATATCTCGTTGTGAACAATCCAATAACAAAATCAAAACAACCCCCGGAATGATATAACAAATGAGTACAGAAATATTTAAATACAAAAAGCCGTTCAGGCTCGAATCGGGTAAGCAATTAAAAGAACTTGAAATAGGTTTCAATACTTATGGTACGTTAAATAAAAACCGGGATAATGTGGTGTGGGTATGCCATGCCCTTACCGCGAACTCAGATGTATTTGATTGGTGGAAAGGCCTGTTTGGCGATAACAACTATTTTAACCCGGATGATCATTTTATAGTATGTGCCAACATCCTGGGGTCGCCTTATGGCAGCACCAGTCCATTAAGTATAAATCCGCTTACCGGGCAGCCTTACTATTTGGCATTTCCGCAATTTACAGTAAGAGATATTGTTAAAGCTCATCAGTTATTGGCCGAGCATCTAGAAATTGAAAATATCGATATACTAATTGGCGGATCGCTTGGCGGCCAGCAAGTAATAGAATGGGGAATAATTGAGCCTGATCGGATCAAAAACCTAATTCTCATCGCTACCAACGCGAAACATTCTCCATGGGGCATCGCGTTCAATGAATCGCAGCGATTGGCTATAAGCGCCGACCGTACTTTTTATGGGGGCACACCTAAGGGTGGCCAGAAGGGGCTAAAAGCAGCCCGCAGTATCGCCCTACTCTCCTACCGAAATTATAAAACATATTCTATTACACAGCAGGAAGAAAAAGATAATCATGTTGATGATTATAAAGCATCAAGCTACCAAAATTACCAGGGCGAAAAACTCGTGAACCGGTTCAATGCCTATAGCTACTGGTTTTTGTCAAAAAGCATGGATTCGCACAATGTTGGTCGCGGAAGGCATGGTATTGAAAAAGCCTTGAGCCTGATCAAAGCACGTACACTGGTGATCGGGATTAAATCGGATGTTTTATTCCCCATAGAAGAGCAGCAGTACCTTTTCAGGCATATCCCGAAATCAGCTTTTGCCGAATTGGATTCGTTTTATGGGCACGACGGCTTTTTAATTGAAACAGAAGCATTAACAAACATCATTACATCATTTTTTAAAACTGATGTAAAAGGAAAAATTATTGAATTGCAACGCACAGCGTAATGAGTAAAAAATTAAATATAGGACTGTTCGGCTTTGGCGTGGTTGGCCAGGGCTTGTATGATATTATAAGAACCAAGCATTTGAACCTCGAGATCAAAAAGATCGCCATAAAGGATCCGCACAAACAGCGTACACTACCGGCACAGTTGTTTACCACTGAAAGGGACGAATTGCTCAATAACCCTGAGATCAACACTATTGTTGAGTTAATTAATGATACCGAAGCGGCGTTTGAAATTGTATCACGGGCGCTAAGCTCAGGCAAAAATGTGGTATCGGCCAGTAAAAAGATGATCGCGCTTCATTTGAGCGAGTTGATAGAATTGCAGCATAAATATGGCACTTCATTATTATATGAAGGCGCGGTTTGCGGCAGTATTCCCATCATCCGTAACCTTGAAGAGTATTATGATAATGAACTCCTACATTCCATTAGCGGTATTTTTAATGGCTCATCAAATTACATACTTTCAAAGGGTTTTATTGACAACCTGGATTATGATACCGCGTTAAAACAGGCACAGGACCTTGGTTTTGCCGAAACAGACCCAACCAGCGATGTCGGTGGCTTTGATGCCAAATATAAACTGGTAATTGCGGCAGCGCACGCGTACGGTATAGTTGTAAAACCTGAAGATGTATTTAACCTGGGCATACAAAATCTTTCAGCTTACGATCTGCAATACGCCCGCGAAAAAAACCTTAAAATTAAACTCGTACCGGTCGCCAAAGAACTGGACGACCGCCATGTTGCTTTATTTGTACTGCCAAAATTTGTGAACGATAAAGAGTTTTTATACAATGTTGAATATGAATATAACGGCGTAATTGTGCAGGCGGCGTTCGCCGACCAGCAATTCTTTTTCGGTAAAGGTGCAGGCGGGCATCCAACCGGCTCAGCTGTATTATCGGATATTGCCGCTCTGCGCTATGACTACCAATACGAGTACAAAAAGGCAAAAGAACGTACTGACCTCAACTTCACGAATGAAATTGAATTGAATATCTACCTTAGATATGAAGATGAAAGCCTTGTTGAAGCTTTAAACTTTACGCATATCCACGAACGTTATTATTCGGGGAGTTATAAGTTTGTGATCGGGAAGATCAACCTTCAAAACCTTATCGATAACCAGCATTTGATAGATACTAATAAAGCTTTTGTAGCATTTGCAGACCAGCTTGCCGGGGTGAATTTAGCACCCGAAGTAAAACATGCGGCTGAAGCTTTCTGATAATTTTTGTGTTTATTTAGTTTTTTTAGATTGGCTCCTTATGGGGCCTTTTTAGTTTCCAGATATACTACTACCCGTTTGTAATTGAGGCGTATACAGTAATTAAAATTTGTTTATTAACAGATAAAATGGTTACTTAAAGGAATTATTGCCAACCGAACCCCGATTATGAAAAGGTGCCTGTCTTTTTTGCTGCTTTCAGCTTTGTTGCATAATTGCCCTGCTCTTCCCACCTATCTGAATTTTGATACTACAGAGAAAATCATGCAGCCGTTTTTTACCACCAAGCCAACAGGGGAAGGGACAGGATTGGGCTTGAGTTTAACTTACGATATGGTGGTGAAGGGGTATGCCGGAAGCATTGAAGTAAACACTAAAGAAGGCCAATACACTGAGTTCATTATTAAACTGCCTATACAATGAAGAAACTTTTATTAGCGCTTTGCCTGCTTATTCCTTCCCATGTTTTTGCTATCCCACAAAAGGATACAGTTATCCATGTAGACACCCTCTATGGGTGGGGTGCTGAGCTAACTAAAGGCTGGAAATTTCATCCTGGGGATAACCCGGCATTTGCCCGCGTTGATTATGACGATCATCACTGGCAAAGCATTAACCCAATCGTAAAAAGGCCGGATTTGCCGAAGGCGGCACAACAAGGTTTAGGATGGTTAAGGCTCCATTTTAGTGTGGCTCCGGCCCTGCGCCAAAAGGCTTTGTTACAAATTCAGAATGTGCCGGCGCTGGAGGTTTACCTGGATGGGAAATTGATAGCCAGGCACGGGACGATAGACCCGCTTTTAAAAACCGGGCGGGCCTATACAACGCCCGAACCTATCGTGCTGCAATTATCCAACGACTCTGTACATGTACTTGCCATACGTTTTGCCAACCAGGCCAATATCGGGTTTATGAATGGGTATAATGGCTCTCTTTTTGTCGATGTGTGTTTAGCTGATACTCAAACCGTTCGTTACAGCGACGCAACCAATGAAAGTTTTTATCTCATTCTTGTGGTTTGTGCGAGTATTTTAATGTTACTGGCGCTGATCCAATTAATTTTGTTTTATTATAACCCTTCTAAGAGAGCCAATTTATATTCTGCCTGTTATTCCTTTCTGCTGGGAAGTAATTCGATTTCGATCTTCTATTACACTTATCGTGCTTCATTTTACGATACTTACATTTATTCGATTATTTTATCGAATGTTATTTCTCTAGCAGGCGAAGTAATGTTTGTAAAAGCCCTGGCATCACTTTTCAACTTCAAAACCGGCAGGCTGTTCGTCATGCTCGTCGTGTTAACGGCAGCAAGCTGTTTGATCTATATATTTACTGAGGCCTTGGGGGTCTATCCTTATTGGGTAGCGTTTGTGTTATTATCTGTCGCCCAGCTCTGGCTTACGGTCAAAGCTGTTTACCTTAAAAAACGAGGGGCGCCCATCATAGCAGTGGGATTATTGATTGCGCTTGTAACAGGAACCATCGTTGCCTATTTACTGATCTCGAAAAATAATTATACTGAATGGGGTTGGACACTCTTTCACTTTGTTTATTTAGCAACGATATTGAGTCCGGCCTTAGCTATTTCACTATTCCTATCGCATGAATTTGCGCTTGACGGGCGCTTATTGAAATTGAAGCTCGAACAGGTGGAGGAACTATCAGCCCAAACCCTTGCCCAGGAGCAGGAGAAGCAGCAAATATTGGCCGATCAGAACATTGTATTGGAGCAGCAAGTAACCGAACGTACAGCCGAGCTCAATCAATCGTTAACCAATTTAAAGGCTACCCAAACGCAGTTGATCCAATCCGAAAAGATGGCATCGCTTGGCGAGCTTACGGCCGGAATTGCGCACGAGATACAGAACCCGCTGAATTTTGTTAATAATTTTTCGGAGGTGAATACCGAATTGCTTGATGAGATGCAGCATGAGATCGAAAAAGGCGACCTGGAGGAAATTAAAGCGATAGCCCTTGACATCCGGGAAAATGAGAAGAAAATAAACATGCACGGCAAACGGGCCGACGGCATCGTAAAAGGCATGCTCGAGCATTCGCGCAGCCACAAAGGGCAAAAGGAGCTAACCAACATCAACGCCCTTGCAGATGAATGTATGCGCCTCTCCTACAATAGCTTAAGAGCCAAAGACAAATCATTCAACGCAGAACTCATCACTCATTTTGATACTAATCTCCCCCAAATTAATGTGATCCCGCAGGATATTGGCAGGGTAATGCTGAACCTATTCAATAATGCTTTTTACGCGGTGAATCAGAAGTTGAAAACTTCGGGAACTAGCTACAAACCGGAAGTCTCGGTTTCTACATCTGTCGAAAATGACCGCGTGGTGATCAAAGTAAAAGACAACGGTATAGGTATACCCGAAAGTATTAAGGAAAAGATCATGCAGCCATTTTTTACAACCAAACCAACGGGTGAGGGTACCGGGCTAGGTCTATCGCTAACGTATGATATGGTGGTGAAGGGGCATGGGGGGAATATTTCGGTTAATACAAATGAGGGAGAGTTTACCGAGTTTACAGTAGCCCTACCAGTATAATAATATTATTATCTTAAATTCATTTTAAGGCTAATTATTTATAAATTAAGCCTTTGCTCCTATTGATAAATTATTGGCCCAATAAACATGAAAGCAAAATCAATTAAAGGAAACTCTCCCGAAGATATCCAATCGGCATTAAACCAAAGCATAGCCGATGGTTTCAAACCCACACTGGCGATTGTCTTTATTTCAGTCAAACAATACAGAAATGCTATCTGCAAGATACTGGATGAAGTCGGCACAGCCATTTTCGGGGCGACCACCAATGGCGAGTTCATCGATGAAGAACTGGCCAACGGGACAATTGCAATCCTGTTGCTCGACGTGAACCCTGCACACTTCACCATCTTTTTTGAAGAATTCGATGGAAATAATTATCGTGAAACAGCACAGGCGATCGTCAAAAAAGCAAAAGAACGGTTTGCAAGCCCTGCCTTCCTTATTTCATGCAGTAATTTGGAAACAGACAGGGAGGCTTTACTGACCGGGTTTGAGGACATTGCAGGCAAAGAAGTCGAGGTATTTGGAGGCGGTGCCGGAGATGACTTGGCCTTTACCGAACAGTTTGTATTCAAAAATGGCATTGAAAGTAACAGCGGTATTGTAGCCATTGTACTGGATGACGAGAAGGTAATGATTAGGGGCAGGGCTACCTGCGGATGGAAAGCGGTCGGCACGCCAAAAACGGTAACTAAAAGCGAGGGTAACCATGTATTTACTGTGGAGAATGTCCCGGTATTGGAGCTTACCCGAAAGTTCAGCGGCCTCGAAATCCTTTCGGGTGACACTTTGGAAGTGACCAACCAGATTGCCATTTCGTTTCCATTACAGTTGCAAAGAGAAAAAGGCGACCCGATAATGCGCACTGGCTTAACGGTAAACTTTGATGATGGTTCATTCATTTGCAGCGGTTCGGTTCCGCAGGGTTCAAAAGTCCGTTTTTCTATTCCGCCTGATTTTGATGTGATGGAAAAAGTGGTCAAAGTTTTAGAAGAACTGAAGGCGACCGAAATGCCAGAAGCTGATGCCCTGGTGGTGTTCAGTTGCGCCGGCCGATTGCTCTCCTTTGGCCCCATGATGACTATAGAAATTGAAGGGATATGTGAGGTTTGGAATGTACCGATGGCCGGCATGTTCTCGATGGCCGAGTTTGGCCGCGCCAACAATGGCGACTTAGAATTGCATAACCTCACCACCTGCTGCGTGGCTTTGAAAGAAAAATAAAACGAGATAATTATTACTACGATGGAGCAAAACCTGCAAGCAATACTCGACCTCATTAAAGCGGATAATAACCTTTCAGAAGATGAAAAAAAGGCGATAATCTCCCGGCTGAATGATGCAGATAAAAAGATGAGCATAAATGCATTTAAGCTTGAACGGAGCGATAATGTGAAAAAAACTATGTCTGTTCTTTTGGAAGAGACCATCGAAGAACTGGAGCAAAAAAGACTGGCCGTTGAAGAAAAAAACCGCGACCTGGAGATAGAAGCCTCCCTGGAGCGGGTACGCACCGTCGCCATGGGCATGCAAAAGCCGGATGACCTGCTGGGAATTTGCGAAACCCTGTTCAACGAACTGGTGCGGCTACGGTTCGCCATGATCAGAAATTCACAGATATTTATTTACAACGATGCAAAAGCGTCATTTACGAACTATGGTTTTTCTGAATTTGAAGGAGCGGCTATCGCTGAGATCGCTTATAACAGTCATCCTAAAGTTAACGCTTTTATAACGGCCGTCAGAAAAACAAGCGATGCGTTTGCTGAACTGGCTATAAGCGGGGATGAATTAAAGGCATGGCGAAATTACAGGGTAGATAATGGTGAGCCGGACGATGAAAGACTGGAAAATATCGACACGTTATATTACTATTTTTATTCTATTGGCGTCGGCTCCGTTGGGATATCCGCTTTCAGCGCTCTCACTGAAGAAAAACGAAATGTACTGAAACGCTTCCGCAATGTTTTCGCCTTCGCTTACCGCAGGTACACCGACGTGTCCCAGGCCGAAGCACAGGCCCGCGAGGCCCAGATAGAATTAGGGCTCGAACGTGTCCGCGCAAGGGCCATGGCCATGCAAAGTTCGGGTGAACTTGCCGACCTGGTTACCACCTTATTTAACGAACTGTCAAAACTCGATTTTGCGCTGTCAGCCTGTATCATCAATATCATCGATGGGGAGTCATTAACTAACATGGTGTGGTTTACAGGTTTGGAGACTGGCCAGGCTCCCGAAAGCTTCCACATGAAGTTTGAAGGCTATCCTTTTCACGATGCCATGTGGGACGCATGGAAGGAAAAGAAGACGAAATATGTTTATACCCTCAAGGGCAAGGAAAAAAAGATCTACGACGAATATTTACTCAATGAAACGGAATTTAACAGACTGTCGGATACGGCAAAAGCAGGAATACGAGCGTCCAAACAGTTGGTTTGTTCTTTTACTTTCAGCAATTTCGGTGGACTGCAAACCGTGGGCGATGAACCTTTATCCGATGCCAGTCTGGATATCCTCAGCCGTTTCGGTAAAGTTTTCGACCTCACATATACCCGTTTCAACGATTTAAAACAGGCTGAAGAACAAGCCCGCGAGGCACAAATTCAACTGGCGCTCGAACGTGTCCGCGCCCGCACCATGGCCATGCAGCATAGTGCTGAATTGGCTGAAACGGCGTATATCCTCTTCCAGCAATTCAGAGACATAGGCGAAAACCCCGACCAGGCCACCATTGGCATCATCAACGAAGCGGAAGGGGTAATAGAATATTGGGTCACCCTTTATGGCAGCCAGGCAAACCGGGTGTATAAATTTCCCATAGATGAACCAAACGTCACCCACAAAATTTACAAAGCCTGGAAAGCGCAGCACAAGTCGCTGGTGATCGACCTTGGCGGAAAAGCGCTTCACGATTTTTCTAAATTCAGGGAAAGTATGGGCGGGGCCGCATATAACCCTGATGAAAAGCATCGTATCATCAATGTGGCCTTTTTCTCAAAAGGGTTGATCAATGTGCAGTCTACTGTTGAGCGGTCAGTAGAAAGCCTGCGGCTGTTGGAACGGTTTGCCAATGTTTTCGAAAGCACCTACACCCGTTTCCTCGACCTTAAAAATGCGGAAGCCCAGGCCAGGGAATCCCAAATTCAATTGGGATTAGAAAGGGTTCGGGCCAGGACGATGGCCATGCAGCGAAGCGGCGAGTTGGGTGATGTAGCAACTATATTATTCAAAGAACTGAACCAGCTGGTAGAGAATTTATGGACCTGCGGTTTTGTTTTATGTGAAAAAGATAGAACAGAAGATGAATGGTGGGTGAGTACTGAATCCGGCTTCATTCCTGCATTTTTTATCCCCAATTTCGGTGATGTGACACATGAAAATATATACAATGGCTGGAAGGCCGGGGAATCATTTCATGTTGAACAATTGGAAGGTGAAGCACTGGATGAACATTATGTTTGGTTGAAAAAAATGCCCGTGATCAAGGGAATTTTTGATGAAATGATCGCGTCGGACTTTCCATTACCCAGATGGCAAAAACTTCACTGCGCTTATTTCTCGCAGGGATATTTGGTGATCATTACGCAAGTGCCCTGTCCGGAAGAAGAAATATTCAAAAGGTTTGCGCAGGCATTTGACCAAACCTATACCCGTTTCCTCGATCTTAAAAAAGCCGAAGCCCAGGCCCGCGAAGCCGAAATAGAGCTTGGCCTTGAGCGCGTCCGTGCGCGTACAATGGCCATGCAAAAGAGCGATGATCTGCAGGAAATCATCAAGGTGGTGTATGAGCAATTCGTCCACCTAAATATCGCTGTTGAGCATGCCGGCTTTATTATGGACTATAATACCAGGGACGACATGCACATCTGGCTTGCCGACAAGCACTATGCTCCCTCGGAGATAACAATCCCTTATTTTGATTCCCCGCATTGGAATAGTTTTAATGAAGCAAAACAAAAAGGATTAAATTTCTTTGCCAACTATCACACCTTTGAAGAAAAAAACAAGTTCTATCAGGACCTTTTTAAGTTGATCCCCGGAGTGACGGACGAAACCAAGGAATACTATTTTAGTTGTCCCGGCCTTGCTATTTCAACGGTGCTGCTGGAGAATGTTGGCCTGTACATCGAGAATTTTTCGGGCACGCCTTATACCGATGACGAGAATGCCACGCTTATGCGCTTTGGAAAGGTTTTCCAGCAAACCTATACCCGCTTCCTCGACCTGAAACACGCTGAAGAACAGGCCCGCGAAGCCGAGATAGAGCTCGGTCTTGAGCGGGTGCGTGCGCGTACCATGGCCATGCAAAAAAGCGACGAGCTGCAGGAAATTATCAAGGTGGTGTACGAGCAACTCGTCCACCTGAATATCCTGGTTGAGCATGCAGGCTTTATTATGGACTATAATACCCGGGACGACATGCATATCTGGCTTGCCGACAAGCACTACGCGCCCGCGGAAGTAACAGTCCCTTATTTTGATTCTCCTCATTGGAACGGTTTTAATGAAGCAAAACAAAAAGGATCAAATTTCTTTGCCATTTACTCCGGTTTTGAAGAAAAGAACAAGTTTTATCAAGACCTTTTTAAGTTGATCCCCGGAGTGACGGACGAAACAAAGGAATATTATTTCAGTTGCCCCGGTCTTGCTATATCCACGGTATTGTTAGAGAATGTCAGTCTGTATATCGAGAATTTCGCCGGCACACCTTATACCGATGACGAAAACAGCACGCTCATGCGCTTTGGAAAGGTATTTCAGCAAACCTACACCCGCTTCCTCGACCTGAAACACGCCGAAGAACAAGCGCGCGAAGCGGAAATTCAACTGGCGCTGGAACGCGTGCGGGCGAGGACGATGGCCATGCAAAAAAGCGATGAACTGGCCGAAACGGTTTCCCTGCTTTTTAAGCAATTACTGGGCCTGGGTATCTGCACCGAACAAATACGCACCTGCGGCATCGTCACTTTTGATGATAAAAAGCCCATGGGCGAACAATGGATCACCGAAACCAACGGCGAGATCATCCCGCAATCCTTTATGGTGCCTTATAACGAAGCGCCGGCATATAAATCGATCTATAAAGCCTGGAAACACGGTGAGCAGTTTATGGTGATACACCTGGAGGGCAAAAAGTTGAAGGAACATTTGAGCTACCTGGCAAAAGGCACCAATGTGCCTACCCGGGATGTGGTTTTACCGCAGCAGGCAAAGGAGATATTTAACCACGTGATGTTTTTTTCGCAGGGGGGCCTGTTTATCATCACCAAAGAAGCATTGCCTGAGTACCACGATGTATTCAAGCGCTTTGGCGCGGTTTTCCAGCAATCCTACACCCGTTTCCTCGACCTTAAAAATGCTGAAGAACAGGCCCGGCAGGCTCAGATAGAGGCAGCTATGGAAAAAGTGAGATCGCGCTCGCTGGCTATGCAGCAACCAGCCGAATTGGTTGAAGTTGCCCAATTACTGCGACAGGAAATGGCTTTGCTGGGTATTGAAGAACTGGAGACAAGCTCCATCTACATCCATGATGATAATACCGGCAAAACAGCATGCTGGTATGCGATAAAAGATGTCAAGGCCGAAAACAAACTCGTTGCCGACCACATGGATATGTACCTTGATAAAACCTGGGTAGGCCGCCAGATGCTTAAATTTTATCATTCCGACAAAACGAAAACCTCCATTGTAATGCAGGGCGCTAATCGTAAAGAATGGATCAATTACTGCAGTGAACAATCTGCGCTGCTTGATGGCTTTTACGGGGATAACATCCCCGACCGCACCTATCACTTATGCAAATTTTCGGGCGGGTACATGGGGGCGGCATCGCCGGGTAATATATCTGCCGAAAGCTGGGAACTGCTTCAAAGAGCAGCCGCGGTATTTTCATTTGCCTACACCCGTTTTAACGATCTGCAACAGGCGCATGCACAAGCCCGCGAAGCACAAATTCAATTGGCGCTGGAAAGGGTTAGGGCGCGCACCATGGCGATGCAAAAAAGTGAGGAACTTGCCGAAACTGCGTCTGTTCTTTTCCAGCAGTTGCTTAACCTGGGCATAAGCTCCGAAAGAACAATTATTGGTATACCGAACAACGATACGCGCAGAATCGAAATTTGGGGTACAGAGCAGGGCGGTAATCAAATAAACACGAGGTTTGAATACGAAGCGGACGCGACTTATGCCTTCAGGGAGATATATAAGGCCTGGCAGGATAAAAGAAGTGAGCTTACAGTGATCTTAAAGGGCAAAAACCTCGAAGAGCATGTCAATTACGTCCGTAATGTTTTACACATGCCCCTGTTGGCTGAGTTAGTGCAGAAGCAACGGCTACTATACAATGCATTCTTCTCAAGGGGATGGCTCGAGATTGTAACCCCCGACACACAGTCAAAGGAAACACTCGATATTTTACAGCGATTCGCCGGGGTTTTCGATGGTACCTATACTCGTTTCCTCGATCTGAAAAAAGCGGAAACACAGGCAAGGGAAGCAAAGATCGAAGCAGGCCTTGAGCGGGTGAGGGCCAGGGCAATGGCAATGCACAGTTCTGCAGACCTGGCCGAGGCAGTTGGAGTTTTTTATCACGAATTAGGACTGCTAAGCGTAACACCCAGGAGATGCGGATTGGGTTTAATTGATAAGGAAACGCGTTTGGTAGAGCTTTCCACCATGAACACAATTGACCAGGGAAATTCCATAGAGATCATCGGAAAATTAAAATTGGAGGGACACCCGGTATTAGAGGGTATTTATGACAACTGGTTGCGGCAAGAGGAATATCACCCGGTGTTGCGGGGTAATGATATCAAAGCCTATTACCAGGTTATACAAGCCCAAATATCATACCCCGATTATCCCGATGATGCCGTTCAGTATGGATACTACTTCTTCTTCCGCGATGGCGGGATTTTTGCATGGACCGAAACCGAATTACCGGAAGCTGAAGTACAGATATACCGGAGGTTCAATTCGGTGATCAGTCTTACTTATCGCCGCTATAAAGACATCAGAGAGGCCGAAGCTCAGGCCCGGGAAGCACAGATAGAAGCCTCGCTGGAGCGGGTGCGCGGCAAAGCCATGGCCATGCGCAACTCCGGCGACCTTTCGGCAGCCGCCAGTACGGTGTTTACCGAATTGCGGAACCTGGGCATCAACCCGATCAGGTCGGGTGTTGGGCTGCTGTCAAAAGACACCCATAATGCGAAGCTCTATTCTAACACTTCCACATCTACCGCCGCCGATCTTTCCTTAGTAGGCGAAATAGACCTATCGCGCCACCCTGTGTTTGAACAGCAATACCAGGGATGGCTGAAACAGGAGAACTATTTTGTAGCCTTACGAGGAAAAGAACTTGCGCCGTATTATAAGATCCTTTCGGCAGGTTTAAATACCCCCCTGACCATAAGCGTCAAAAAGAACCAAAAAGAATACGGGCATTGGTTCATGTTTTCCGAAGGGTTTTTATACGCCTGGTCGGAGAAGGAATATACGGATGCCGAAATTAAAATACTCGAGCGGTTTAAGAACGTGATAGAACTTACCTTCCGGCGGTATATCGAGTTGCAAAAATCGGAAGCGCAGGCCCGTGATGCCGTAAAGCAGGCCTCAATTGACAGAGTACGCGCCGAAATAGCATCTATGCGGTCCGTTAGCGACCTGGAAAGGATCATTCCTTTGGTATGGAATGAGTTGACTATACTTGGTGTTCCCTTTATCCGCTGCGGGGTTTTTATTATTGACGAACAGGAACAGCTAATCCACACCCATTTGTCGACCCCCGATGGGAGAGCCCTGGCAGCATTCGACCTGCGATTTGATGCCGACGGCATTGCTCAGAATGTACTGCCAGCCTGGCGCAAAAATCAAATTGCCATCGACCATTGGGAGGCAGAACGGTTTGCCGCATATACAAAAAACCTTGTCGAACAGGGAACAGTAAAATCGGAGGAAAGAATCGTAACTGAACATCCCGATACCAGCCTCGACCTGCATTTCTTCCCTTTTTTACAGGGGATGTTATATGTTGGAAATACGGCGCCATTGTCGGATGATGAAAAAGACCTGGTTCAGTCCCTTGCCAATGCTTTCTCAACAGCTTATGCCCGCTATGAGGATTTTAATAAACTGGAAGCGGCCAAGCAACAGGTGGATAAAACCTTAACCGACCTTAAAGCGACCCAAACCCAGCTTATCCAATCCGAAAAAATGGCCTCGCTGGGTGAACTTACCGCCGGTATCGCCCACGAGATTCAGAACCCGCTCAACTTTGTAAATAACTTCTCTGAGGTAAACGCCGAATTAATTGATGAAATGGAGCAAGAGATAGAGAAAGGTGATTTAGCAGAAATTAAAGCACTAGCCCTTGATATTAAGGAAAACTCTAAAAAGATCAATATGCATGGCAAGCGCGCAGACGGCATTGTAAAAGGTATGCTGCAGCATAGCAAATCGGGCAGCGGAGCAAAAGAATCCACCAATATCAACTCCGTTGCCGATGAGTACATGCGGCTTGCCTACCACGGCTTAAGGGCTAAAGACAAAAGCTTCAATGCCGAAATGGTTACCCATTTTGACCCTGATTTGCCAAAAATAAAGGTGATCGGACAAGATATTGGCCGGGTGATGCTCAACCTGTTTAACAACGCCTTTTACGCGGTCAATAAAAAGCAGAAAAGCGCCGGGCCTGAATACAAACCCGAAGTGATGGTAACAACATATGCTGAAAACAGCCAGGTCATTATCAAAGTAAAAGACAACGGCATCGGTATTCCCGATAGCATTAAGGAAAAGATCATGCAGCCTTTTTTCACCACCAAACCCACGGGTGAAGGTACGGGTTTGGGGCTGTCACTGACCTATGATATGGTGGTGAAGGGGCATGGGGGAAGCATACGGGTTAATAGTACGGAGGGTGAGGGGTCGGAATTCATTATTAAATTACCACTTAATTGATCATAAAATGAAAAAAGCGTTCTTCCTTAGCCTGTTGCTTTTTACCTTTTTTACCGCGGGGGCGCAGCGGAAACTAATTGATAGCCTCAGGGCCAAATTAAACCGCAATTTGGATGACACCACACGGGTCAATACATTGCTCGAACTTAGTCACGACTATTACCTGTCAAACCCTGATTCTAATATCATTTTTGCACAACAGGGGTATGAATTAGCCGAAAAGTACAAGCTTGCGCAGAAGCAGTCGAGGGCGCTCAATGACATGGCCACAGGGTATGCAACTCTGGGCGACTATGCAAAAGCTACCCAAATGTTTTATGGGTCCTTAAGAATTTCAGAAAGTCTTCATGATGTACCTAATATCGTTAGGATTTATAATAACCTGGGCGATACCTATATGAGGCAGGGCGAATACCCCAAAGCCCTTAATAATTTGCTGCCCGCAAATAAACAGTGGAACGAATACTTGTCTAATCATAGGTTGACAAATCCCAATGATTTCAGATTAGGCGCCGTTTTATTGCTCAATATCGGCGAAGTTTTCCTTAATCTGGGTAAAATCGATTCGGCTGACTATTATGTGCAGCAAAGTAACAGACAATCGAAACATTTCGATGATATACTGAATAACATTGACCGTGACTTTGGTGAGATAGAGATAGCTCGCGGACATAAAGATAAGGCGTTAAAATACCTTCACGATGCCGTACACCTTTCTATAGCAATTGACGATCAGCAAATGCTGAGCGAGTCGTACCTCAGTACAGCCAAATTGTACCACAATGATAAACAGCAGGATTCGGCCGAGCTTTATGCGCAAAAAGCGTTTGATGTAGCCCGTGCCGGGAAATTTGAGCAGGACGTATTAAACGCCGGCAAAGTATTATACGCCTACTATGACGAGGATAGCAATTTGCCTGTAGCATATAAATATTTTAAGCTGGCAATGGCCGCCAAAGACAGCCTTTACAGTCAGGAAAAGGTGAAACAGTTGTTATCTCTTGACTTTGAAGAGAAACAGCGTCAGCAGGAAATTGAAGCTGCAAGGGCGGAGGCCGAAAATAGGGTACGTATCTATGTCTTGTCGGGGGTTATCGCTGTCTTTTTATTGTTAGCGGCCATCTTCTGGCGCAATAGCAAACAGCGGCAAAAAGCAAACCGGCTCTTACAAAAACAAAAGGAGGAGATACAAAATGCACTCGGCGAGTTAAAAACAACCCAAAACCAGTTGGTGCAATCGGCAAAGATGGCTTCATTGGGTGAGTTGACGGCAGGCATTGCCCACGAGATACAAAACCCGCTCAACTTCGTGAACAATTTCTCGGAAGTAAATAAGGAACTGCTGGAGGAGCTGAAAGCTGAAAGCGAAAAGCCGAAAGCTAACAGAAATGAACATCTGGAAATTGAGCTGATAAACAGTGTAATTGAAAATGAAGCCAAGATAAACCACCACGGCAAGCGCGCAGACGGCATTGTAAAAGGTATGCTGCAGCATAGCAAATCGGGCAGCGGAGCAAAAGAATCCACCAATATTAACTCCGTGGCCGATGAATACATGCGGCTCGCCTACCATGGCCTAAGGGCAAAGGACAAGGGCTTCAATGCCGAAATGATCACCCATTTTGAT
>Ga0207048_10268_pt1 | contig 15924 bp, 19 predicted proteins | sample Alteio_BWMinCont_65_FD_153301 | JGI IMG/M metagenome (GOLD analysis project Ga0207048, IMG submission 153301) | Enriched cells from forest soil in Barre Woods Harvard Forest LTER site, Petersham, Massachusetts, United States -... | ecosystem: Environmental > Terrestrial > Soil > Temperate forest >...
CCGTCGCTTACATAGATCGTCTGCGGGCACTCCCCGGCATCAAGACAGTCGTCTTCAACGACGGATTCCTCGGGACCTACCAGAGGCCTACCCAGTCTGTGTATGTCGATGTCATTGATCCGACCAGCGTGTGGTTAACGCTAGCGCCCGAGGTCTTGAAGATACTGCCCAAGGACCTCGAAGCCCTCCGGAAAACGCGAACCGGTGCGCTGATCACCGCCGATATCGGCAACGAATACAGCTGGCATATTGGGGACCGGATTCCCATCAAGTCGAGCACTCTGCAGGCCAGCAGGTCGGGAACCTGGGTCTTCGACATCGTGGGTGTGTTCACGGATCACGAGACGCGCAAGGGTGGTCTCATCGTGGCTAACTACGCCTATCTGGATGAGGCGCGAGCGCTCAACAAGGGCACAGTCCGAAATTTTTTCGCTGTCGTTTCAGATGTTAGACAGGCGGCGGCCGTGAGCGACACTATCGACCGCACTTTTGCCAACTCCTCATTTGGAACGAGGACGGTATCGTTTCGGGAAAACGCGCAGCAGCGAGTGCAGCAAATCGGCGACCTGAACTTCGCGATCCGTTCGATCGTCAGCGCGGTACTCGTGGCGCTCATATTTTCGACCGCCACCATGATGATGCAGACGGTGCGAGAGCGCACTCCGGAGTTGGCGGTGTTGAAGGCCTTGGGCTTTAGCGATCGTGCAGTGTTTCTGCTAGTCGTGGCCGAGGCCCTAATCGTATGCACAGCCGGTGCCCTCATCGGACTGGCGCTGGCGACCACGGTGTTCCCGTTTGCCACGAAGTTCGTACCCGGTCTTTCTATGCCGACGGTTGTCATCGCCTTCGGGTTGGTCGGAGCGGTGCTGATCTCGTTGATTAGTGTTTCTCTGCCGGCTTCGAGGGCTGCGAAGCTGCAGGTGGTCGACGGGCTTGCCGCGCGGTGAAAGGCTGATTATGAGCGTCGCATTGCACGCGGCCATGATCGCCGTCGGGGTGGGAGGCTAGTCTTTGGACTACCCGGTAGCGGACATCGGCCACCGGCTGCTCCGGGCATCGAAGCGACGGATGACGGGTTGGTTGGATTGACGGTCTCTGGCCTGCCACTTTGAGACACCCATCGCGCTATTGCGACCGCCCTAATGCGGACATTCGTGAAGCCAGGCATAACCATAATGGATGAGCATTGAACGACTGATTTCTACCTTCTTCATGGGTTACCTTCTTCACGGGTTACCTTCTCCGCGGCACGCCCGCGGCCGCCAGTTCTCGCATTCGCACATGGATCTGTGATGGACATCGAACGACTGGACCGCAGCGTGGAGTTGCTCAAGGCGAGCGCGGCGATCTTCCTGAAACACCGCGGGCTGCTGGCGTTTCCGCTGCTGTCGACACTGGCACTGATCCTCTTGGTGGGATCGTTCGCACTGCCGCTGGGCGGGGTGCACGCGCTCGAGGCGCTGAACAGCCAGGGCAGCAAGCTGTTGTTTCCGCAGTACATGACAGCGTTTCTGTTTTACTTCTGCCAATATTTCGTGATCTTCTTCTTCAACACCGCGCTGGTCGGCGCGGTGATGATGCAGGTCGATGGCGACACACCGACCGTCGGCGACGGCTTGCGAATTGCGCTGTCGAGGATCTACCCGATACTCGGCTATGCATTCATCGCCGCCACCGTCGGCATGCTGTTGGACCTGATCCAGGAGCGCGTGGGCTTCGTGGGCCGCTTCATCGTCGGTCTGCTGGGCGTGGCCTGGACGTTCGCCACCTACCTGGTGGTACCGGTGCTTGCCTGGAGCCAGTGCGGTCCGATCGAGGCTATCACGCAGAGCGCCGAGCTGTTCAAGCGCACCTGGGGTGAGACCGTCATCGGTGTAGGCGGCATGGGCCTGGCCTTTGCATTGATATTTATCGGCCTGTTCGCCTGTGGCGCAGTGCTGATTGGCCTGACCAGTCATGTGCTGCACAGCGCCTTCCTGACGATCGTGGTGGAGATCGTGCTGGTTGGAGCCTTCATGCTGACCGCATTGGTCAACGCGACGCTGACCGGGATCTATAAAGTCGCGCTGTTTCGCTATGCCAACGGCTTCAGCAATATCTCGGGTTTCGAGTCCGGCGTGCTTGAGCAAGCTTTTCGGCGCGCGGACTGAAGTCGCTGATCGCAGGAGCGCGTCACATCGGCGCGCCACGCACGGTGAACACGACCTGATCGAGTATTGGGAGGCCGCCGGGGCAGTATCTAATGTGGGCAGCAACAGTCGCTAAAGCGGCTGCTCGTGACCGGCAGGAAAGGGTCCGCGTGCGGGCGACGGCCACCTCCAGCAAATCGTAATTCCGCGTGACAGCCATCCGGTCACATCTCCAGTTAAAATCCCGCCATGAAACGATTGCTAATGCTTCCTGTGCTGACGTGCTGTATCGCACTTTCGAGCGCGTGCTTGGCGGCGGAACCGGCAGGCCAAGCCTCTCGTCCACCAGGGCGTGCCGCTCCGGAGCCTACAGCGACACCTGAGCCCCAGGAGTTACCGAAGGTCTGTATCGACGCCCAGACTGATGACAATCTTATTAAGGCGTTTGTGGATCGCCTGATGGAGGCGATCACCGAATCAGGCGCCTTAAGCCTCGCGCCGACAGCTGAGTCCTGCAACCTGCAGCTTCATGTTCCCGGGAATCTTCTGCGCTTCGAAACCGCAAGCGGAGTTATGGTTAGCACAGTCATGATTGTTACCTCGCCGTCGGGCCACTACCTCTCTGCGAGCATCACAGCTTGCCAGGTTAATGACCTCAAACCCTGCGCGGAACGTGCCGTTGCCGTCGCTAAGCTCGCCTTGCTGATGAAGTCGAACGACGGCACGTGAGTCGCGCGGCGTAGCCGCTTAGATGGAATCACAGTCTTCGTGTACCCTCGATTGGACTACCCGAGAGCGGACACCACCGACGGGCAGCAATGGGCACACGGGAGACCGTTTGGATTCCGAAGCGGTGATCAGCTCAGTCCGGCCAGGACCTGCCACTTACGCTGTCGAAATGCCCGCCGCTTAGCGGCCATTCACCGGGTCCGGTTGGCTAATTCGATGAGGGGTTACGCACCGATCTCGTTCAGATACGAGTGCTGTGTTCTGGCCTTCTAATCCTGCAGGCTGTTGAGCAGGTGCTCGCGGGTATTTCAGAGTAGGTTGCCGCCAGGGTTACGTCACTTGCGAATCGCGCGCGGCTTATAGTAGCGAGTGGACTGGACCTCCGTCTAATGCAGTAGTCGATCAACCTCGTTTCTTACGACGTAGTAGCACTCACACGCACGTTCCTCCAATCTCCGCCGATCCAGTACCGTAATGATACCGTGGCCGTACTGGATGATACCGCTGCTTTGCAATTTCCCAGCAGCATGGTTCACGCCCTCGCGGCGCACTCCGAGCATGTTGGCGATCAGTTCCTGCGTCATGCTGATCCGATTAGATTCTAGGCAATCGAGACTGAGCAATAGCCAGCGGCAGAGTTGCTGGTCGATGGTGTGGTGGCGATTACAAACGGCCGTCTGCGCCATTTGCGTCAAAAGCGCCTGCGTGTAACGAAGAAATAGATGATGCAGACCGCCGAATCGATCGAACTCCATCTTCAGAGCGGCGGCCGGGAGGCGGTATGCTAACCCGGCGCTCTGCACCACCGCCCGACTCGGGGTACTTCCGCCTCCCATAAAAAGCGAAATTCCAACAACCCCCTCCTTACCTACCACTGCGATTTCGGCGGAGGCTCCGTCAGCCATCACATAGAGCAGAGAGACGATACTGTTTGCAGGAAAATAGATGTGACTCATTTGATTCCGCGACTCATACAGAACACTACCTAGTGTCAATTGAACTTCTTCGAGGTCTGGTTGAAGTCGTGCACGCACGTCCGACGTCAGAGCGGCTAAAAGACGATTCTGCAGAGGATTATTGGTGAAAGGCATGTACACCCCCACGCTGACATGTGCGCGAAAGGCGGGTGACGTTCGAGACTTGCCCGATTTTACGCCCGCGGAACTGTCTAGCCGAACCGAGACATAGCGGCCGCAAGCTCAAAACAAAGAGCTGCGAGGAGTGCGTGCAAGCAGATTACGTGGCCGATCCAACGCCGCACGTTGCGGGAAACGATTCATTATCAAGGACCGCGATGGCGGCCACGGGTTCACCAGAAAATGTCTCAACTGTGGGTTGCCCAAACAGTCCAAATAGGACTACAGGTCAGACTGCATGAATGACGTTTCAACGCCGATGCGCGAGAGCTTCGCCTCCGAGGCTTAAGCGAATCTTAAGGCGACTAAGACAGCGCCGGGAACACCACCGTCACCTGCAGGCCGCCGCCGGGCGCATCATCCAGCGTGACGCGCGCGCCATGGCGCTCGGCGATGGCCTTGACGATCGCAAGCCCGAGCATGCCGCTACTGTCGGGCATAGGTCGTGCCAGTACACCTCGGGAAAACCCGGGGCGCGGGGCAGGAAACACAGGGGAGATGTCCAGGCGCGGCGCCGCGGGCTCGCCTCCTCGCGGTGGCAACTCCACGCTTCATGGCGGAAGACTGTAGGACAACGTGCATACGGGTGTTCAGCATACAGTCAGCATGCCTGCGCCACATTGCTGCGTGGGTTTGTCATGAGCCGTGCGCATGAGTTCCATACCTGCGATCATCGGCGTGATCGTCACCATCGTGATCGTTATAGGGCTGTTCTCGAGGAGCGCCCGAGAAAAATAGCCTACTGATTGTGATGCTCAAGGAGCCGTCCTCGCGTGGCTCAATCGGGCTGCCAAATAGCGGAGGCCTAACTTAACCTCGTATGGACAGGCTAAGGCACGATTCCGGGTTAAATGACAACGTCGCGAAAGCTGACGGGGGAGATTCGGTGAAAGAGACCAACGACGCTCTATGGCTCGCGTTCGAGGCGCTTGCCAAAACGTACCCGCACGACGGTGGTGTGCGGATGACGGCGGACCTTGCAAGATGGCTACTGCAAGAACGCGAGCGAGTACAGCTGCCCGCACCGCCGATCATGCAGAAAGTCATACGCGCAGTGACCCAAGAAGTGGATGCCGCGGCTGCCGAGCCGGTTACGCTGGCACCTTTAACGCGCAAGTAGGCACTTACCCGCAACCATCGAGCTACCCGATACCTGCCGTTGGCCACCGGCAAGACCGGGTCGCGAGTACTCACTCGCCGTCGGAACTAGTGCTCCCGGGCCAAAAGCAATCGTTTCCGCGAATGCGTCCTATGGGTACTGGTCTAAGCAGCCCGAGTGCGCAGTCGGCCCTCGTAGTCGCGCTTCCCGAGCGGCACACCCCGCGTGCGCAGGATGTCGTACGCGGTGACGGCGTGGAAATAGAAGTTGGGCAGCGAAAACGAAAGAATCAGGGTCTCCGACGTGAAGGCTAACCTCCGCGGACCGATCTGAAGGTCAAGGTCCCTACCCGCCCAGCTGTTGACCTCCTCGGGGGGGAAAGCCTCCAGCGCCGTTTCCGCCTTGCCGATCATGGCCTGCAGGTCGGCGAAAGGAACCGGTCCGACCAATGCCGGCGGGGCGAACACGCCGGTCTTCACGGCCTCGAGCCCCCACACGGAGTGATGCCACGCAGCTTCGATCTGGAAATGGAAGGGCGCCATATCGTCGAAGAGCCGGGCATGCACGAAGTCGTCCGGGTCTGCACCTGTCTCGGCGCAGTGTCTGGCCGCGCGGTCGAGGAAGCCCCCGACGGCCTTCACGGTTTGCAGGAAGGTCGGCACGCTGAGATCGTAGAGTGACATCGCCATCGGTCTGCCTTTGCTTGAACCGGCCTCCGTCAGTTCTCGGCGTCGTAACCGTGAGTGTTGAATTTCTTTGATTGCGTCACCAGCACAATTCTAACTCCCGATAGCCGTCATGCGCGAAGTCCGCATCGGGTCGCGATTTGACGTTCCAGGCACGAGACATGGACACGGTACGCTCGTCAGTGTCTCTTGTTCATCAACAAGACATTTCTGGCTCGGCAACTCGGGCAGCTCATCAGCCGCTCGAACGTGGTGCCCTCAGTGTTGATATCTCTGACGACGAGCGACGCATTTTGGCAAACCGGACACAGCACCCGTTGAGACGGGTCCGTGGCCAAGACCTTACCGGCGGCGATCCACTCTGCAGTCACTCTTCTGGTTCCTTCATACCGGACATCCATCATAGACCGCCGTGGGTCGCCCCCCCGTCACTTTAGCTGATTGGTAGCGCGGATCGCCTCCAGGACAGACTCGTGGAACCCTGCGCTCTGCAATGCCTCGAGAAGAAAGCCCGTCTTTCCGGCGACATGGCTGTCAATGTCGGTGGGAAACCTGTTGGCTAGCTGCTTCTTTAGTTGCGCGTACTTTGCCGCTGCTGCGGGGTTCCGCCGGAGGTAGTCGCGGATAGCCAAATGATTCTCCAGGGCCGCGCTCCCTTGCTAGACCAACAAGAATTGCCCGGGCGAGGTCATTTCCGATCGGAACGGGATCGCGCTCGCGACGCCGGTGTCGGTTGCACCCAACCGGGCTCGAGCCACAGGCGAAACGCTCCCGTGAATGCGTTCGCGTTGTCGCCCAGCCTCGTCCCTGGCGGCAGTTTCTTCAGTTTCAGGGCATTGCCTCCGCCGAGCACCACGCAATCCACCTCGAGCGCCGCGCGCAGCCGCTCCGTAACATCGAACACCGCGTGCTCCCACTTCTTGCGCCCGAGCTTCTCGAGGCCCGCGTTGCCGAGATACTCCTCGTACGTATGTCCTTTCTTGTAAGGCAGATGGGAGAGCTCCATCGGTTCGAGCACGCGATCGAAGATCAGGGCGGCTCCGAGCCCGGTGCCGAGACCGAGAAAGAGCAGCCGCCCACCCTCGTAGTCGCCGATCGCCTGCATGGCTGCATCGTTGATGACGCGCACGGGGCAACCAAAGGCCCCCTCAAAATCGAAACCGACCCAGCCTTTCCCGAGATTGCGGGGCTCTACAAAGATCTTTCCGCGGAAGACGACGCCGGGATACCCGAGCGATACGCACTGGTAGCGCCACCCTCGAGCGAGCACGCGCACCGCCCGGACCATCTCTTGCGGCGTCATGCGCGGGCCCGAACGTGCCCTGCGCTCGTCCGATTCACCGTATAGAAGGACCTTGACGTGAGTGCCACCGAGGTCGATCGCGAGAATCCGGTCCTTGCGCTTGGATTGCCCCCTCACGATACGCTTTCCGTTCGCAACAGTGCGGTGGGCGACTTGGCGTGGAGCGCGGAGTAGTCCTCCTGCGCGCGTTTGATGAGATGGGCGCCTACGGCGGCCTGCTCCTCCGCGTTCAACTGCGATTTGGAAAGACACCATGCGCTGCGACTCGAGTGCTCGTTCAACCGGACTGCTTCAAGCTTTGAACTCCTGGGTATAGGATCGGCGTTCTGGCTTCTCCCCCTTCTCCATAAAACACCTCCCGGCTCATCATCGCACCTAAGGGACGTGTCCGGAAAATCCGGGGAGCCCAATTTTGGCCGCCGAAGGCGGCCCGTGTTCGAAGGCCGCGGCCGACTCGTTTTCTACCTTTTGGGGGATGGAAAATTCGGACATTTCCCCTTATACGCGAACAAGGCTTTCACGCAGCGCCACTGTGGCGCGAAGGTACTGCGATATGGCAAGCAAGGTTTGGTTCATAACAGGTACCTCAAAGGGCTTCGGACGGATCTGGGCGGAGGCAGCGTTGGCACGCGGCGACCGGGTCGCCGCAACGGCCCGTGACGTAAAGACCCTTCGGCCGCTTGTTGAACGCTACGGGGAACGCGTTGCGGCTATTACCCTGGATGTCACCGACAAGAGTGCCGTGCGCTCTGCGGTCAATGAGTCGTACGACCGATTTCACCGTCTCGATGTGGTCATCAATAACGCTGGCTTCGGCCTCTTCGGTGCGATCGAAGAGGTCAGCGAGACACAGGCACGCGAACAGATCGAGACTAACCTCTTCGGCGCACTGTGGGTGACCCAGGCGGTATTGCCTATCCTCCGTGCCCAGGGCTCGGGTCATATTATTCAGGTGTCATCAATTGGTGGCGTCAATGCCTTTCCGATCGTCGGCCTTTATCACGCGTCAAAGTGGGGCCTCGAAGGATTTAGTCAGTCGCTAGCCGCCGAGGTGTCCGGCTTTGGGATCAAAGTGACGCTGATTGAGCCGGGCGGTTTCGCCACCGATTGGGGCGGGCCCTCTGCAAAGCACGCGACGCCAATGCCGGCTTACGACGGGACACGCGCAGCGCTTGAGACGTGGCGAAAGGGTTTCGTTCCAGGCGATCCGGAGGCGACGGGGCCCGCCATCCTGGAAGTCGTGGACGCAGCCGATCCTCCGCTGCGCGTCTTCTTCGGTACCACTGGTTTGCCGATGATCCGTGCCGAGTATGCGAAGCGGATCGAGACCTGGGAGAAATGGAATGCGGTTTCCATCGAGGCTCAGGGTGACCTCGTGGGAAAAACGCCGCGCTAGGTGTCCGCCAAGGCGGAAGTTTGGTTACCGCAAAGCGGCCGGTCCTGATGGCCGGTCGGGGTCAGGGTCGGGAGCGGCGGTCGGCGATAGTCGGCCACGAACCGCTATTCGCGTCCGGTGTCCGTCATTCCCGAAAGCAGTCACTTCGCTGCTCGCGCGCACCTTCGACGCCTCAAAGAGTTTACGCTAGGTGCCCTAATCAGCTAAATGAGTGCCGACATGGTCGAGACGCCCAGGACTGCCCAGGCTCCCGAAAAGAAGCTCTTCGAGGTCACAAGCAAGATCATCAAGTTGCGCGACCCGGTGCAGCAGGCATCCAGCACTACTGTTGAGACAGTCTGGCAGAAGCCCGATGGCGCCATCGTCAAGGGTATCTACGCCGGAGCGCCGGGGCGTTGGACGCTGCAGGCCAGCGGCGCTCCGGTGAGGCCCGAGATGGCCGCGCTGCTGGATGCCATCGAAGCGCGCTCGCTCGCAGCGCGCACGTCTTAGCGCGGCTTCTTAAGGGCTAACGAATTGCGGGGCCGCCTTAGAGCCGACATTGGCGCGCGGCAGCAGTGGGTCGCGGGCGGACCTCGCCCATAATTGGGGCATTCCGCCCAAGAGCCGGCACTTGCTGGCCACTCGCGCAGCCTGTGCGATTACGCCCCTATGTTGGGTGGCGCACATCATTCCGCACCGCAGCTTCTATAGGGTTCGCAGTCTCCAGTTTTTGAAGGGGATCCCAGTGCATGACTTTCAGACTCTGGCCTTTGATTTGATTGCAAGTGAGTCGGAATTGACGATCGCCGACGTCACGCAGCTCTACGCCGCTGAACTGTCAAGGCTGACAAGCGGTTCGCACATTGCGAGATTTCTTCCTATTTTTGCACTCCAAAACGTTCGCGAATCGCTTCGGCAGCGAGTGTCTGTGAGGTCGGAGCTAATCAGCGACTAGGTGCGCTTCTGTCAGGGCAACGGCTGACCCCGCAGGTGCAGGATCGCATCGGCTGGGGCGGTTGGTGCCAACCGGGGCCGCCAAGGTGCGCAATGCCGTAGGGGCACTATCAGTTATCGCGGTAATTGCCGATAGCTCGGCAGCCACTGTATTACCTGATGGGACCGTGGTCAGCCGCTCGGACGGTGCCCGAGTCGGGCCGTTCGAGCGGCGCCCATGACTCCCCCGATCACCGTTCTCCCTAGCTGCCCCATCAGCTCAAGCAGCCATCCTGATGCGAGACTGTCACATTTGACCGGCGCCCGCTGAGCGCGCGGAATGGCTCCAGCGTCCCGCTCGTGCTCGACGCAAAACTAACTACAAGGGGAGAACGCGATGACCACAATCTCAAAGTGGCTGGTGGCGCTGGCGCTGCTGACAGGGTCGATGACGGGGAATGCGGAAATGGTCGATGGAACATTCTCCGGGGAGTTATACGCAGGGCAAGGTACGCAGAACGGCGTCGACATAACGAGCCTTCTCGGACAATCCTTAACTGGCACGTTTAGCTTCGACTCTGAGGCGCTGCCCCTAACTTCGGGTAGTTCCGGGACGTACTACAGCAACACTTTTCAAGTAATGAACCCTTCTATTCCCTTAATTATCTCAGTGGCGGTGGGAGGTAATACTTTTACGGTAGATGGGACGTTTTATTCCACTCTGACCACGAGCGACGGCCCTGTAAGTACTTTCTTTTCAGCGGCTGCGCAAACCTTGTCGGACCAGGTCGCGCTAGTCGTCGGTATCCGGCGCATTGCTTGCCGGCGGTGTATTGATGTGATCAGCGAGCTGATCCCCAGTGAAATTCTCGGTATGGCTTTCTGCGACCTCTGGCAGCATGGTGGTATTCCACTCGTGCCAATCAGCTACTAAGCGGTCGTAGATTTCGCGCTGCCGATCCTTTAGGTTGGCCCGCTCCATCGGATCGGCTACAACATCAAAGAGAAAGGTGTTGGGGCCGATCTTGAGATACTTGTAGTTACCCTCACGTGCGGCGCGTTGCGCGTTCGCCTTGTAGCGCCAGAAAAGCTTACGCGTTACGAGTGGCGCGCCTCGGGTCAGCACTGGCACTAGATCCAGGCCGTCAGGCGGGTAATTGGGATCAGATGCCGCTCCGGCTGCCGCCAAAAGGGTGGGCAACCAGTCCATGCTGATCATCACTTGCTCGTTAACGGAGCGTGCTGGTACGCGGCGAGGCCAGCGAATCAGGGCGGGTATACGCAAGCCACCTTCCAGCAGTTCGGTCTTGCGGCCAGTGAATGGCCAAGTGTCTGAAAATCGCTCGCCACCATTATCGCTCGTGAATATCACGATGGTATTGCGCGTGAGCTCGTTTCTATCCAGCGCCTGTAGCACTCGCCCTACCTGCATGTCCATCGCCTCAACCAGGGCGCGGTATGTTTGCTGGGTCCCACCATCGAAATCGAACAGCGACTTGCCTACGAGCCGCTGAGACTCTGCCTGGTCGTTCGGACCTTCCCAGGGCCAGTGAGGTGCGTTGAAGTGCAGGCTCAGCAAGAACGGGCGGCGCGTCTTTGCATAGTCATCAATTTCTGCTACGGCCCTCTGCCCAAGCAGCTCGGTCAGATAGCCGGTCTGTTCCACTGGCGTCGGACCATCCCAAAGGTCCTGCATTCCACCGGAACCGTGGTGCGTAAAGTAATCGAGCACGCCGCCGCGAAAGCCGTAGAAGTGGTCATAGCCGCTCTGCTGAGGTCCGCTCTGGGGCAAGTATCCCAGGTGCCATTTGCCAATCAGCGTCGTGCCATAACCGACTTGTTTAAGGAGAGCGGGCAGAGTCGGCTGCTCGGGTGGTAGACCGACGCCCGAATTGGGCACGAGAGGCTCCTCCAGCCCGATGCGGAGCCGGTATTGGTAGCGGCCGGTGATCAGTGCCGTGCGGGTAGCTGAGCAGACTGCCGAATTGGCATAAGCCTGCGCAAGCAGTGTTCCCTCCGCCGCAAGTCGATCAATATTCGGCGTCTTGATATCTTGCCGGCCATAACATCCAACGTCTGCGTATCCCAGATCATCAGCCAACATGAATACGATGTTCGGCGGTGTCGCCGGAGCGGCCGTCGCACGTCGGCCGGAAATAGCCAGCGTACCGATAGCGCCGAGCAAAAGCGCTCGGCGGTCCGTGTCCAGAGGTAATTCCAATTCCTTACTGCCTGGCTTATACATGCTCGTAACTCATTGAAGGCCTCTAATACCTTGCAACCAGCATATAACAGTTCTGCCGACGTCCCCTAGTTTGGGGCCAGTCGCTGCAATTGCGGGCCGTCTGCTTCTGCCTCTATGAATGACCGCTCAGAGGAGGCGTCGATGCCTGGTTCGGGTCGATAGCATCAGCTGGCGAGGTCCGACCAACGCCAGTCAATTGACGGGCTCGAAAGGGCCGATTGCGCGCGGGTGCACACCTTGGCTTTAGGGCAGTGAATTTAGGCGCTTGCTCCTCCTGATCTCTCGATTCTCTGGCGCAGCAGTTGAAGCAGTTCAACCGACGCCTCAATCTCCGCCTTACGAATGGAAACACTTTCGACGTTTACGCCCAGCGGTATCCCTTTGTCGCGAGCATAGTCCCAGACCTCGGCGAAAATGCTATCGCACAGTTTCAGCGATGTAGCCAGGGTATCCCCCGCGCTACGAAGTTCATTCTCCAGCCATCGCGGCACCGCAATGCCTAGCCATTTCATAAAGGACAGAGTTTTCAAAGAACCGCACGGCGAGAAGGTGAGGATGATCGGCAGAGCCAAAGCGTTCCTCTCACGAACCGCAAGGGCGTAGTCGGATAACAACGATTTCGTAGATGTCACGTCGTAGACAGCCTGCGTGACGAAGAAGCGACAACCCATCGCAGTCTTAGCGAGTATGCGCTCATGCTCGTTGAGGCTTTGGGCATGGCGCTCCGCAATCGCGATGCCGCCGAGAAGGAGATGGGGAGCATGCTCTCGCGCCAGCGCGTATGCGTTGGTCAAGGAGAGTCCTCCTTCCGAACGTCGACTAGGGGCACCGACGAGCACCGACGTCTGCGGCACCGTGGTTGCGTTCGTATTCTCAAGCCACCGAATGAAATTCTCCGGCGTGCTTTGAGTGACGCAGCGGTAAACGATTTTCGGCACCGCCAGCGGTGCAAGATGCTTATAGGCGTAAACATCCGGTTCGAGAGTGGGCAAAAATGGGAACGGCCGAGGCGACGAGATACGTTCCGCTTCGTCCTGGATGTCATAAACGATGACGCCATCGATCGGCAGCGACTTAAGACGCGTTAGTTGTTGGGTGACGATCCGATCCAGCTGTTCCGATGTTGTCGCTCTTTTGGGTGGAGCGACGCCATAGAGGAAAATCCCCGACATCCGCGCCGACAATTTCTCTGCAAGGGAATTATTCATCGTATTTCAGTATCACTGCGCCGCTCGGAATTTACATCATTTGCCCTCCTGAACGCGGTCGGTGACCGTAGTATCTATGCGCATTGCTGCCGTTCGTGGAGGGCAGCTTCGGGTCGTGACCTGACCGGCGGTGGCGGGGACGGTCGTATGCGCTTTGTGTTATCGCTATAGTCACATCATGTTCACCTATTCCGATGGAACAGCCGTCGAGGTCGGGGACTCGGTCCTGATCGAGCGTGGGCGAACACCGGGCACGGTGGAGTTGCTCGTCTGTACAGACGGCGAAATCACGGCTATGGGCCTCTCGGAACCAGGCGTCATGTTGCTCTCTCCACCGTTTGGACGACTCTATCTTCCAGCATGGTCATTAGCCGAAGACCCATTGATATTTGTTTCGCGTGCAGCAAAAGAATAGTTGTTATTCGTGAAGCCTGAAACCGGACACTCACCACTGACGGCTTGGGGTTGCGGATTCAACCGATCGACGCAACACATTGGCCAAAGCGTTCTGCCGGTGTCTCGAAGCCGAGCGTCTGCCGGGGTCGTTCGTTCAGCCGCCGAGCGATGGCATTGAGCTTACTCTGAGGAATATCCGATAGGTCCATTCCTTTTGGGAAGTACTGTCGCAGCAGACCGTTGGTGTTCTCGTTCGATCCGCGCTGCCATGGCTGCTGCGGATCGCAAAAGTAGACCTTCACGTCGGTCGCAAGCGAGAAGCGCTTGTGGTCTGCCATCTCTGTGCCACGATCCCAAGTCAGTGACTTGTAGAGCTCGCGAGAGAGCTTGTGCGCTTGCTTTATGAGCGCATCGATCACGGTCTCGGTGTCCTTGCATGCCACCTTCACCAGCATTAGATAGCGAGTCTGGCGCTCCACTAGGGTGGCGATCTGACTGTTGTCACTACCGAAGTACAGATCCCCTTCCCAGTGACTGGGTACCGCCCGGTCCTCAGCCTCTGCTGGCCGCTCGCGGATCGACACCGTCCCGGTGATCCGGCCATGATCGGGCGTCTTCTGCGTGTGGTGGCGCGAGCGGCGCATCCCGCGGGTGCGTCGCAGGTGCTGCAACAGTTCTTTCTTCAAGGCTCCGCGGGCCTGGATGAACAGAGTTCGGTAGATGGTCTCGTGTGACACCTGACGCGTCTCGTCATTGGGGTACGTGCGCTTGAGCCACCCAGCTATCTGGGAAGGCGACCACTGGAGCCGCAACTTCTCCGCCACCAGGTACGCCAGGACCCGGTTCACTGCCAGTTTACAGTGCTTCGGCCGCCTGGCTCACTGCCACGCCGAGGCATCCGACTCACTCGCGCGGTATGCCTGTCGACCGCCGTTGCGGCCAATCTCACGACTGATGGTCGATGGCGCTCGTCCCAATGAGGCGGCCATCGTGCGCATCGAGCGGCCGGACACCACGCCGCGAGAAATCTCTTCGCCATTGACAGCAAGCTGCGCTCCTGTGACCTCGTTAAGCTGCGCCTGCGCGATGTCGCCCATGGCGCCAGGGTTGCGGTTCGCGCAATCGTCATGCAACAGAAGACCCAGCGTCCGGTGCAATTCGAGATCACCGAGCCGACCAGAGACTCCCTTACGGCCTGGACTCGTAACTCGGGGCTCACGGCCGACAGCTTTTTGTTTCCCAGCCGGATGCTTGCCTCCGCCCACCTATCGACACGTCAATACGCCCGCATTGTGCACGCCTGGGTCAAGGAGATCGGGTTGGATCCTGCTGCTTACGGTACGCATACCCTGCGCCGCACCAAGGCATCTCTGATTTACCGACGGACGAAGAATCTTCGAGCCGTGCAACACTTGCTCGGGCACTCGAAACTCGAAAGCACCGTCCGGTACCTGGGTATCGAGGTCGACGATGCCCTTGAAATGGCCGAGCAAACGGAAGCCTAGAGGCGTATGCCGGTGGGCGGCCGATCACTCGGGCGCTCACCGGCCATGAGCCGTCTTCGCTTGGCTCAATTGGGATTCCCAATAGCGGACGCCGTGGCTCCCTCAGCGGAACTCGCCGGTTACGGCGAGGTGGTCCTCCACCGTCACCACACGCGCATCAGGGTAGCGCTGAGTCAGCAAGTCGACGACGAAGGGGACGTTCGCTCTCCTCCCGGCCGCATCCTGGCTGTAGCTAGCGCAGTTCCTCGTGAGTCTAGGAACTTTCCCGTGTGGTGACCGGCATCTCCGGTGGGACCAACAGCTTGAAGTCAACCATCTTACGGACGAGAGCGGAATCGAGACTCACGCCTCGCTCGTTGGCGATTGCTGCAAGGGTGTCCACGACTGGGCGGCCGTCGAAGTATTGCAGTAGTTCCATCACGGCGTTGGGAACGTCGAGCGGGTCGAAATCGTTGTAGGTTTTCACTCGCGTGATCGTTCGCTGTACTTGCAGCACCTCGAAACGGCCGACGCGGAGATTGGACGGGATATCATCAGAGATCAGGCGACCATAGGCCTCCTGGGTCAGCTGCGCGTACGCGCGGGTCTTGGGGCCGCAGATGGCCAGCACGTCCGTCCAGCTAAGTGGGCTGACGAGTTCGCCACATCGGCAAAAGAACTCATGCTGGCGCCCGCGCCATTTCCCCCATAGCCGTGCGTAGGCTTTCTGGTCAACCCGGTTGTCAAGCGAATCGCCAGTAGTTGCCTCGGCTTCGGACGTCCAATCTCCGCTGGCAACTGAGTGCCGCAAGGCATCGTCGCCCAGCTGAAGCTCCAATACGCACCAACGGGCCAGATCCTTCTCGACAGTCTGCAACAGGGGATGGAGCGAGTCGCGCCAGAATGTGTATCCGACGTGACCCCTCACATGTTTGCAGAACCAGGTTGCGCAGGTGGATTCGCGGTTGCGCCAGATGCCGCAGAGGTTGCCGTCTTCGAGGTAGTGAGGACAGCGTAAGGTCCGGCTTCGCCCGAAGGCCTCTGAGCTGCTTCTATAGAGCAGCGCATAGACAGGAGGTTGCTTAAGCCCGAGCGGCGTGACGCCTACCGCGTCCGCAATTCTCTTTTGTACCGTGGCGCGACCCTGTTGCACGGCAGGGTCGGTGTCGGACAGAATGCGCCCGACCAGGAAGTTGTG
>Ga0207048_10288_pt1 | contig 15879 bp, 19 predicted proteins | sample Alteio_BWMinCont_65_FD_153301 | JGI IMG/M metagenome (GOLD analysis project Ga0207048, IMG submission 153301) | Enriched cells from forest soil in Barre Woods Harvard Forest LTER site, Petersham, Massachusetts, United States -... | ecosystem: Environmental > Terrestrial > Soil > Temperate forest >...
AGTGGCGTGATTCAGAACGCGGTGAATGTTCCCTCGGTGTCGCACGACGAGTTTGTCGAACTGCAGCCGTATATCGTGCTGGCAGAGAAGCTGGGTTCGTTTCTGGCCCAGGTCAGCGAGGGAGCACTGGAAGAAATCTCGTTGCGCTATAGCGGGCATATTGCGGAGGGGAAGACGGAGCTGATCCGCAACGCCGCGATCAAGGGCATTCTGAACGAGGCGCTGGAGGAAAAAGCCAACCTGGTGAATGCGGCTGCGATCGCAGCTTCGCGGGGGTTGCGAGTGCATGAGGCGCGCAAGGCCAAAGGCTCGACGGGCGGGGCGGGCAGCGTGCTGTCCATTGTTATGAAGACCGAGACCGAGGAGCACATGGTAAAAGGCGCGGTATTGCACGGCCAGACGCCCCGGTTGCTGCACGTAGATGGGATCGAAGTGGAAGCTCCGCTGGAGCGGAACCTGATTTTCCTCAGCAACCGCGATGTGCCCGGCGTGATTGGTAAAGTGGGCACGATTCTTGGCGACCACAAAATCAATATTGCGGATTTCTCCCTGGGACGGCGGGTGAGTAACGAGCCGGCTGGGACGCGCCAGGCCATTGCAGTGGTGCACGTGGATGGAGCTGTGCCGGATCGTGTGCTGGCAGCTCTCAGAAAGGTTCCAGCCATCGCGCGAGCCAAGGCGATCCGGCTGATATAGCGTGACGTGTCTTGGTTGACTGGCAAAACAAAACCTAATCGGAGTGATGTGGCACAATTCTGCATCAAACATGAAAAGAGGAGAACGGATGCTCAAGCGAGCAGGGATTGCGCTGGCAGCGATACTTTTTCTGACTTCAATTGCACTCGGTCAAGACGGGCGTTTCGACGCCAGCATTAACGGCGGCGAGGTATTTACCAACACTACGAGCGGGAATGCGGTGACACAAAGCGCTACGGCGGGCCCGGTCATCTTTGGCACGTTTCGGTACAAGCTCAAAGCCAAACACTCGTTGGTATTCAATTTTGGCCGAGCAAGAAATTCGCAGACTTACCTGGCTGGCGACAACTTCCACGTTGTGAACTCGATCTCGGAGGTCAGCGGAGGGTATGTGTTCAGTCCGTACCCCAAGGCCAAGTTCGCGCCTTTCTTTTTGGCGGGCGGTGGAGCGTTGATATTTAGTCCCAGCAGCACCTGGGTATTTTTCCCCAACCTGCCGAACAATGTACCAGACCGGGTCCAGGTGAACTTGGGAGCGTCGAGTCAAACCGAACTGGCGTTTATCTACGGGCTGGGAGTGGATTATCGGCTGCCGATGTTTCCAAGATTCGCATTTCGCATGCAATACCGTGGTTTTCTGTACAAAGCGCCCGACTTCAAAGTGGATGCGAATGGGGGCAGCATGGTGAACTTCTTTACCGGCGGCAGGGAACACATGGCCGAGCCATCGGTTGGGATCGTGTTCAGGTTCTAGAAAAATCCGTGGCCGTTCCTCAAGAGTTCAACGCGGCTTTGCGGAGTTTGCGGCTCTCGGCGAGCAGAGCCATCGAGTGCATCAGGTTTTGCAGGGTCACGATGCCCACCAGCCGCTGATCTTCGACCACCGGGATGATGCTCAGATTGCGGGCAGTGAGTTTGCGGAAGGCCGACGCCAGCGATTCGTTTTTCTGAGCTACCTCGAAGATGCGGTTCATGACGGCCTGTACGTAGCCGTTGCCTTCGGCGCGCAGCGCCTGGAGGATTCTCTGCTTGGAGATCACCCCCACCATGTCGCTGCCGCGGATCACGGGAAAATCATCCTGCAAGGAGTGCACGGCCTTGTCTAGCGCGTCTTCCAAAGTATCGGCTGGAGAGAGGGTGGCGAAGTCGGTCAGCATGATGTCTTCGAGGTGCACGGTTTCCAGCACTGACTGAAATACTGCGGAGCGTTCTTCCAGTTGCGCCGCGATGAACAGGAAGAAGCCGATCATGGTGAGCCAGATGTTCCACAACATGCCGGCCAGCATAAACAGAGTGGCGAAGGCCTGGCCAATAGCGATGGCGCGACGGGTGGCGCGGACGGGGTCCATGCGGCGGCTGAAAAGGGCGCGTAGAATCTTTCCGCCATCCATTGGATAGGCGGGCAACAGATTGAACAGGCCCAGCCACAGATTCGACCAAACCAGCGCCCGCGGCAGATTGCCGGATTGAAGGTCCCACGGTTTCGTCCAAAGGTGGATCTCCGGGGCAACAGCCAGAAGAATGCTGGCAGCGGCAAACGCAATTGCGAGATTCACCACCGGTCCGGCGATGGCGATACGAATGTCGCGCTTCCAGGTCAGGACGCCGGGTTCGACCGGCTGCTGAGTTTCATCGAGCAGCGTGATCCCGCCGATGGGGAGCAGGATGATGGCCTTCGCAGGAACACCGGCATGGGTTGCAACCAGCGCGTGTCCCAGTTCGTGTAACAAGACCGAGGCGAAGACAATTCCCACGAGGGCCAGGCCACGGCCTGCGCTGGCCGGGCCATGCGCCGCTGATTCGGTCAGCCACACGAAAAAGAGCAAGAAGAAGAAGGTAAGATGGATGCGGAGTTCGACCCCGAAAACCCGACCTGCCGGGATGGACCAATTTCTCATTCGTGAACGCCTGCCCTTCTATTCTATATAGTTTTAGACTCCGGACGAGCGGCAGGATGTGCTTTCGTCAGTCGGAAGTACCCAGGCGCAGCCAAGACATGAGAGTGATCGCAGGACAATTTCGCAGCCGAAGGCTACAGTCACTGCCTGGGATGGAGTTGCGTCCCACCAGCGACCGGCTGCGGGAGACGCTCTTTGACATCCTTACGGCGGGCAATCCTGCGGCGCTAGAGGAAACGGTTTGGATTGATCTTTACGCCGGAACGGGAGCGGTGGGGATCGAGGCGCTGAGCCGGGGCGCGGCCATGGTTTACTTTGTGGATTCTGCGCCAGATGCCGCTGAGTTGATTCGGAAAAACCTGAACACAATGGGGATAAAGGCTGGATCCCAAGTTCTTAGGCAAGACGCGGTCCGGGCTCTACAGGCGTGGGAGAAGAGCGGGATTCGGGCCAACTTTGTTTTCCTTGATCCGCCGTATGTCATGGAAGCGGCGTACTCGCACGCACTTACAATTCTTTCGAATTCGACCTTTCTCCTGCCCGAGACTATCGTGATCGTGGAGCATCAAAAGAAATTCGATCCCGGTGAGCAGGTTGCATCCTTACAGCGGTATCGACTGCTCAAGCAGGGAGACGCGGCGTTGAGTTTCTATCGCAGGGGATAGAAAATCCTTCGATATTCGCTACTACATCACGATGTCATTGACCCGGCGGACGATGGGGTGCTGCATCTCCTGCAAGTCATTCTTCACCCGGTTGAGGCCGTAGACGCATTGCTCGAAATGGCTAGAGAGGCTGGCGAAGAGCGGCGCGACCTTGGTGTATTCGAAGCAATCGAATTTGGAGACAATGTAATAGCTCTCCTTGCCGGCCTTCATCCAATCCACGAAATTCTCCAGCCGGTTGTGGCGCAGGCGGAACTGGTTGATGCTTTCGGGAAACATGCCGGTGAAGAACAGCGTGTAGTCGCCGACGTGTTTGCGCACCTGGCGTTCGCGGTCGAATGAAGGCGCTGGCCCGAACACCGGATCAGCTTCAAGCAGCATCTCACCGACATCGGTCAGCGGCCGCGCAGCCGTGGCGCCGCGAATCTTGAATAGCTGTTCGACCTCGCAAAACTCCGCGAGTAAGTGGGCGACATAGTTGACGATCTGAGGGTCGCGGATACCGATTTCCTCGGCGTAGTGGCGTCCCACAAGTTCAACGAACAACTTCTGTAAAGGATGCGATTCGGGAATCATGCGGGGCTCACCTCCGTAAAACCCGCTGGCGGCGCGGGGAGTCGCCGCTAACATTGAGTGAATAATTAACTCACCTTCAGCGCAAACGCAAGTGACTTCTGTGTTTCTGCACCCCACGTTCGTGCCACATGATTAAAAAGTGTGATTATGTGCAAAGGCTTTATCGACATTCTGTTGGCAGTCAACGTGGTCGGCTGCCAATATTGTGGCGGCTGTCCAGTACAATATCGGCCACGGAGGGACATGGCCTGTGGAACGGAAGAACATATCGAGCGGAACGACATGGGAACCGGTCGTGGGATATTCGCGCGCGGTGAAGATCGGCAAAGCGGTTTACGTGTCGGGGACGACTGCGACTGGTTCCGACGGGAAGATTGTGGGCGTGGGAGACAGCTATGCCCAGGCGATACAGATCCTGAAGAACATTGAATCGGCCTTACAGAAAGCGGGGGCGAGCATGAAAGATGTGGTGCGAACGCGCATGTTCGTGACCAACATCGCAGACTGGGAGAAGATCGGAAAAGCGCACGGCGAGTTCTTTCGCGACATCCGGCCGGCGACTGCGATGGTGGAGGTGAGCAAATTGATCTCTCCGGAGATGCTGGTGGAGATTGAAGCCGATGCGGTGATCGGAAGCTCAAAGGGATAAATTTCGAGTCCGGGAGGCCGGAATGAAAGCTTGTTTACGGATGTTGTTGCTCGTTGCGGGCGGAGCAGCGACGCTGGTGGCCCAAACAAACAGTGGTGCGCCGGCACTGCACTCGTTCACGGTGATTCGGGCGCGAACGCTGATTGATGGGAAGTCGGACGCGCCTCGCCACGATCAGGTCATAGTGATCCGCGGCGACCGGATTGAAAGCATCTCGGACGACGCCACGGCAAAGATTCCAGCCAACGCTGAGATCATAGACCTTTCTCATGCTACCGTGCTGCCAGGATTAATCGATTCGCATACCCACATATTTCTGCAAGGAGAAGATCCAGCCCAGGGTGGATATGACGCCAATATTCTGAAATATCCGCTGGCGTACCGGGCGGTCCGCGCGGCAGTGGCTGCGCGCCGCGCACTGGAGCAGGGCTTTACGACTTTACGTGACGTGGAAACCGAGGGCGCTGGCTACGGCGATATAGGCATCAGGATGGCCATCGAAGAGGGTTACATTCCCGGGCCGAGGCTGTTTGTGGCGACGCGTGCGATTTCGACGACGGGCGGATACATGCTGGAGGATTATGCTCCGGAACTCGTGATGCCGAAGGGGGCGCAGATCGTGGACGGACCGGTCGAAGCCCGCAAGGCAGCGCGGGAGCAACTGGATCATGGAGCGGATTGGATCAAGGTCTACATGACGCACCGATCTTGGTTAGGAAAGGAGGGCGAACTGGTTTCGCAGCCGACGCTGACGGTTGAGGAACTCAAAGCGATCGTCGATGAAACCCACGGTTGGGGCAAGAAAGTCGCTTGCCATGCGTATGGCGGAATCGGGCTGCACCGCGCGCTGGACGGGGGCTGCGATTCGATCGAGCACGGACTTGATCTCGACGATGCTGCCATCGCGCAGATGCTCAAGCAGGGCACTTGGTACTGTCCGACCATCGGTGTGTACTACACGGATTGGGCTCCGGCGGACACGGCTGCGGGGCAGCGGGACCGCAAGCGAGCGGCGGTACACGAAGTGTCGTTTCCCAAGGCGCTGCACGCTGGCGTGAAGATCGTTTTCGGTACAGACATGGGCGGCATTCCGTGGAGCGAGTCGATCGCCCGAGAGTTTTCCCAGATGGTTCGCCTTGGCATGTCTCCGATGGATGCCATCAAGAGTGCGACCTCGCGTCCGGCGGAGATGCTGGAGATGCGAGGACAGATTGGTGCGATCACGCCGGGAGCGCTGGCCGATATCGTTGCGGTCGATGGCGATCCGCTGCGCGACGTCAAGGTCCTCGAAAATGTGCGGTTCGTGATGAAAAACGGAAAGGTATTCAAGAGCGGTGGTAAAGTCAACCCCTGATGGCTGACGCTCGAACTGTGGCCAGGACGATTGCGGTAGTACGCATGGCCGCGGCGGTCTTCTTTGTTCTTTTCGGTGAGTATAAGTTGTTCGGGCCGGGATTCTCTCACGGCGGATTCCAGGAATATTTGCGCGGCTACATTGAGGGCGCCGCTGTTGGCTTCTACCGGCCAATTCTTGCGCAGGTGGTGCTGCCGCACGCGGTATTTCTTGGATATGTGGTTGGAGCCGTCGAGATGTTTATCGGCGTGTCGCTGTTGCTGGGGATTTGGGTACGACCGGCTTCGGTGCTGGGAGTGCTGCACATGTTGAGCCTCACTCTGGCAACGTGGTGGGAAGTCGGGCACAGTGTTCCGGTGTGGAGATACTTTGGAGCAGAGCTTGATCATCTACCGATGCTGTTTCTGTTTCTAATTTTCTACGCATCCGACGCAGGGAAGACGTGGGGGCTGGACGGGTGGGTCAGAACCTTGGATCGCAGACCACGCTGAGCAGGGCTTCGCCGCAGATTTTCGCTGACGGACGCAGATCAAGAGAAGAGCAAAAGGCCAGCACTGGGCTGGCCTTTGCACTTCATAAATCTGGCAACTACTTCTTGGGTGAAGGGGCGATTGCATCCTTCGTCGCCTTCGCCACGCGGAACTTCACTACGGTCTTGGCCTTGATCTGAATGGGTTCGCCGGTCTGCGGATTGCGTCCCATGCGGGCCTTGCGGTGGGCCTTTACCAGGCGGCCCAGTCCGGGCACGACGAACACGCCGTTCTTCTTGGTCTCTTTTACCGCGGTGTCAACCAGATGTTCAATGAATGCCGCTGCGGTCTTGTTGTTAGTCTCGAGTTTCTCAGCCAAATGACGGACGAGTTGAGTCTTGGTCATACCTGAAGCCATGCTTCCTCCTGTACAAACGTTCAGATTTTCCTGCGGTAATTGCGATCTTATATCAGCGTTGCTGTGGAAAAACACTGTTTTCTCCGCATTTTATGCGGTTTTTCTCAAATAGGAACCACGAAAGCCCACAAAAATCGCCATTTTTGCCCTTGTGGGCCTGGAAAGCCTTGTTTTCAGGGGGGGTGTGGCCCTCTCCGTCGAGTCTGAGGAAGGCATGCCTGCGTGGGATAATGAACTCACGGAGACCCTATTGTGAGTTGCGCCATTTGCGAAAAACGCAAGGAGAAACGCTTTTGCCCGGCGGTGCATGGCCGCATCTGCGCGCAGTGTTGCGGTGAGCAGCGCGAGGTGACGCTGGATTGCCCGAGCGACTGCGTCTATCTTCAGCAGGCGCGCGAGCACGAAAGACCTCGCGATTTGCAGGATTTGGAACAAGCGGCGCTGTTCCCGCAGGTCGAGATCGGCGATCAGTTTCTCTATGAACATGAGCATCTGATTGTGGGGTTGACTTTCGCGCTGGCCAAGTCGGCGCGCGCGGATCGCGGTATCAACGACGGCGATTTGATCGCTGCGCTTGGGACCATCACCAAAGCTCACGAGACTTTGGCGAATTCAGGGTTGCATTATGAGCCGCCGACTACCAGCCTGAGTCGGCAGGCCATCGCCGCGGAAGTGCAAAAGATGTTGAAGGAATATCGCGAAGCCGAGGAGAAGCATTTGGGGTACTCGCGCCTGCGGGAGTCCGATGTGCTGAAAGCCTTGGTGTTCCTGCTGCGCATGGGCTACGCTCGGACATCCGGCAGGCCGAAGGCGCGGGCGTTTGTAGATTTCGTAGTGGCACAGTTCCCCGAGCAGCCGGCGATTGCCGCGGCTGAAGAAGCTGGCAGCCGGATCATTGTGCCCTGATTTTCGGGTCGCAGATTACGCAGAAAAGCGCAGATCAATCAACTGAGCTTGCGTACTACTTGTCCCGGCGGCAAAGCGTCGCTCAGTTCCTGAATAGTCTTCTTCAATGTTGGATGGCGGACTCCGGGAGCGATTTCTGCTAACGGTTCCAGCACGAAGCGCCGTTCTTGCAGTCCGGGGTGGGGGATGCTCAAGCCCTTGGTGTCCACCGTCGAATTTCCAAACAGCAGGATGTCGATGTCGATGCTGCGCGGACCTTTTTTCTGGGTGCGCGTTCTCCCCATTTGTCGAATGAAATCCAGCGCCGCGGCCAAAGCCGCGAACAACGACGTCGCTGGCGTGAACGCCGATTCGCCCTTAGCCGCAGCTTTTCTCTCTTTGCGGAAATCGAAGTAATATCGCGGCGACTTCCCAGTCTCCATCCGCTTCCAGGCGCGCTCACTGACAGCGCAATACGCTAAGCCAGGCGGGATCATCAGCGCTTTCTGCGATCCTCCGATGATGACATCAATTCCCCAGCCATCCACATCGAAACGCGTCGTGCCTAGACCGGTGATGCCATCTATCACCAGCAACGCGTCACCACCGCTTTCCCGCACCAGCCGCGCAACCGTTTCCACATCATGCCGCGCCCCAGTCGAGCTTTCCGTGGCTTGCATGTACACGACGCGAACATCCGCCGTCAGCTTCCCTCGAATCTCATCGAGCGAAAATGTCTCGCCATAGGGAGCGCTCACCACCTCCACCACGCACCCGAAGGCCTTCGCCAGATCGCTCCACCGTTCGCCAAACTTGCCTGCACTGAGCACCAGAACTTTATCGCCAGGGGAAGTCAGATTCGACACCGCGCCTTCCATCACTCCCGTCCCAGAAGACGCCAGCACCAGCACGTCATTCTTCGTGCCGATGAAGTCTTTCATATCGGCCAGCACCCGCGAATACAGCGCCCGAAAACCGGCAGTGCGATGGTGCATCGCAAACGAAGCCATGGCGGTCTGGGCCGAAGGAAGGATCGGCGTCGGCCCCGGCGTGAACAGGCGATTCTTGCGCAACATGAGGATGAGTCCTAGTTTACCCCACGATTCACGTACCACAGGTGCGTAGAGACGAAGCTGCTGTGTCTGCTTCCCGCTATAATCCCTCCATGAGCATGATCGATCAGATCCAGAAAGACATCACCACAGCCATGAAGGCTCGCGAGGAGCGGCGTCTGTCCACTCTGCGTATGGTGAAGACCGCTCTCAAGAATCGCGAAATCGAAAAGATGGCCCCGCTCGACGACAAAGAATCCCAGCAAGTGCTGAGTACGCTGATCAAACAGCGCAAAGAATCGGTCGAGCAATTCCTGAAAGGCGGCCGCAAAGAAATGGCGGACAAAGAAGCCGCCGAAATCATCCTGATCGAAGCCTATCTGCCTAAAGCCGCCACCGAAGAACACATTGCAGCCGGAGTGAAAGCCGTAATCGCGGAAATGGGTTCGCCTACTATGAAAGAAATGGGGACCGTCATGAAGAACGCCATGGCCCGCTTCACCGCCGAAGGCATTCGCGTTGACGGCAAGGTGGTCAGTGATGCCGTAAAGCGGGAATTAACTCCGAAATAGAACGAACCGTGTGGGGACAGCCGCCCTCGGCTGTCCTGTCGAGCGAAGCTCGACAGGGTTTCCGCGCTAAATCTACTTGCTCCTCTGCAACTCCCGGTATGCTTCGCTCTTCGACACGCCCATCTCCTTCGCAATCTTCTTGAGCGCGGCCTTCTCGTCCAGTTTTTCCTCAGCCATCACCTGCTCCAACCGTTTCCGCACACTCGCTCGCGAAGGCGCAGCCCTTTTCTCCGCCTCCTCCAGCTTCCCGATCAGCAATGTAATCTCACCCTTAACATCGCCACGCGTCTTCAGCGTCTCGAGCACATCGGCCGCGCGCCCGCGCAAGAACTCCTCATGCAACTTAGTCACTTCCCGCGCGACAACGACATGCCGCGACGCTCCCAGCACTTCAACAATGTCTTCCAGCGCCTCTTTCACCCGATGCGGCGCTTCATAGAACACTTGCGTTCGTGGCGAGTCATGAACGCTCTCCAGTAGCGCCCGCCGCTGACCCTGCTTCGCCGGAAGGAATCCACTAAAGCGAAAGGAATCCGTCGGCATGCCGCTTGCCACCAACGCCGCCAGGAATGCCGAGGCTCCTGGGATCGGCACCACCGGCACATGATGCCGAATGGCCAGCCCAATCAACCGGAACCCCGGATCAGAGATTCCCGGCATACCTGCATCCGTCACCAGCGCGATGCGCGCGCCCTGCTCCAGATCAAGCACTAGTTCCGGCGCTCGCGTCAGCTCGTTATGCTCGTGATAGCTCGTGGTCTTCGTAGCGATACTGTAATGATTGAGCAGCTTCTGCGTCTGCCGTGTGTCTTCGCAAGCAATCACGTCGGCTTCCTTCAGCACCCGCACCGCCCGCAAGGTGATGTCTTCCAGATTCCCAATCGGCGTCGCCACCAGATAGAGTCCAGGGGCCAAAGGACTAGAACCTGTGGGATCGACTTTTTCTTCCAACGCCATGGAGCCGAGTCTACCATCCGGGTGCATAAGCAGTTGCCGTCCTCTGTGGTGAAGAATTAACGGACTGGTAGACAATAGTCCGCATGACCACCATCATCCTTCTCACCATTTCCAACGTCTTCATGACCTTTGCCTGGTACGGTCATTTGAAATACCGCCATGCCCCGCTGTTCAAGGTGATTCTGATTAGCTGGGTCATCGCCTTCGCAGAATACTGCTTTCAGGTGCCGGCCAATCGCATCGGTTCCTACGAGTTCACTGCCGCCCAGCTCAAGACCATTCAGGAAGTCATCACGCTGACGGTCTTTTCGGTTTTCTCGATTCTGTATCTGAAGGAACCGCTGCGCTGGAACTACGCCGTGGGCTTTGTCATGATCGTGGCTGCGGTCGCCGTGATTTTCAAAAAGTGGTGAGCCCGGACCGCAACCGCCTACAAATTGACGCCAGAGAACCACAGCCCCTAGAATCAAACAGATGCGTCACACGGTTTGACCCAGGAGTCCATGCCACTCTACGAATACGAATGTAAGAAGTGCCACCATCGCTTCGAGCGGATCCAGACCTTCGCAGCTCGCCATACCAGGAAGTGTCCGAAATGCGGTGGCCCGATCGAACAAATGATCTCCGCTCCCGCCGTCCAGTTCAAAGGCTCCGGATGGTACGTGACCGATTACCCCAAGAAGTCGTCCGGGGCAGCATCATCCTCCGACGCCAACTCGAAGTCCGAATCCAAGTCTGAATCGAAGCCCGAGTCGAAGTCGGAATCGAAGTCCGAATCCAAGAAACACGACAAGCCGAAGTCTGAATCATCAGGCAAAAAGATGGAAAAGAAGTAGCGGAGGAAGCGCGCCGATACTCGCTCCTTATGTCGCTACCCACTCTCCAAGTTTCGCTCGATGTCCTCCGTGCCGAACTCCCGGCCCGCCCAGCCTTACGAGCCCTACGGCGGCGTCAACAAGAACGCATGGTCCTCGCCGTTGATAGTGCCGTAGCCAGTGATCTGTCCAGAATTGTTAATCCAAATCGCCAGCGCCAACACCCAACCGGAATTGGGTGGAATCAGATTGTTCAGATCCTGCATACCGCCCTTCTGAGTCCAGATTGTGGCGTCGCTGGCACTCGTGGCCGTGCTGGAAAATCCGACGATCTGATTTGAGTCATTGATATAGTAGCCGCCACTGGTCGTGCCGCCGGGCAAGGTCCCCAGGTTATGAATCTTCCCGCTCGGGTCCCACGCTACAGTCAAAAAGTTCGACCCGCTGGTGGAACTGTTGGAATAACCCGCAATCACTCCCGCCGAGTTAATCCCTTGAGCGTTACTAAGCGTGCCGCCGGGAAGCGTTCCTAGATCTTTGACGCCCGTGGCCTTGACCAGAAAACCATGGAAATTTCCCGTATTGAAAATGACGAGACCAGCCCCTTCGTTGTTGTCGTTGACGTAGCAGCACAAAGTGACCGTTGCTCCAGGAAGAGACGGTAGTCTTTTTATCTTGTACGTGTTTCCGCTCTTGATCCACGCAATCGGAACGATTACAGAGGGGTCGGCGCCGGAGTTGGAGGAACCGGTGATAACGCCGTGAGAAGTTATCGCACCCGCAATACCGTAGGTTGCACCCGGCAGCGTGGGTAGGGGGATCATGCCGGTGCTCTCAGTCCAGAGAAAGGGCAAGTAGTTGCCGGCGCTGTCGAGCGACTCACCCGTGACTTCACCGGAGTCGGAGACGTAATTAGGTATGCTGAACGTACCTCCGTCCAGTACGCCTAAGTCCTGCATGGTACCGCTGGTCCAGAGGAAAGCATGGCCCGGGGAACTCCCGGAACACGGCGCCACGCCCGTGGAAGTATCGGCACAGCCCGCCACCTGGCCGGAGGAGTTGACCGCGAAGCCCTCGCTGGCGCTGTCGCCAGCAAGCACGCCCAGGTCAGTCACGATGTAAGTCTGCGCTGTGGCTACGGAGGCTAGTGCCAAGACCACCAGAAACAGAATCATTACTCCGAAGCCATCCCTGATGTTCGGCATGAGCTTCTTGAATCGCATTCGAACGTTTTGCATGGAAATCCTCCTCGGTTCAGAGTTCAGAGATTGTCCCAGGGTTCTATTGTCCCGACAGCCATCGGTGGCTCGCTGGCAACAGGGGGGAACTGTGCCGCGACCGAGCGCAGGGATTTTCCTCTGGTCCGGACCCAAAGTCAAGATCAATTCTAGGGACGAAACAGCGCCTCACACGCCACCCAAGGCCCTTTTGGAGCCGGTGCCCGCTGTGGCTAGGTTTTTCCGGTTGAGGTTTATCTACCCTTTCTGCGACATCAGCGGCTAAAACGTCACTCCGCCGACGTCTGTAAACTCCGCTTCCTGCCAGCGTTCCGAAGGAAAATACCAGTTGCTGGCCCCGGCCTCGTGACTGTTCCCGCCGGGCCCGTACTCCACCGTCGGATTGCGCCAGTAATCCATGCCCATCTGCAACAATGCCCCGGGAGAAATCTTCACTCGCGCTCTGACTGTGCAACCCGCCAGTCGCCCTTCTGGCAGCAACGGCCTCGGCGATGGCGGCCAGAAGTGCCAGACTTTGTCGGGGCGCTGGCCTACGCGAAGAATCACCACATGATTCGGAGGACCAAACGCCATCGGCAACGGCTCATGATCGTTGATTCCAAACCAGGGATTGCGCCGGTACAGACCGCCTCGCACCGCACCGTGGTCATCATTGAGCACCACTTCATGACCGTCAGCCCGGCAGGAAAGTTGGGTCCAGGCAACTTCGATGGTCGCCGAGGCATACCCCGGAATCCGCGTATCAGCAATCGCAATGCCCCACAGCAGCACAGACGAAAACCCCTCCGGCGCGGGCGTCGAATTCACATATCCAGATTTATAGCTCGCCTCGTCGGGCACTCGCGGATCGCTCGACACCACGAAGGCAAACGGACTTGCCGCCCGCGCCTGCGGCGTGATCAGAGTAATAACCGACGTCGCCGTCCGATGCGGCACGATCGCAATTAACTCCTCCGCAGACATAATCTTGAAATCTGCGCCGGTTGTCCCAAAGACAACGCGGCTCACGTTCCGCAGATTTCTGCCAGTGATCACTATCCGTGTGCCCTCCGGTCCGCTGGTCGGCGAGATTCGCGTGATCTCAGGCCCTTCGCCGGACCCAGCCACGCACAGCTGGCCCACCAGCAAGCACCAAAACAAAAATACGCGCTTCGTCATCTCATGGACTCTCTCTCATAGTCTTTTCCCTCTCCGACCCTCTGTGACCCTCCGTGGTAATGGTTTTCCTGTTTTTATCTTCTCGGCGTACTTTGCAATGTGTCTTGACTCGGAATTGCCTGTATCGCTCATTATTCGCCCAATCGCAATCCCCAACGCCTCCTCCCGCACAAAATATCCGAACCAATTCCCAAAACAAGAATTCCGGTCACCCAGTTGCCACACTGCCTCGCGCCTCGTATATTGTTTGTTTCCGGAGGCCGCAATGAATCACACCGAATTCTTCCAGCAGCTCGAGACGTGCATAGCCAAATACGACCTGCTTTGCCATCCTTTCTATAAAGCGTGGACAGCGGGCCAGCTTACCCGCGACGATCTGCGCGAATACGCCCAGGACTACTACCATCACGTCGCAGCGTTCCCCACCTACCTCGCCGAGTTGGGCGTACGTCTGGACGAGGGCGAACTGCGCCGCTCCATTTTGGCCAACCTCGCCGATGAAAAGGGCGGGGAAGACCTTTTCGGCGAACCTTCACGCGCCCACTCCGAGTTATGGCTGGACTTCGCCGAGGGCATGGGCTCCGGCCGCAACTTGCGCCGTCATTCGCCTCTGCCGGAAATCAAGCAGCTCACAGCCTTCTTCCACCGCGTAGCCAGCGAAGGTACGCCCGAAGAGGCTCTCGCAGCTTTCTATGCCTACGAATCGCAGGTACCTCGCGTGGCCAAAGAAAAGGCCCGCGGACTACAAGAAATGTACGGCGCCAATCAGCGAACTACGGCCTACTTCACCCTGCACACCACCGCCGACGTTCTTCATTCCCAGGTCTGGCGCCAGCAACTAGCCAAGCAACTGGAAACGCATCCGGAGAATGCCGAGAAGGCGTTGGATGCAGCCGAGAACGCCGCCAAAGCGTTATGGCAAGGGCTGGATGGAATCGAAGCCCGGCGGATGGCGAAGACCGCCGCGTAATCGACGGAATGCCTTCAAGATCAGAGCCAGTGATTCGGTAGAATCACTGGCTCTTTCTTCATAAGGAGTGTCAGCACACATGGCTAAACCCATCCCTATCGGCGCCCACGCAACGGCCGAAGAAATCGTGGCTTTCGAGCACACTCTGACCGCCCACCATCCCGATCTGCCGCCCGTTTACTCCACTCCAGACATGATTCGCCTGATGGAGACCGCCGCCTTCCACGCCCTCCAGCCCTATATGGAGGGCGACGAGATCTCCGTGGGCACATCCATTAACATCGAGCACCGAGCCGCCAGCGGCATTGGGGCCAAGGTTCGCGCCGAAGCCACCCTCGAATCCTGCGATGGGCGCTTCTACAGCGTCCGCGTCATCGCCCGCGACGATACTCAGGAAATCGGCCGCGGCACCGTAGGCCGCGCCGTCGTCAGCGCAGGCAAGTTCCTGGAAAAGATGAAAACCAAGAAAGCTCAATAGAGTGCGGCTGCCCTCGCCCGGCTTTGTCTCTTACAATCAACCCATGCCCGAACTCCTCCTACAAAAGGCCAATGCACTTCGCGCCCTGCATCAGTCCGGCAAAGTCCTGCTCCTCCCCAACGTCTGGGACGTGGCCAGTGCCCGTACCATCGAAGAAGCCGGCTTCCACGCCATCGCCACCACCAGCGCCGGCATCGCATTTTCGCTCGGCTATCCTGACGGGCAAAAGATCTCGCGCCAGGAAATGCTGGCCCATGTAGCCCGCATCGCCCGATCCGTGAGGGTCCCAGTCAGCGCCGATGTCGAAGCCGGATACGGCGATCGCCCGGAAGACGCCGCCGAAACCGCTCGCGAGGTGATCGCCGCCGGTGCTGTCGGAATGAACTTTGAGGATGGCACCGACGATCCGCAGCGTCCCCTGCTCGACCTGCCGTTGCAGTTGGAGCGAATCCGTACCATTCGTGAAGTCGCGGAGAAATCCGGTGTACCCCTGGTGCTCAATGCCCGTACGGACGTTTATCTAGCTCAAGTAGGATCGCCCGATTCACGCTACGACCATGCTCTGGGGCGCTTGCGAGCCTATCGCGATGCCGGAGCCGACTGTGTCTTCCTCCCCGGGCTTCGTGATCCTGAAACCATCAAGCAATTCGTCAAAGATGTTCAATGCCCGCTGAACATTCTCGCGGGACCAGGATCGCCCTCCATATCGGAACTCGGGAAGCTAGGCGTGGCGCGGGTAAGCCTGGGCTCGGCTCCCATGAGGGCCACACTCGGTTTACTTCGCAGGATAGCGGACGAGTTGAAGGCTTCGGGAACGTATCAAGCTCTGGAAGGTGCACCTGCTCACGGCGATGTGAACAACATGCTGAGGTAGAGATGTACCATGTTTCTGTGCAGCCCCTCGCCACAACCGTCCTCACCTATATCCGCAAACACGCGCTTCTGAAAGCCGGGGACCGCGTAGGCGCTGCCGTTTCGGGAGGTGCCGACTCGGTTGCGTTGCTTCGCCTGCTGCTCGAACTGCGGTC
>Ga0207048_10289_pt1 | contig 15868 bp, 13 predicted proteins | sample Alteio_BWMinCont_65_FD_153301 | JGI IMG/M metagenome (GOLD analysis project Ga0207048, IMG submission 153301) | Enriched cells from forest soil in Barre Woods Harvard Forest LTER site, Petersham, Massachusetts, United States -... | ecosystem: Environmental > Terrestrial > Soil > Temperate forest >...
GGAAGTTTGCGCTGGAAGTGGTGGTTGATCCGGGGACGGGTGCGGCATTGCCGGTGCCGACCTGCACGCCGTCGATGAAGAACGTCACAACGCCAGTGGGCAATGCCACTCCTGGACTCGAGGTGAGAGTTGCGGTCAAGATGAATCCGGCTCCGAAGACGCTTGGCTCGGGCGTTGCCGCTAGGCCTACTGCCATCAGCGGCGAGGTGGTGGCGGCGGTAATGAAATGAGTCCCGAGGAGCACAAGTGGTGAGTTGACGGTGTCGCCACTGTAGGCGGCGGACAGCGTATGGGTGCCGCCAGCGTAAGTGTTACCGGCCGGGACGACGTAGGTTGCGGTGGAGTTGGTGGAGCCCGGCACGACGGCAACCGCCGCGCCAACCGGAACGCCGTCGATGAAGAATTGCACAGTGCCTGTGGGGTCTGCGACTCCGGGCGTCGGGGTGAGGGTTGCGGTGAGTGTGAAGGTCGCACCGTAGTTGCTGGGCTCGGGTGTTGCGATCAGCGATCCGGTTACAGGCTTGGTGTTGACGCTGTTGAGCAGCACCGTGATGCCGCCGGTGTTGACGTCGGGGTTTGGCGTGAGACTGATGGACGACGCGGTCTTGCCGCCGATGGCGATTGCATTCGAGATGGTGGCGCCGCCGTTGGCGACGATGAGGTCGGGCGCTCCGTCGCCATTCACGTCGGCGATGGAGAGGGAGTTGATGCCCTGCCCGGCGAGGAAGTGCGCTTCGCCGGAGAGTTCGCCGTTGGCCAGCACGCTTCCGAAGCTGCGGCTGCCCTGGTTGTAGAGGATGCTGACGAGCGAGCCGTCGCTGAGGACGATATCGGGCCGGCCATCGCCGTTCATGTCGGCTACGGCGCCGAGGTAGTAGTTGCGGCTGAGTTTGAGGACGAGCGGCGGCGATGCGAAGGTTCCGTCTCCATTGCCCCACCAGATGTAGAGCTGGTTCGGTGAGACTGGGCCTGCACCAACTGCGTTGGGTGCGGTGTTGTAGTAGGCGACGACGAGGTCGCCATTGCCATCGCCGTCGACGTCGGTGAGCAGGGCGGTACTGGCATACAGTGGCGCCGGTGAGGGCGGGCATCGCCGTGAAGTGGATGCCGGTGCCGTCCTGCTTATTGACGTAGGGGATGAAGCTGGAGCCCTGCTGGAAGACGACGTCCTGCTGGTTGGTTCGTCCCGTCTTGAAGAAGCCTGCCGCGACCTGGCTGAAGTTGGTGTTGCTGCTGTCCGCTTGGGTGAATGTTCCGGTAAACCCGGTGCGGATGCCCTTTATGCCGAGCGCAACTTCGTCGAAAATGGCATCGCTGATGGCTTCATCGGAAACGCCATCGCCGTTGACGTCGCCCACCGCGCTCTCGAGGTAAACCCCGTCGGAACTGATGCTAAACCCACCGACGCCGAAGGAGTTCCCGGACTGGTCAAACGTGCCATCTCCGATGCCGTACTGGATGTAGAGGGCGAGGGCATTGCTTGGCGGAGGCTGCGGAAGCCCGGTCAGCGAATAGAGGACGTCGAGGTTGCCGTCGCCGTCGAAGTCACCCGAAAGGACGTTCGACCACACGCCGGGAGGCGGAGGATTGAAGGGTTGGGTGTTGGGACTGGAATCGACGACGCTGGGGAGCGTATTGAAGGTACCATCGCCGTTGCCCGTTAGCAGCTGCGCCTGGATAGCCCCGGTGGCGGCCACGACATCCAGGTTGCCCTTGGGATTGTTGGCTGAGTTCCGGAACTTGCCGACGGTCGTCCCGAGTGCCGGCTGTAATGCTGGGTAGGCGTTCGAGGTCTGGAATCCGCCGTCGCCGTTGGTGTCCGCACGGACGATGGCGACGCCTTCGGGCGAGTCCACGGCGAAGTCGAGGCGGTTAGTGCCGAAGAAATCCGCCATCGCGAACGAGGTGCGACCGGGACCGATGTTGTAAATGTTCTTGAGGGAGTACGACAGGCTGCCGCTCCCCTGTAGCACGCTGAGCCCGATCGGCGTGGTGACAAGGATGTCGCGGGTGAATGGGTTGATGGCGGCGAGATGGCCGCCGTCGCCGATGTAGCCCTCCTGACCGACAGAAGCAACGGTTCCGCCCTCGCTCGTCGAAGCAAAGGTGCCGTCCGGATTGCCGTGGAAGATCTCGATGACACCGTTGTCGGCTTCGACCACCATGTCCGGGTGGCCGTCGCCGTCCATGTCCTGCAGCAGCATGGAGTGGATGTGGCCGCCGAACGTATAGCGAACCGGGTTCTTCGAAAAGTTGTTGCTGCCGTCGCCGAAGTAGACGAGGGCGGACTGGCTGGTCTGGCAGTTGATGATGAGGTCGGTGTTGCCGTCACCGTTGAGGTCCGCTGCATAGATGGGGCCTGCCCCGTCGGCTGCGGAGAGATTGATATAGGTCCAGGAGCTGAAGCTGGTGAGGGCTCCGTTGTTGCCGAGTGTGCCGCCGTTGGCGAGGATGGTGACAATGTTGTTGGCGCTGTCCTCAATGATGAGTTGCGGGCCATTGATGGTCTTGAGAGATGGCGCGGAGATGAAGGTGTATTTGGGCGGTACGACAGCGCCGGGTGAGGGAAACGTAAGGCACCCGCTCTTGCCGCCAGTGGGCGGGTACGCGTTGGGTGTGTTTCCCCCGTTGTAGGAGCTGCCGCCACTTTTTACCGTCGCGCCGGTGCCGTAGTAGACGCACAAGTTGGTGCCGCCGGGAACGGTGGGCGTGAGCGCAAAGGCGTAGTCGGTGTTTCCGTCTCCGTCGAAGTCGGCCACGGCGGCCACTACGCTCGAGACATTGGTGAAGGCGATCTGGTTCTCACCCAGGTTGGTGAAGCCCTGCCCGTTCAACAACTCGCCCACGGTGATGGACGAAGTTGTGCCGCTGACTACGGGTGCATTGATGTAGAGGATGTCGGTAAGGTTAGGCGGCTGCTGAAAAGTCCCGGTGAGAAAGCTGGCAACCTGGCCGCCAGTCCCTTCCACCTGGGGGACGTTCAGGAACTGGTTGTTTTGCTGCGCGGCGCAGACACCCGAAAGCATGCACAGGAGAGAGAAGACCGAGCGGCAGAGTTTGCGGCTGAAAGTGCCGCTGGAGTAGAACATGGGAGGTACCGGCCCGGGGCTTAAGACTTGCAGACACCTGCAAATCTACCATGTGAGCTATGGGGTTTACGAGGGTTAGCACGGCTTCAAATGGCCCGGAATGGAACTCGCCCGCACGCGTTTCCATCACGCGTTTCGAGCCGCCGCCAGCCACTCTCGCTCACCTCCGCCTTCCAGGTATGACAAAATGCTAATGTCTGCCGAATGCACTGTTCGTGTGCTCCGTCTTATTGGACGAGCTGCGTGAACCCTGTCGGCCAGACTCCCGTGCAGCGACTGCGCGGTGTTGTGTCCGAGGCCCATGAACCTGCCGAACTCCATCACGATCAGCCGCATTGCTACGGTGCCGCTGCTGATCTGGATCTTGTCGCCGGCCTTTCCGGCGAATCACGCGACCCACGGTCTGCTGGGGGGCGAACAGGAACTCCTCGCGTCGGCTGTCTTCATCCTCGCGTCCATCACGGACGGGCTCGACGGCTACCTGGCTCGCAGACGCAAGCAGATCACGACACTGGGCATGCTGCTCGACCCGCTGGCCGACAAGCTGATGGTGACTGCGGCGTACATCATCCTGGTCGCGTATACGCCGCGCATTGTGCCGCCGTGGATCGCCGTCATCATCATCGGTCGCGAGTTTCTGGTTTCGGGGCTGCGCTCGATCGCTGCGTCGGAGGGCTTCACCATCGAGGCGTCGGACGTCGGCAAGTTGAAGACGGTGATCCAGATTGTGTCCGTTGTCGCCGCAATCCTGGCGCACCGCTGGGATTACTGGAACTTTGGCGGGTTCATCGTCGCTGTCCACATGATCGCGATGTGGGCGATTTATTGGATGACTATCGTTTCGATCATTTCGGCGACGGATTATTTCGTTGGCTTCTGGAAAAAGATCGACCACGCCAGCGAACGGGCGAGGACGCGGCGGAGTTCGGTGCTGAGCCGGCGGAAGGCCAAGCGCGCCGCGGAAAAGCAGCCTTCGCATATCGCCTAGCAGCACGAGAAATCAGCGCAGGCCCACTATTCGTCTTTATCGGTCGAGTCACGGCCCAGCGTTATTTTGACGCTCGCGGGCAGCGTTCGCGCGAAGGCAGCAATTTCGCCTGAAAGCAGGGCTTTTTCGCCCACTGCGGTACTGTAAAAGACCACGCACGGGCGGCCGATCGACACGCGCAGGCCGGTGATGCACATCGTCGCCAACGGATCCCAGTCATCGGGAGCGCCTTCCTCGTACCAGTCGGGATAGATCATGGCGAGGCCAGCCGAATGCGCGCGCGTGATGTTGTCCAGCCAGTCGGCGTCTTTGTCCGGCTGGCGCGACGCCTCGGGCGATGCGAGGCCCCAGAGGTCGAGCACATAGACTCCCGCAGGCCGCCGGTAGCTGACCCAACCCAGATCGTTCACGGCTACTGACTTGCGATAGAAGTCCGCCACGAAACGGTGCATCTGATACTGCTGCTGTACAACATTCGCGGCGGCAGCGGGAGTGTCGCGCAGCGCCAGCCAGTATGGAACCCCCAGCGCCAGCAGGCCCAGTACGAGCACGGTGCGCGGCAGTTTCGTCGTCTGCATCAGCGCCATCGACGCCACCAGCACGGTAAAAATGAGCGCGTAGACCTCGTAGCGATGAAACCAGTTCACGCGTCCGACAGCCAATTGCAGCGTCGCCGTCAGCAATGCGCCGCTGAGTACGAATCGCCGCACGCGCTGCTTCTCGCGCAGCGCAAGATAGCCGAGCAGGACCGCGACCAGCAGTTGACCCCACCACGCGTATTCGCGCATCGTGCCGACATTCGGCTCCCAATACATGTTGTGGAGCACGGCGAGCAGCCCATCATTTGCGAGCGAGTATGCCTTGGCCTTCACCAGTACCGAGGTGGGCAAGGCGGGCAGTCCGCGGGAGACGAGGAAGAGCGAGAACAGCGCCGGTCCCACCAGGCTGGACGCCACAAGACGAATGGCCGTGCGCAGGCGTCCCTGTCCCCAGAGCACGACCGCAATCGCGGCCACCAGGGCGGCGTTCTCATAGCGGACCATTGGGCCGAGCGCGGCTACGCACAGGCACCAGGTTGGGATGGGCCGGCCGGCGAACGCCTCCACCATGCCAGCGGCGCAGGCTACCGCGACCAGCACCTGGAGCCCGTGCTCCATGCCGACGAAGGTGAGCCCGGCGAGATTTGCTACCAGCATCAGAGCCGCTGCGACTACGAAGCGTGCGATCCATGCGGCAGAGCCCGGAGGAGGCGCGTTTGTCTGACCCGCCCAACCATCGACGATGCGGCCGATCCCCCACGCCGCCATGCCGCAAAACAGAACATTCCACAGCAGCGGCAGGTACTGGTCCCAGGGCTGGCCCGCGAATGGCATCAGGAGAAATGGCCAGACGATGCTGGAGGAGGGCGACGAGGGCTCGCCGGGGTTGATCCCGTAATGGCCGTGGGCGAGATTCTCCGCCAGCGCGAGGTGGATGTACGGGTCGTCGAGGGTGTAGGTGAAGACGCCAACGTCGCGGTGCAGGATTGCAAACAACAGGGTTAGCACGACCGCCAAGTACAGTGCGACACAGGCGGGAGCTACCGAACGCGCGCGGGATGGCCCCGCTGCACCTGGCCATTTGCCACTTTCTTCACCCACGCCGCTCACCGCAGAACTATACCACCGGCATTGGCAGGCCATTGCCGCCACGCGTGTTTCCACGACGTAACGGGGTGCGTCGCGATCATTTATAGTTGTTTCGCACGTTGATGCGCATTTGAAACGGTTTCCACTTGCTCAGTTGCGCGAATCGTTTTTTGACCCAGGAGACGCAGCATGACCCCCGAATTCAACAGCAAGTCGCCGATCAACCCCAAGTTTCGTTCTCCGCGCACCGCGCTCTTGCTTGGCGCCGCGCTCCTCTTCGCCGCAATTGCTCCGGTCGCTCTCGCCCAGACGCCCACCCTGCTGGTGCTGCGGGCCATGCCTGCGAAAGCGAAGAAGGGTGAGACCTTCACGCCGCTGCCCGCGCTGGTGCAGGCCGACATCGGCGAGATCAAGATCGGTGGAAAGCCTGCCCCGATCACCTCCGTTACACCCCTGCTGAAGGGACCGAACGGGCTGCAACTGATGGTGGTGCTCGACTCCATGCAGATGATTGGCGGCAATGGCCAGTTCGATTCAATCAAGAAGTTCTTCAGCGATATGCCGCCGAATGTCGAGATTGGCGTCGGCTACATGCTGCAAGGCAACGTGAAGATTACCCAGCCCTTCACTACCGATCGCAAGCTCGCCGGCGATGCGCTGATTCGGAAGACGATGGAAGAGGCGGCGAACCCGAAGAACGACAATGGCAACCCGTATCAGTGTCTCCGGCAACTGGCCGCCCACTGGCCTAATGGAGATCCGGCGAAGCTGCGCGCTGTCATCATGTTCACCGACGGAATCATTCGCGGGAACGGTCAGCCCCAGGGCGGCGACCAGTTGAATCCGGATGTGGACGGCGCTTCGCAGAGCATGCAGCGCGCCGGGATCGTTCCGTATCCGTTCTTCTACATGGACTTTCCTCAGATCCCGAACCGAAGTGAAGGCGGCCAGCTCGAAGGCCAGACGAACTTCTCCCAGCTGACCGCGGACACCGGCGGCGAGGGCCTCTGGGAAGGCCAGTTCTCTCCCAGCGGCTTCGATTCGCTGCTCAACAAGTTCTACTCGGTCCTGGCGAGCGAGGCGATCGTCACCGTCACCGCGCCGGGCGCTCCGGGCAAGTATCAGCGCCTCGACGTCAAGGCCGCCAAGGACGACATTAAAATCCTGGGTCCGGACAACGTGATGATTGGCAACCTGATTCCGAAGAAGTAAAGAAGTTGGAGGTTGCAGGTTCGTGGTTGTGCCCGAAACAACTGACAACCTGCAACCCGCAACTGACAACCTCGCATGCGATACTTAGTCCTGACATGTATAAGAGAGTTCTGCTCAAGCTGTCCGGAGAAGCCCTCGCAGCAGGCACGGGTTTCGGTATTGACGCCGTCTTCATTCACAAAGTAGCCGCCGAACTTGCCGCCGTCCACGCGCTCGGATGCGAGATCGGAATCGTCGTCGGAGGCGGGAACTTCTTCCGCGGCGTCGCCCAGCAGGCCATCGACATGGACCGCGTGGCCGCCGACCACATGGGCATGCTATCCACCGTTATCAACGCGATCGCGCTGCAGGACGCAATCGAAAAACTGGACATCACCTGCCGTGTGATGTCCGCGATCTCGATCCATCAGGTCGCCGAGCCGTACATTCGCCGCCGCGCCATCCGCCATCTGGAAAAAGGCCGCGTCATCATCTTTGCCGCCGGCACCGGAAACCCCTACTTCTCCACCGATACCGCTGCCTCGCTGCGGGCCATGGAGATCGGGGCGGACATTCTGCTGAAGGCCACCTCGGTCGACGGCATCTACAGCGCCGACCCCAAGCTCCACCCCGAAGCCACCAAATTCCAGCAGATTTCCTACGCGGACATCCTCCGCATGAATCTCAGGGTGATGGACACCGCGGCCGTATCCCTGTGCCGTGACAACAACATGCCCATGATGGTCTTCAGCATGAAGACGCCGGGCAACATTGTGCGCGTGATCCAGGGCGAACCGCTGGGGTCGCTGGTCACGCCTTAAGCGGTTGTCCACCGCAACTTCTCCGACGAAAAACCCATCTAAACTAGTACCAGTGACCGAAGCCCTGCTCACGCCCGATGCCCCAGCCCCAGTGTTCACGAAACCTGCCGCTCGCGTGAGCAAGCCCCAGCTTCCCGCGCTTACCGGCGTGCGCACCCTGCTGGCCGTGAACATTATGCTGTTTCACTTCACGCCGCCGCACATGACGTATCTGTATCCGGTAATCGACAACTCTTATGTCTTCGTCGGCTTCTTCTTCCTGCTGTCGGGGTATGTGCTGGCGTACAACTACGCCGACCGGCCCGGCCGCCTGGTGAAACGCGACTTCTGGCGCGCGCGTTTCGCCCGGCTCTACCCCATCTATCTGCTGTCGCTGGTCCTCTTCTTCACCATGCTGGGCGCTGAGTGGCACGCGCGCTCGCACGGCCAGTTCGTCGAGGGCATCATCCTGACACCGCTGCTGCTGCAGGGCTGGAGCCCCGCGCTCGCCACCTTTTGGAACACGGTCGCGTGGACGCTCTCGTGCGAAGCCGCCTTTTATTTTGCATTCCCGTGGATCATTCGCCTGCAGTGGCCAAAGTCTCCCGGCCGCCTGATTGCACTACTGCTTGGGGTCTGGTGTCTCGGGTTGGTGCCGCATGCGCTCTATCTGCACTTCAATCCCGACCACCTCGCCGGCCCCACCGACCGCTACTCCTCGGGCATGTGGATTCGCATGCTCAAGTACACGCCGCTGGCGTATGCCTGCACGTTTGTCGGAGGAATCACGCTCGCCAAACTTCAGGCCTGCATGACACTCGCCACGCGGCATCGTGCGTGGATTGCCGGTGCCAGCCTCGCCGCCATCGGTCTATTCTTCGCGAAGGCGGTCACCCACGTGCCGTACATCCTGATGCATGGCGGCTTCCTGGTGCCGCTGTTTGCGGCGCTGGTTGTTGGACTCAGCGGGCAGAATATCTTCGCGGCAGCCTTTGCGTGGAAGCCGATTGAACTGCTCGGGCAAGCCAGCTACGCGCTGTTTCTGCTGCACTTCAACTTCATCAACCTGCTGCGCAACTACCATGTGCCGGAGCGCCTGCACCTAGCGGCGTACGATCCGTGGATTTCATATGCGGCCACGCTGGTGCTCGCGATTGCGGCGATGCAGTTAGTGGAGAAGCCCGCCCGCAGAGCCATCCTGAAACGCCGCACCGCGCCTGCCCAGTAAGCCGTTGTCAGCCGGGGAAATGTCCGGACTTTCTCATCTGCGCCATCTCTATCTCGGAGAAAGGTGTCGAGAACACTTCCGGGGCATTGTGGAACTTGCGGAACAGCGCGAAGACATAGCGCATGCGTTCCTCGATCCTGGCCCAGTTTCTCGCCGCCGTCGGAGTAGGGACGCCCGGAATGTCTTCGGTGACCGCTAGAACCCTCTCGCCGATCTTGTAACTCATCCATCTCTGGGTTACGCAACGCCGTATGATGAACGGCATCGCGCCCCGGATGTATGGCTCCAGCCGAATGTGCTCGTGGTAGACGATCGCGCAGTTGCCCGCGATCATTGCCGCGCGCTTCGCCTCCAGATCGTTCGAGTCAAACGCTACAAGGTAGGAGTGAAATGCAGTCGCGAGCCGGTCTTGGCCGTGCTGCTCGGTCGGCCCTGCGCTCAGACCTGCGAAGAACGCTGCTCGACCCTCGCTGGTGGCACCGTTTTCGAGCAGATGCAGGAACCGCACCGACTGCTCCCCGATGTCTTGAAGCACGATTCGATTGCCCCGCAAGATGAGCTTCGCCGCCTTCCTACGGCTCCAGATCGCGAGTTGCCTTCCTGCCCAGCTGCCCGTCAGAGTCCCGATAGTTGCTCCGATCGCCGCGGTAAAGTAGTCCGGAGTCCAGCCGAGCAAGCGCCCGGCCAAAACTCCCGCCGCGGCACCGACTATGCCGCCGACGACCCCTGCCGTGACGGTCGCGTTGCCGATCGCAGAGTCGAGGTCTTCTTGCCGGATCGTCACGCCGGCCTTGCGCGAGCCCCAGACCGCCCATGAGTGGAAGTTCGGCCCACCGTCGCGCCCCAGCTTGCCGGCGAGCGCCTCGGAGAGTAAGTAGTGCAGCCTGGTTATCAATCGGTTGGAACGCGCCCGGTCCGGCTCGGCACAGGCGTCTTCGATCGCCCCGATCCATTGCTCGGAAGTCGTCATGGCATCAGTATCGGCGACGGCGATGCTCGCACACAACCCTATCCTGAAGTCGCCGCCTCAAGTCTCCTCAGGCGACAAGCGCTGCACCGCAGCAGCGGCTCGCGCTCTTCTGGCGACGGCGGCAGCTCGGGGCTGGTCGCGCAGACTCGGAGCGGGCAGCGGATGGCGGGCGAGCCATTCGAGCATGATGCGGTTGGCTTCCTCGGGCCTCTCCTCGAAGACGGAGTGGCCGCAGCCGGGCACCACGACGAGGTTGCACGGGCGGAGTACGCGCCGCAGCTTGATGCCCGAGCTCAGGCTGACCGTGTAGTCCTGATTGCCCCACACCAGCAGCGTCGGGATTCGCCTGACGCGGCGGATCGCGGATTTCAGCTTGGCCATCTCGACGAACCAACTGCGGATGATGGAGAGAACGTGGCGCAGAGTGCCGGGGTTGCGCAGGCTATCGGCGATCTCCCGCAGACAGCGATCGAGCACGCGATTGGCTCCTCCGTACATCTCTCCGAGAGCGATCCGCTGAATCGGCGCTGGAAGGTAGGGCAGCATCCACGCAAGAAACGCGCCCCACCGAGTGCTGTAGACGCGCACCATCATGTCGCTGGAACGGCTGTAGGGGTTGGCGGGCGCGAACAGAATGAGGCGGCGTACGCGTCGGGGATGAATCGCCGCAAGCATCAGCGCAACGGCTCCTCCGTGCGAGTGGGCGACGATGTCGGCATCTGCAATATGCAGCGCATCCATAATCGCGACGATGCGATTTGCGGTGGCCATCAGGCCGGCGTCGAGCCCACCGATCCGTTGCGATTTGCCCATGTTGACCAGGTCGATCGCATAGACGCTAGCGTGCTGAGCGAGGGCATCGATGTTGCCCCGCCAGTTGTCGCTGGAGCCGACCATGCCATGGATGAGCAGCATCGGGCTGCCGCTTCCCGCATGGAGATAATGCACGCGGGCACCGGCCACATCGACGAACGACTCTTCGTACCGTACTTGCGGGGTCTCCTGCTGCATGGCAGAAAATCCTTTCTCGCAATCTCTATAACCCGGCTCAGCTGCAAATTACTTCATGGCTGATGCGCCTTCAATTCAGAAGTGATTGCGAACTACGCTTCAGCCGGCTATTGGATGTTCGTGAAACTCAAAGCGTACCCTTAGATTTTGAATATATTTCGCCGCGAATGTAATTCATAGAACGCATTAGTAACCGAACCGTAACTTTTAGTCTGTCTGCAACACGACGGTTGCTGCAGGGATGTTTCGGTTAGTAACGGAGGAGTTAACAGCCGTGGAAGATACGCATGCAGCGACGCAATCGTCCCGGAGTAACGGCCGGAGGATTCTCTGTATCGGCCATCGGGGAGCCGCGGGTCACGCTCCGGAGAACACTGTCGCCGCTATTCGCGAGGGCATTTCGCTGGGTGCGGACTACGTCGAGGTGGACGTCCAGCGCTCCCGTGACGGCCGCCTGGTGGTGATGCACGATGCGACCGTGAACCGGACTACCAACGGCAAGGGCGAGGTCTGCGACATGACCTGGGATGAGTTGCAGTTGCTCGATGCCGGCGGTGGGGAACGCGTCCCGAGTGTGGAGGCGGTGCTGGCAGAGGCGAACGGGCATGCCGGGGTGATGCTCGAAGTGAAGGCGCTAGGGATCGGGCCGGATCTTTACCGAGCGGTACAGGCGGCTGGATTTTCGGGGCCGGTGATCTATGCGTCGTTCCTGCATGCGGAGATTCTCGCGATCCGCGCGATCGACCCGCTGGCGAGGACCTTGGCGCTGATGGTGTGTGTGCCTCTTGCGGGCGCAGGATTCGCGCGCGATGCGAACGCAACGATGGTCGGCCTGGACCACGACTTCCCAACCGCCCAGTCCATCGCCACGCTGCACGACGCGGGGCTTGAGGTGTGGCTCTATACAGTCAATGAACCTGCGTTGATCCAGCGCGCGATCGATTTCGGCGCGGACGGGATCATCTCGGATTATCCCGAGCGCGTTCCAAAGACCCGGCTGATTTAAATGCCGCGCTACGAGCTATAGTCGGTCTTCTTCCAAAAGACCGAGCGATCGATGTCGTCGAGGCGAACGCGTCCCGTCATCGCCATGGCGCCCTCCAGTTCGGTGCGCAGGATTCCGACGACATCGCGGATTCCGTCTGGTCCGGCGACGGCAAGACCGTAGATGTAGGGCCGGCCGATGAGCACGACGGACGCGCCATAAGCCAGGCCCTTCAATACATCCGTGCCACGGCGAACTCCGCCATCGAACAGTACGGGCACGCGTCCAGCCACGCGATCGACTACGGCGGGGAGCACCTCGATGGTCGCAGGCTCGGTGTCGAGCACACGGCCGCCGTGGTTCGAGACGACGATGGCGGCGACTCCGCGTTTGGCGGCTTGATCGGCATCGTCGGGGTTGAGGATTCCCTTCAGGATGACCGGCGTTTTGGCGATGGACTGGATCCACGCGAGGTCGTTCCAGTTGAAGTGCCGGTGCGGAACTCCGCGCCCGCCGGGCCCGGACTGGATTCCGGTGTTGGCGAATGTCATGATGGGCGCCTGCGCCTGCACGCGGGCTTCGCGGTTGCGCGCGTAGGCCAGCGGGTTGTCCGCGGTGATGCAGAGGGCTTTGCAGCCGGCGGCTTCGGCCCGCTCGATGAGGGCCTGGGTGGCTTTGCGGTCGTCGTCGACGTAGAGCTGAAACCAGACGGGGCCGGTGGCGGCGTGGCAGATGTCTTCGATGCTGCGGTTGGAATTGGTGCTGGCGATGAGGATGGTTTTGGCGGCGGCGGCTCCGCGGGCCGTCGCGACCTCCGCGTCGGGATGGGCGAGTAGATGCGACGAGGTGGGAGCGAGCAGAATGGGATGTTCGAAGTGCTGGCCAAGCAGCGTGCGGCGGGTGTCGATGTGGGTGACGTCGACGAGAACGCGAGGCTTAAGCTGGAGCGCGTCGAGTGCGGTGCGGTTGCGGCGCAGCGTGATCTCGTCGCCGGAACCGCCGTTGAAGTACTCCCAGGCCGGGATGGATAGCTTCCGCTTCGCGGCGGCCTCGTAGTCGGAAAGGCTGACGAGAGGCTGCGCTAGGTTGCTCGAGACGTTTGGCGCACCACCGATGCTGCCCGTCTGAGGCGCAGCGCCTTCCGCCTCCGTCGCATGTGCAGTTGAGATGCCCATGGCGGCTGCACCCGCGAGGCTCGCTTTGAGAAGGTCTCGTCTATCCATCAAACCCAGGAACTCCCTTCGCACCGCAGGCCCCAGACTAATCCGCCGCAGGCCGCTCCACATGATCCACCACCACCGTATCGATCGTCACGGTTCCCCGCTGCAGCTTCAATCCAAGCTGTTCCTCAAGCGCGGTAAAGATCAAAGGCGCATTGTCCGGCGGGGCAGCATCCGTCTGAGCTCCCGCCGATGCCGGCCCCACCCCCCCCGACGCGGCGAACGTCAGCGTGAAGTCATACTTTCCCGTCAGACCGGTCTTGTCCGCCACCCTGTGGTCCACGCCGGGGGCGCGAGTCAAGAAGTTCGCCACTTGCTCCATGGAGTACCCATGCACGACCACCTCCGCCGCCTGGCTCTTCGATATACCCATCCGCAGATAGCTGCCCGTCAGCGGCTTTCCGTTCGAGCCGTTTGGAGCATTGGGATCGGGCCCCGTGGTCTCCTTCATCTTCGGCCCACCCTTCGCCATCACCAGTTCGTAGCCGAGCATCTGCCTGGTCTCGTGATGCACCTTCAGTTTGAAGCGGTCCGCCAGCAACTCCTGCAGCATGCCTCTCCGTCGATCATCCTGTTCACCTTTGCTCAGTTTCGCAAACGCCGCCATTTGCTCCGGCCCCATCTTCGCCTCAACGGCAAAGTAATCAGACTTGGCCCAGTCCGGCAGGCCGACCACGGCCTCGTCAGTCGGCAGATTTCCCGCCGTGCTGTGCGCCATCTGCACCAGAACCGCCACGGTCACAGTCTCGCCGTTGATACCATCCGGCTGATTCTGTACCCCCATAAAAAAGACCCTCTCCGGATGCGCCGGCTTCACCGACACCACGTCATACGCCGCCAGCGCCGCGCCGGCATCGCCACCCTGCGGGGCCTGACCAAACGCAATCGTCGCGCTCATCAGCACCGCAGCCGCAAACCCCCACAACCTTCGCACTATGCTGCCTCCCCTCGAACCACTCGGCTTACCACTTATCACTTCTTCCCCGCGTAAGGCCCCACCTCCGGCTTGCCCTGGGTGTCCTTCAGCGGGCCGAGTTCGTCGGCGACGCCGCGGCCGATGGCGACGACCTCGCTGGCGTTTTGGAAGCAGGTGAAGTCGGGGCGGTCGCGCCATGCGAACGGGCCGCACAGCCGCTTGCCCGCGCCCAGCGCTGCGTCATGTACGATGTTAATCAGGCGCTCGTAATCCGGCGTGCCCATTTTGTAACCGGAAAAGTTTCCGAGGTCTCCGCTGGCTGCAAAGATCGCAGTGACGCCGGGAATCGCGGCAATTTTGCTCGCGTCCATGGCACCCTCCAGCGTTTCGATCATCTCGATCAGCACGACGTTCTTGTTGATCGTGTTGCGATAGCCGCCGGGGACATTGCCCCACATCTCAGGATCGAAGGCCTGGCCACCACCCAGGCTGCGCTTGCCGAGCGGCGGATAAAAGGTCCAGTCGCGCGCGGCTATGCCCTCTGCCACGGAGCGCACCGTCGGCACCACGATCACCAGCGCGCCGAGATCCATCGCGTGCTGAATCTCGCGCTCATCGGTGTAGGCCACGCGCACGCCGGGCACCGCCTTAGCATGCGGACACGCCTTCCACATGCGGCCGACCGCCTCCCAATCGCGCGAGTCGTGCTGCATCTCCGTCCAGATGAAGTCATAGCCGGCGTTGGCCATGGCGCAGTAAGTTGCCGGTGTGTCGGTCGAGAAGACCGTACCGCCGGTCACCTTCTCGCCCTTCATCATTTTGATCATCACGGGATTCCATATCCCCGCATCCGGCCCATCGTAGGCCGACCCATACTTCCAGTGAGCCGGATCGAGCGGTCCCTGATTGACCGCACCCGGAGGCGCTGCGTTGATTGCGCCGGAGTCCTTGCCGGCTGGAGCCGCGAGCGGAAACTGCAGCTTACCCGCATCCGGATTATTCGCGTAGGGATCCGCACTCGGCGCTGGCGTTTGCGCGTGTGTCTGCAACATCACCAATCCGAGCGCTGCCGCAACCGCCGCCACTTGCAATCGACCCATTTCGAACTCCCTCCTCGTGCTCTCGTCGGCCCAACACGTCTACACTGTGTGTGACGCAAGACCATGGACGATATCTTTCTTGTCCGCTGCAGTTGCGAACGAGAATCGACTGCAACATAATGCACGGCCACACGCGCGTCTGTCACTCCACCTTCCTGCGAAGTCGGCTTTTCCACAAAGTGCGCTCGATTTATGGGTTTCCTCAGCAGAGCATCAGCGACGTGCGTAAAATGGAGAAAGCAGGCGCCAAACCGCGCGGGCAGGAGAGTGTCAAAATGGCATCAGGAACAGTGAAGTGGTTCAACGACGCAAAAGGCTTTGGCTTTATCACCCCGGACGACGGCAGCGCAGACCTCTTTGCCCATTACTCTGCAATCGCATCGAGCGGCTTCAAGTCACTACAGGAAGGCCAGAAAGTGACCTACGAACCGACCAAGGGACCCAAAGGGATGCAGGCTTCGAACATCCAGGCCGCTTAGCCCTGGCTCCGCAAGGCAGCCGTCACACCGAGTACTGAAGAGATTCAGCAGAGGCGCGCCGATAAGCCAGATCGGTGCGACCATTCGCCCAAGTCGATGGAGATTTAACACCCGTCTTGCTTGAGTGCTGGGTCAAACCGGCGCGTACGGAGCACCGGCGAAACGAAATCATTCGTTACTAACAGGCGCCGCTGGGTCGGGCGGCGGTTCCGCTCTCCTGCGTGGGAGCGGTCTGCGGGTTCGGGATGGGATAGGCCGTGGTG
>Ga0207048_10290_pt1 | contig 15843 bp, 12 predicted proteins | sample Alteio_BWMinCont_65_FD_153301 | JGI IMG/M metagenome (GOLD analysis project Ga0207048, IMG submission 153301) | Enriched cells from forest soil in Barre Woods Harvard Forest LTER site, Petersham, Massachusetts, United States -... | ecosystem: Environmental > Terrestrial > Soil > Temperate forest >...
AAAGGAATAACCATGTCGTGCATAAATGGCATTGCGCAAAATAAAAATATCTGCTTTTTTCATATTGGCTACTTGTTCTTTTGTCAGTAAGTCTGTGGATGCATTGTATTTGATCACATCGTTTGATGTTGTAAAGTATGATATGTCATAGCCCTCACCCAATTCATCATCCTTGAATTTTACTGTTTTTTTTTTATTCCAATCCACATATTTCCCCATCTGTAATTGCCAATTTGGGTTATAGTAAAAAAGTTTCTTTGTTAAGGCATATCTACGGGCCGGTATCCTTATTTTGTTGTTTGCTTTCCAAGTTCCAATCAAAACACTGTCATTTTGACTAATACTGAATTTGAACTTACCGTCATATTTATCATCACCCGGTTCATCAACGGAAAAGTTGAACGTTGCCCCATCTTTCTCTATAATGCCCTTAAAGGGCCTGTTATTACCCGCCACTACGCTATGGCCATTAACACTATCCCCTTTTATTTTGTCGACGGAGATGTTTATTTTATTGCTATAATCCCATGCTGTGCGTTCTCCTGTATAAATACCTTCAATGGACGAATCAGGTTTAAATTTTCCTACCCAATAACCGATAAGATCTTTCTCATCCTTAATTATAGTATTATCAGTTATTTTCAAAGTTGGCGTGGGTTGAACAACCGCTGACGGTGTTGATACGGTCGAGTCCGATTTTGAAGTGTCGTTTTTGATCATACGATCTCCACAACCTTGCAGGTAAACAAATGTTATCAGAAAACAAAAAACTATCCATCGTTTCATTGGGTCATAATTTGAAACTAAATATAGAAATTATGCACCAAGAAGTAATCTGCCTTTACAACAAAACAGGGAATAATATTTAATTTTAACTGGTTTTGTAAAATTCAAATGAACAACCGGCATAAATGGAGACAAAAGGTTTACCTGAAATTACAGGAAATGGATACCGTTGTTTACCTGGAATTTATCCGCAAGGCTGTACAACATCTGCCCGGTGTTACGGAAAAGCCATCTTATAACACACCGGGCTTCTTTGTCGGTAAAAAACTATTTGCCCGAATGAAAGAAGATGGTGAAACGCTGGTAGTACAAACCTATGAAAGGGAAAAATGGATGGAAGCCAACCCTCTTACTTTTTTTGTTACCGATCACTACCTGAATTACGATTATATGCTGATAGCCTTGAAGGGAGTCTCGCCCGATGATCTCACAAAATTATTGACAATTGCCTGGTGCAACCTTGCCACAAACAAATTGATAAAGGAATATGAGGATCAAGGCTACACTAAACCATTTTAAATATGATCACATCAATCGAAAACGCTGAACACTACACCTGGGGCGCCCAGTGCCACAGCTGGCACCTGCTAAAGTCGGATAGTTTGAGTGTTATCCAGGAACGAATGCCGCCGGGAACCAACGAGCAATTGCATTACCACGAGCGCTCGCAACAGGTGTTTTATATATTATCAGGTACAGCAACGTTTGAGGTAGAGGGTGAGATGAAAACTGTTGAGGCTAATCAATCCATTCATATTCCGCCAAATACTAAGCACTACATCCTGAATAATAGTGATGCAGATTTGCACTTTTTGGTGATATCCGAGCCTAAAGCGCATGGCGATAGGGTGAATATTTAGCCCCGCCCAATAATAACGCGTCATTGCGAGGAACGAAGCAATCTCTGAACTGTGCCAGTCAAATAGAAAAATGTTATTGGTTAACGCACCGCCCCCACAACATCATTCGTAAAGACGTTCCAAAACAGCGTTTCGCCTGAAAATAACGGTTCATTGATTTGCAGGTGCAGAGATTGCTTCGTTCCTCGCAATGACGTGGTTGTCAGCCTACTCCTTCTCAAACCTTGCCGCCCAACCCCCGCCGGCAGCCATTTTTATCGTTAATTTATCCTTAGACGTTACAGTGATCACTTTGCGGATATAGTCAGTGGCATCACGGTTGGCATTTATCCCGTCCTCAAAAATTATGGCCTTGTAGTTCCCATCACCCAAAAAAGAAAGGTCCATGGTAATTTCGCGCGGGTCCCAGTTCGTCATTATGCCGGCATACCAGGTTGTGCCTTTGCGGCGAGCCATGCTTACAAAATCGCCTACTTTGCCGTCGAGGGCTAACGTTGCGTCAAACGTGGTTGGTACAGCCGCGATAAAATCCGTGCTTTCCTGCTCGCGCATGTAGGTGGTGGGGTTATCCGACAACATTTGCAGGGGCGCTTCAAATATGGTGTACATGGCCAGCTGATGGCTACGTGTGCCCTGGCTCATAGGGTTAGAATTTATCGAGCGGTAGGCATCTTTTGTGGCATTGCGCATAGCCCCGGGTGTATAATCCATCGGCCCGGCCATCATGCGGATAAAGGGGATACTTACTTCATAACCGGGCTTATTTTCTCCATCCCACTTCATATATTCCATTCCCAGTACACCCTCGCAGTTGATAACATTGGGATACGTGCGTTGCAGTCCGCTGGGTTTGTACATTCCGTGATAGTCTAAAAGCATGTGGTGATCAGCAGCTTTCCCTGCCAGATCGTACACCGAACTTACCATCTTCTGGTCGTCGCGGTCGAGAAAATCTATTTTAAAGCCCTTGACGCCCATTTGGGAGAACTTTGTAAACAGCGCATCCGCATCACGGGTAATTGCATACCAGGTCGACCACAAAATAACACCCACATTTTTTTGTTTACCATAATCAACGAGCTGCTGAACATCGAGTTTTGATTTATTGAGGTCCCAATCGTCCGACCATCCTTCGTCAATAATAATATATTCCAGTTTATTCGCTGCCGCGAAGTCGATGTAGTATTTATAAGTAGGCACGTTAATACCAGCTCTAAAATCCACATGGCTGATATTCCAGTCATTCCACCAGTCCCAGGCGACTTTGCCCGGTTTTATCCATGATATATCGGGTACCCGCGATGGCTCGGCCAGCCTTTGCATCATATCGTTATCGGCAAGTTGTTTGTCTTCTGTACTTATCACCACTACTCTCCACGGAAAGCTGCGTGTGCCGGCAGTTTTAGCAATGTAATTGGCCCTGCTTTTCACGACGTAATTGATCCTGTTTATAAATTCTTCTGTCGGATATTTAGCAAAAACCCCATGCAGGTTGTTTCCATTGCCCGGCGTAAGGTACATGCCGGGGTAATCCTGCAGGTCTGCTTCAAGTATTACGGCCTTTTTTGGACTGCCGACATCAACCAGTATTGGCAAAAACGCCAGGGTATCTTTTTTAATGGCGGATAGGTTTACATGGTCGTACTGCGCTTCGAACGATGTATTGAATTTGTCTTTATTGCGATAACCGTTCACAAAGGGCATGAAAGCCTTGTCATCATCCTTAAAATTGAAATTGGCTTCCTCATTTACGATAGTGATCTCCCCCTTTTTTTGTGTGAAGAAACGGTAGGCTACGCCGTCATCATAAGCCCTGAAAATGAGGCCGTAATCGCCTTTAAAGTTGAAGGTGAGCTGGTTGTAATTATCCTGTACAGTATCCTTTTTGTAGATAGGCGTAGTAAAGATCCCACGGGTGGCTGTTGCTACCGATTTCTTTACAACTGCATTTTTGCCAAGGATTTCGCCATTATCCAAAGTGATGGAAATTTCGGAAGGCAGGATAACTTCAGTATCCTCATGCCTTACCGACCAATTCACACTCGTTCCCGCAGCAACAGTTATATTGATCTTGCCATCAGGCGATTTTACCTGGTATGTTTTACCTGTTTGTGCAAATAGTAAGGACAACGGCGAAATTATGCCCAGCAGCAATAAAATTCTGAATCTCATCTGAAGAAAAATTAGGGTTAAGGGATGGTTTATAAATATCCGAAGCTAAATAAAATCCGGGGATTTAATAATGTATTATTGACAATTTTTGCGTAGGACTGATAAGTGGCGCTACTCATTAACCGCCTTTGGAAACCGTAATATCAACTGCGGATCGGGAATATTTTTAATATAAGTTTCCTTTTCAGAAAAGCGGCAGGCGCCGGGGTAATCGCCTTGTTTGCCTTCCATATCAAACATAAGCTGGAAATGCAGGTGCGGGGGCCAATGTCCGTTTTCTTCTATCTCTCCGAAGTCGCCGATTTTTTGGTTGATATGAATGGGCATGCCAACATGTAACCCGTCCAGGTCTTTTCGGCTTAAGTGGCCATAAAGGGCAAACAACTTTAATCCATCGAGGTCATATTCTAAAATAATGGTGGGCCCATAATCCCCATGATTATTGTTATCATTAAAACTATGCACCTTACCTTTTAACGGCGAATAAACGGCAGTGCCCGCTTTGGCCCATATATCAACCCCCAAATGCAAGAAACGAGGCTCGTCCCCGCCACTATCAAACAAAGGTATATTGGCATAAATGGTGCGGTGCTCCATGTAGCCGCCAATACCATATCTGCAATTGTTGTTATGAAGTTTTTTGGTTACCCAGCGATCAAATCTGAGGGCATCAGTTACGGTTGCGACATCAAGGTCTTTATTTCCCGTAGTAAGATCCAAATGATAAAGTTTTTCGGTAAAAGGATCAAAATCAACCACTTTTCCCACTGCGTCAGGATTAGCTTTGATATAAGCTGCTAACTTAACAGAAGTATCCATTCTGATTTATTGCAAATTAAGATATCTATATTAAAACTAATGGGATCCGACTAAAGACTTTGGACTAAAGACTAATGACTTCTTACTCCGTTTCGGGCTGCCGGTCTTCCTTACTTATTTTATCGAATATTTTGTCCATGCGTTCCACATAGTCGCCAGTGTCATCCACAAAAAATTCTAGTTGGGGTATAATTCTAACCTGGTCCTTTATACGTGCGCCGAGCTTGTACCGAATTTCGTTTGCATGTAGCTTGATGGTTTGCAGTGCCAATTGGGTATTGTTATTGTTAAAAAAACTTAAAAATATCCTGGCAATAGCAAGGTCGGGTGTAACCCTCACTTTAGTTATTGTGATAAGAGTATTAGGCAAATAGTTTATCCCTTCGCGTTGAAATATGGCCGCGAGGTCCTGTTGTATTACTCCTGCAAATTTTTGTTGACGTTTTGATTCCATGATTTTGTTCTAGCTCAAAGGTGAAAGCTAAAAGCGTAAAGCTAACATCTTAACGCAAATTCTTGTAAATTCTTTTACTTTTTATTTCTGATTTTTGCCATAACTACTCACTATTCACCACTCACTGTTCACCAATTCAATTGCACATATCCTGCGGGATCTCTTTGGTGATCTTTATTAATTTTTTTACAACAAGTGTGCTATCGTATTCGGATCCTAAACCATCCTTGCCTGAATGAACTTTTATCCCCTCTACCTCAATATAAACGGGTTCGTAAGGTTTTTCGAAATCTAGTTGCGAGTATTTTAATTCAAGCTGTTCTGAATTATCGGTAACCCAAAATTCATGCCCACTGTCACAATCCCTAAATGATTTTACTTCGGGCCCAAAACTGTATACGCCCTTATAAATTACGTATTGGGTGTGTTTCCCGGAATTACCCTTGCACGAACATACCGCGATAATCACAATACACATTAAATATTTTATCAGCTTTCCCTGCATTCAATAAAATTATAGGTCTTGTTTAATGTCGTTCAACCTTTTAACACTTAACCGCGCGCTAATTCCGGATGCAATTACTGATACAGCGCTCACTGTTAAAAATACCAGCACAAAATCACTTATCCGCAGTGAAACCGGGTATGCGTCAAGCACCGACAACTTCGAGCCCATTTTTACAAGGCCAAAACGCTGCTGTAATATACAAAATGCCAGCCCTAATACTATGCCTGCTATGCAGCCGATGATTGATATCATCATACCCTCAAAAAAGAATATTCTTTGTATCAGTTGCTTATCGGCGCCGAGGCTCGTTAAAACAGCAATGTCTTTCAGCTTATCAATAACCAGCATAGTTAACGAGCCAATAATGTTGAATATAGCGATAATTAACACAAAAGTTAATATCATGAAAATAAACCAACGCTCGTAGTTTAATGTTTTGTATAACTCAGTATTTTGTTCCCGACGGTTTTTTACTGTAAACTTGTTACCTATCTTATCCTTAATCACATTCTGTACAGCATCCAGGTCCGTGCCTTTTTTATAATTAATTTCCAGGGACGATACATTTTTTGGCTGATTTAACAGGTCGCGAACGAAGCCGATCGGAGCAACAACGATATCATCAAATTCCTGACCGAGAGCAAAAACGCCGGATGGTGTAATAGAGCGAACTACAAATTCCTCCAGGGGATTCGCAGCATTGCCCGCCTCGCGATTTGGTGAGTATATCGCTATCGGATTAAATTGATCATGAATATTTATTCCCAGGCTGTTTTGCACAGCCGACCCGATAACGGCATAGTACTGACCGTTTGTTTTTAATGTAAATGAGCCTGTTTGGATAATACTGTCCAATTGAGGGTTCTTCAAAAACTCCCTTGATACCCCTTTGATACTGCCAATAAAAGGCTTGTCATCATATTTGATCAAAACCTTTTCCTGTAAAACTTCAGTGTACGAAAATACCCTCGGATCGCTGTGGAGGCCGTTAAAATAGGGTGTATTGGGGTCAAAAGTCTTACCCAAACGGGGCTCAATTTTTATTTCGGGGGTAAAGTTGCTGTATAAAGATAGAATGGTCTCTTCGAAACCGTTGAAAACCGATAGAATGATGATCAATGCCGCGCTGCCGATTAAAACCCCAAGCATAGAAATGCCCGAGATTATGTTAATGGCATGCATTTTCTTTCGGGAAAACAGGTACCTTTTGGCTATGTAAACGGCGGTGTTCAAGTTGGTGGTTAGAGATTAGAGATTGGAGGTTAGTTGTTATTTGTTTGTATTAAGTTAAAAATGGATTTGTCCGTTTTTCAAAACCTATTATGGTTTCGGGGCCGTGGCCGGGATATACGGTGCAATCGTCGGGTAATTTAAACAGTTTTTGTTGAATATTATTTAGCAGTTGCGTCATGCTGCCGCCGGGCAGGTCAGTTCGCCCTATGCCGTTCCTGAAGAGTACATCACCAGCTATCAGTATGTTCGAGTTTTTATCGTAAAAACACAAATGTGCGGGCGAATGGCCCGGCGCGAAGATCAAATCGAGTTCGGTATTACCGAAATGCACGCTGCCTGTTTCGGGTAAATATTCATCAGGCAACGGAGACACCTCATAACGGATACCCATTGCTGGTGCATAGGCAACAACCGCTTCCAAAAGTGGTAGTTCGCCTTTGTTGAACTTTGGTTTTAAGCCATATTGATCAAAAATAAATTTGTTGCCCAGCACATGGTCAATATGACAATGGGTATTAAGCAGCAAAACGGGTTTTAAACGATTATCCCTTATAAAGTTCACCACCCTGTTTTGCTCCGTAGCAGTTTCCATGCCCGGATCGACGATCGCACATTCTCCGCTTTCGTCATATAAAACATAGGTGTTTTCCTGGTAAGGATTATTTGTAAAAGATCGAACATTAGCCATGCGGTAAAAATACTGATTTTTAATTTCGGAATGTTGGAAATGCGGAAGTCGGAAGGTTGATTGCGGAATGAGTGGAAAGTAGCCTAAGTGTGATTATCTTATTTTAAAGGCAACGAAACAATAAACTCCGATCCCTCTCCATCAATACTATTAACTTTTATACTCCCTCCATGTCCCTTCACCACCATATCATAAGTTAAAGATAAGCCCAATCCAGTACCTTCGCCCGTAGGTTTGGTGGTGAAGAACGGCTGCATGATCTTTTCTTTGATAGCATCAGGTATACCGGTGCCGTTATCTTTTACTTTGATGATAACCTGGCCGTTTTCTGCCGCAGTAGTTAGCGACACTTCTGGCTTGTAATCCGCACCCGCTGTTTTTTGCTTTTGATTTACCGCATAAAAGGCATTATTGAGAAGATTAAGTATTACGCGGACCATGTCTTGCGGTATCACATTTATTGGGGGCAGCGTTTCATCAAAGTGCCTGACCATTTCGACATTAAACGACTTGTCTTTAGCCCTTAAGCCATGATAGGCAAGGCGCATGCATTCACCGGCAAGGGCATTGATATTAGTCGGCTCTTTTGTGCCGCTGCCGGTTTGACTGTGCTGGAGCATGCCTTTTACGATGGCATCGGCGCGCCTGCCATGCAAGTTTATCTTCTTCGAGTTTTCTTCAATATCGATTGCAAGGGCCTTAATTTCGGCTAGGTCGCCTTTATCGATCTCCTGTTTCATCTCATCGATTAGTTCGGTATTTACCTCCGAAAAATTATTTACAAAGTTCAAAGGGTTCTGAATCTCGTGGGCGATGCCTGCTGTCAGTTCACCTAATGATGCCATTTTTTCGGATTGGATGAGCTGGGTTTGGGTACTTTTTAATTCCTGCAGCGTAGTCTGTATTTGTTCTTTTTGAATTTGAAGCTGTTCGTTTGCTTTTTCTTTTTGCCGGTTGTTGCGCCAGAAAACAAAGGCAAGCACGATTAAAAATACTATTATTGCTATCAGCATATATAATCGTAAAGTAGTTTGATAAGCCTTTTTTTGGGCAGCTGCTTCCTCCTGGCGCTGCTGCTCGGCAAAAGCCATAGACTGGGCGCGTTCCGTCTTGCTTATGCTGTACATACTGTCGCGGTCGGCATAATATATATTGGTGTACTTTAAGGTGCTGTCGGCATTTCGGCCTTTGTATAGCTGAATTAATAAATGGGCGGGTTCTATTTGATCGCTAAGCGCTTTATTCGCCGATAGCCGGTAAGCCTTTTTGGCATAAAATATTCCTGAATCTATGCTATCATGTTGTTCATAATAGGATGCGAGGTTTTTCGCGGCGTAAATCAATTCAATTGTATCTTGTTTTGCATTGGCTATGCTTGCCCCCGCCCAGTAGTATTTAAGCTTAAGCCTATCATCTTTTTGCATTTCACCAAGTTCAAACAGGCTTCTCGAAACCTGGACCGCGTTATTTGTACGAACGGAAGATTCAAAAGCTTTCTGCTCGAAATATATCGCCGAGTCAGTTTTATGTTGCTGGTAATACAAAATGCCTAATTCCCCCAGTCCGTACGCAACGAAAAGATCGTCGCCGCCAGCCTTTGAAAATTGCAAAGATTTTTTAAAGTACGACTTAGATAAATTGATGTTATTGGCGTAACAAAATCCCAAATTATCATACGCGATCCCAATGGCCTGGTTGTTCCGGGTTTTCTCGGCCATTTTCAAAGCCGCAAAATCCAGTTGCTGTCCTTCTGTGTTATCGCCATTGTTATAAAAATTGAACCCCAGTTCCGATGTTATCACGGCTTCGCTTACAGGATCATTATTTTTCCTTGCCCAAGCCAAAATCTTATAATGATAATTCAACCCTTCTTTTGAATTTTCCAGCCCATAGTTTATGGTTTGATAAATAAGTTTAATACGCTCTTTTGGAGATTTGGCAAAAGGCAGCCGCTTAAACAGGCTATCCTTATTGGGCAAGAAAACATTCTTATTGCTTTTTTGTGAAATGGCAATACGGATCAGGCTGTCAATATTTGTTTTTTGCTGTGAAAAAGCAAAAAACGGTATTAAAAAGACCATCAACGGAAATAGATATTTCGTTTTCATCCTGATTATGTTATGGGTAAACTGATGATAAACTCCGTAAAGTTACCCTCTTTTGAATCAACTTCAATATTTCCGCCGTGCCCTTTTACAACCATGTCATAGGTTAATGAAAGGCCCAGTCCCGTGCCTTCGCCTGTTGGTTTGGTGGTAAAAAATGGCTGCATAATCTTGTCTTTTACAGCATCCGGTATGCCAACTCCATTATCTTTTACCTTGATGATCACCTGCCCGTTTTCGAGGGAAGTGGTCACTGATACTTCCGGATTGTAACCAGCGTCTGCCGTTTTCTTCTTTTGGTTTACCGCATAAAAGGCATTGTTAAACAGGTTGAGGAACACCCGGCCCAAATCCTGCTGCAATACGTTCAATTTCGGCAGATTCGGATCAAAATGGGTGATCATCTCCGCATTGAATGATTTATCTTTTGCCCGCAAGCCATGGTAGGAGAGGCGCATAAACTCATCAGCCATGGCATTAAGGTCGGTGGGTTCCTTTTGGCCATTGTGGCTGCGCGAGTGTTCCAGCATGCCTTTAACAATGCTGTCGGCGCGTTTGCCGTGGTGGCTTATTTTTTCTTCGTTTTGTATCAGGTCATTTATCAGTTCAATTTCCAACTGCTCGTCTCTTTCAGCTTTCGGCTTTTCGCTTTCAGCTTTCAGCTCTTCCAGCATTTCTTTGTTCACTTCCGAAAAGTTGTTCACGAAGTTTAACGGGTTTTGTATTTCGTGTGCGATGCCCGCAGTCAGTTCGCCCAGCGAGGCCATTTTTTCGGACTGGATAAGCTGGGTTTGGGCAGTTTTCAGGTTGGTGAGGGTGTTTTCCAATACCTTGTTAGCTTTTTGTTTTTGCCTGTTGTTCCGGTATAGCAAAAAGCCGATCAACAGCAATACTACTAATCCAGCCAGTAAAGTATACTGCTTTATTTTATTGGTCTCTGTTTCAATTTCATATTGTCGTTCCTGTTCGTCAAATGCGGTTATGTTTTTAAATGCGTAAGTCTTTTCATAATTATATAAACTATCTTTTGCAGCTATATCTAATTGACTGTAGTGCAGTGCCTTTTGCGCGTCTGAGTTCGCATAAAATTGTGTCAAAAAATCACATGCGTTAATCATCCCGCCGTAATCCTTACCAATTTTCGCATCACTTAGTGATTTCTCCGCGTAATAAATACATGAATCAGGCCTGTTTAATTTTTGAAATATTTTAGCTGTTTCAATAGCATATTTAGGGCCTAATAAATGAATGTTAGTTTTGTTATTAAAAACTATACAGGCTTTAAAATAGTTCAAAGCAAGCCCGAAGTTGCCTTTTTTGCTTTGAATCATACCGAAAGTGTACAATACCAGCCCCCTCCACCACTCTGTTTTATACTTAATTAAACCATTATATGCTGATTGGTTGTAATACAGTGCAGAATCCAGCTCATTCATTTCCAGAAAAACTCCGGCGATACCGAAATTTACACTTACGGGCATCACTTTGTCATGAACCGAATTAAATAATGACAAACTCTGTTTAAAATAGTTCAATGATTTCCGATAGTCATTCATCCCGTCATAAACAACACCCATTTTCTCGAAAACATTCGCCTGCTCTTCTAAAAGATTATTTTTTTCGGCAATTTGTTTGGCATTTAAGATCACTTTTACTGCCGTGGAAAAATTATTCAACGAGACCTGGTTAATTCCTATTTCAATCAACGCATTTGCCTCACCCTTTGGATAGTTGATTTTCCGTGCAAGATTCAAAGCGCGCTGGCCATAATATAAAGAAGAATCGGTGTTGGTATATTCAAGGTTTATACATTCAGCAACTAAAGCCCTCACACCATTAGTGTCAAGTGTAGTAATCGAAATATCTCGCTTAGCATTTGGAAAACTGCGTTTTGCGGTGGCAGCTTCGTGGCTTTGAGCAAACCCGGAACTGCAGGCTATTATCAGAAGAATTGATAAACTAATTACCTTTATCATTATGTTATTTTAATTGGTAATAAAATAATAAACTCCGAACCTTCGTCCTCAATGCTGTTAACTTGTATACTCCCTCCGTGCCCCTTCACAACCATATCATAAGTTAAGCTCAACCCTAATCCAGTCCCCTCGCCGGTTGGCTTAGTAGTAAAAAATGGCTGCATGATCTTATCTTTTATGGCATCTGGTATACCAATGCCATTGTCTTTTACTTTGATTACCACTTGCCCGTTTTGGGTTGACGTTGTGAGCGACACTTCAGGTTGATAATCCGCCCCGGCTGCTTTTTTCTTTTGATTTACCGCATAAAATGCATTATTAAACAGGTTGAGCATTACCCGGCCCATGTCCTGCTGCGATACATTTACTTTGGGCAGCTGAGGGTCAAAATGGGTGATAAGCTCCGAATTGAATGATTTATCTTTTGCCCGCAAGCCATGGTAGGAGAGGCGCATAAACTCGTCAGCCATGGCATTAAGGTCGGTGGGTTCCTTTTGGCCACTGTGGCTGCGCGAGTGTTCCAGCATGCCTTTAACAATGCTGTCGGCGCGCTTGCCGTGGTGGCTTATTTTTTCTTCGTTTTGTATCAGGTCATTTATCAGTTCAATTTCCAACTGCTCGTCTCTTTCTGCTTTCGGCTTTTCGCTTTCAGCTTTCAGCTCCTGCAGCAGCTCCGCATTTACTTCCGAAAAATTATTGACGAAGTTGAGGGGGTTCTGTATTTCATGGGCTATGCCGGCCGTTAGTTCTCCCAGTGAGGCCATTTTCTCGCGCTGCACAAGTTGGGTTTGCGTGTTTTTCAATTCATCCAGCGCCTGGCGCAGGTTGTCGCGCTGCGTTGCCATTTCTTCCTTTTGTTCACTTAATAAATAATTAGCTTTTTGCTTTTGGCGGTTGTTGCGCCAAAATATAATAGCCAGCATCATAAACACGCCGATAGCAGATGATAAAGCGTAGGTACGGATACGGGTTTGGGTCTGCTCACGTTCCTTTTCCAAAGCCTGTAAACGGAGCTGGTTCTTGAAGGATAGCTTTTGAAAATCAACCAGGTTTTTTGTTGTAACAGCATCACTGCTGTCCTTAGCTGCCAAAGCAAAGCCCTGGTATTTGTAAGCGCTATCAGTTTGGTGCTTTAACTCATAGCTTTTATAAAGCTCATTATAAGCATTGCCGATGCCATTTCGTGCCGAATGCAAAAGCTGCTGGTCTTTTTTTGCATAATACAGGCTGGAGTCGGCTTGTTTTAGGCTTAAATAATAAGTGATAATTGCATCATAGTCACCGGTCAGGCTGGCCAGGTTGCCTGCTTTAAGATCAGCATCCGCTGCAAGGTGAAAATATTCCAACGCGCGTTTCAGGTCATGTTTCTGGTAAAAATAATTATACCCTAAAACGACATACGTATAACCCAACATATTAATTTTACCCGATTGCTTAAAGTTAACCGCAGCTTTTTTTGCTAATAATATTGCTGAATCGCCCTTCCCGGTTGCTGCGGCAATACTCGCGAGGTTAATATTCGACACGCCGATCTCGAATTTATTGCCCGCCGATTCTGCATATCTTCCAAATGCTTTATATTGAACGATCGCCTGGGCGTTATCTCCTGTCGACTGCAGTAACTCGCCCATTCCGAAATGACTATCAGCAAGCACCTCACCGCGCTGCTTCCAATAAGGAAGTTTATTAGTGGTGTGCCATGTCCTTTTCCCGCGGTTTTCCGGATCATCCGCCATCTTAAAGGCTTGTTGAAGGCAAAGCAGGGCTTCGGGGTATTGATTTAAATAGATCAACTCGTGGGCTTTTGCAATCAAAGCCATTGCTTCTTCAAACCACTGGCCATTTCTTTTAGCTACAACTAATCTCTGTTCAGCATAATGCAATCCGGAATCCCGGTTGGTTTCCAAATAATACGAACACAGGCTATCGGCAGCTGTATAGCGCGCGGAGTCAGTTTTGGCTATATTTAAGGCATGCCGTAAACCGTCACCCTGCTTGTCCTGCGCATAGCAGTTAAGGCAGCCGGTTATCAATAGCAACAAACAGAGTTTTTTCATTGAGTCAGCAGTTTAATTATAAATTCAGTGTATTCACCCTCTTTGGTATCTACCTGTATACTTCCCCCATGCCCCTTCACCACCATATCATAAGTTAAAGATAAACCTAAACCCGTGCCTTCACCCGTAGGCTTGGTAGTGAAAAAAGGCTGCATTATTTTATCTTTATTCGACTCGGGAATACCAATACCATTGTCTTTTACTTTGATCACTACCCGCCCGTTTTCCGTGGTTGTGGTTACCGATACTTCTGGTTTAAAATCAGGCGTCGCTGTTTTCGATTTTTGATTTACCGCATAAAATGCATTGTTGAAAAGGTTGAGAAACACCCGGCCCATATCCTGCAAAATCACATCTGCTTTTGGCAATGATGGGTCCAAATGGGTGACCAAATCAGCCTCAAAGTCCTTGTCTTTTGCCTGTATCCCATGATAGGAAAGCCGCATATATTCCGCCGCCAGCGCGTTGATATCTGCCGGTTCTTTTTGCCCGCGGCCGCTGCGCGAATGTTCAAGCATACCTTTTACAATGCCGTCAGCACGTTTGCCGTGGTGGCTGATCTTCTCCTCATTTTGAATAATATCGGTTGTTATGGCTAAGGCCTCTTCTTTATTTCCATCTTTTATTTCGATTTCCAACTCTTCCAGCATTTCGCGGTTTACTTCAGAGAAGTTGTTTACGAAATTCAGCGGGTTCTGTATCTCGTGGGCTATGCCTGCGGTAAGCTCACCCAGCGAGGCCATTTTCTCGGATTGGATGAGTTGTGTTTGGGTGGCTTTGAGCTGCGACAAGGCTTCTTCAGTTTGTTTCTTTTGGATTTGTAACAGCTTGTTAGCTGTTTGCTGCCGTTTGTAGGCTACTAAAAGCAAAACGACGACGATGCCCACCACAGCCAAAACAACGATCACCCCATAAAAGCGGACCTTTGCCTGGTACGCGGCGGCGGCATTTTTTAAATCCTGCTCGCGCTGCTGGTCCCGGTCGGCGATCAGCTGAAATTGCCTCGAATTTTCATTTGCCCTGAGGCTGTCATTTGCGACAACCTGCGCTCTCAGGTAAAAAAGGCTTTTTTTATCGTCACGACCCTCGTACAATTTTGAAAGCGTTGCGGCTGCACCGGCAGTAAACTCCCATATTTTAGTAGCCGCGCCGCGCCGATAGGCATCGAGCTCATATTTCAGGGCCGAGTCGGGTTGAGCGGTTTGCATAAAGGTTTTAGCCATGTTGGTTTCAAAATAGCTGACATCAGGTTCTTGCTCGTGACGTATTGCCATTTCATAAGCCTGGCGATAATATACAAGGGCCGAATCCAGGCGACCCATATTGGTTAAAACTTCGCCAAAATCGGCCAGCGAAAGATATAGGCGATGCCACTTTCCCGGACCCGGGAGACGATTTGCGAGGAAGATATCTCTGTTGGCAATAAAACGGGCAGAATCCAGCTTTTTGAGCTCAACGTACGAGGTTTCTAAATTTGAAAAATCAAGAACGGCGTCAGCGGTATCCCTACCTGCCAGCGCTGTTTGCCCGGCCGCTATAAAATAATTGGCCGACTTGCGATAGTCACGTTCGTAAGTATAGGACAGCCCTGCCCAATGCAAAAAATAGCCCAGGTATATGGTGTCCTTTGCAGCCCGGCTAAGTCGTAATCCATGCAAAGCAGCGCCCAACAAGCCCGGGGAATCATGGAGATAAAATTCGGCATGGCAAACCATAAATAGTGCGCGTTCTTCCTTTTGGGGCTGGGCGCCGTTTTCAAACCGGGCCAAATCCGTTTTCCCCTTTTTTAGTAAGGCAAAGCAACCGTCGATCTGGTGGAACTGTACCACAAGAGCGTTGACCCGCCTTGGATCATCAGTGGCTTCGATCTTTGCGATGAGGCTGTCCGCACGGTTTTTCTGCGCGTAAACAGCGGTGACCGCTAAAATGAGCATAAATGCAGTAAAAATTCTTTTCATCAGCTTAGTGGTAACGTAATTGTGAATTCTGTATATGCGCCTTCCGCTGTTTCTACAGCTATGGTGCCGCCATGTCCTTTTACTACCATATCATAAGTTAAGGATAGTCCAAGGCCTGTGCCTTCACCCGTAGGCTTGGTAGTGAAGAATGGCTGCATGATCTTTTCTTTTATCGCACCAGGTATGCCAATGCCATTATCTTTTACTTTGATGATGACCTGGCCATT
>Ga0207048_10291_pt1 | contig 15795 bp, 13 predicted proteins | sample Alteio_BWMinCont_65_FD_153301 | JGI IMG/M metagenome (GOLD analysis project Ga0207048, IMG submission 153301) | Enriched cells from forest soil in Barre Woods Harvard Forest LTER site, Petersham, Massachusetts, United States -... | ecosystem: Environmental > Terrestrial > Soil > Temperate forest >...
CACCATTTACACTGACCGCATTAAATATGAGAAGATTTGCATTGACCTTTGGGTGCAAGGCGTTGAGCAAACGGATAGCGCCGTATTCAAAACCTATCAGAACGTCACCGTACCCGTTCACGGAAGCATCGGCGTCGTCAAGAATCGTCGCAGTTGCAACCGGCTCCGTTCCGTTCGGATTGGACTCGCCTAAGAGAATGATTGTTAGCACTGATTGCCCGATGATGACTAATTTCCCGCTGGGCAGATTGAACACGGTGTCGAACGGCGGCGTACCGCTTGTCACATTCAGCGAGCCGGTGTCCGTGCCCAGCGGCGGAGGTTTCAGCGTATGAAGTTTCAGGTATCCGGAATTGCTTCCAAATGATACGCCTTTCACAATTGTCTTGCCTGCAAGAATAACGTTCACGGTTTGCAAATCCGGTATCGCTTGGATGAATCGTATGCGCGAGCTGTCCGTCGAAGGCTTGTCGAGCGTATCGTTCAACACAAGGAGTTGCATGGCGTTCTTTTTACCGATCAGCACCACCGTATAATACTTTCCCGCCGTGAACGTGACACTCTTTGTAAGCAGAACGGATGATTGACCGGTATATTGCATCGACAGGGTGTCGTTACCGATGGAAGAGACGTTACGATAGGAGCATGTCGACGGAGGATACGAATTGAAGGCAAGACCGGAAACTATCATTGATTCGTTGACAAGAATATCAACGGGCGGCGCATCAGGTGAGGCGTGGATAAAACGCACAAATGCGTCATGCGCAGTGGCGCCCGGCTGCCCGACACACGAATCTTTGCATCGCCATGATGTAAAGGATAACGCGCAGGCGACGCACAACACAAGGGCAGCGCAAAAACGACAATATGTTCGTACGTTTTTCAGAATAGAAAATTTCCCTGTTTCAAATCCTGTTGTAATTATTGCTCAAGCCAAATCTCGCGGGATATCGTTACGTTGTTCCCGTATCGTTGTGTAAATTCTGCGCGCAATTGCGTACATTCGTCGCTTTTGAAATATGTATCCAACGCTTCCATGCTATTCGGTTCATACATCACGATATATTCTACAGCGTCGTGTGCCGGCGATTCTATCTTATATAAATGCGCGCCGCTGAACCACGGAAGCCCTGCAAGCGCCGGTATGTGCTCACGCAGCATCCATTGACGCCATTCTTCTTCAATTGCCGCAGGCACAACCAAGCGTACGGAATAATAGCATTTCATTCGTTGTCGTACAAGAGCCTTTTTAGGCGGTTGGTGCCGCGCTTTCCGGAAGTCCTGGCTCTGATGCCTGCGGTGTATTGCGAGATGCAATAGTAATAGATTCGAGCATCAGTTCGGCAATGTCTTTCACGGCAACCTCTCCCGCTTTGTCTTTTGCTTTCACGCCGTCCGTGAGCATTGTCATGCAAAACGGGCAGGCGGCGGCGATTGTCGTCGCTCCTGTAGATAATGCTTCTTCCGTGCGCTCAATATTCACGCGCTTGCCGACAGTTTCTTCCATAAACATGCGCGCGCCTCCCGCTCCGCAGCAGAAACTCTTATCACGGGAGCGCGGCATCTCTTTCAGATGTAATCCGGGTACGCTCTTCAGATCGTTTCGCGGGGCATCATATTCGTTATTATGCCTGCCCAGGTAGCACGGATCGTGGAATACAACGTCGCGCATCAGCGGCGTAAGCGGCTTTAGCCTGCCCTGCGCAACCAATCCTTCTATAAATGTAGTGTGGTGCTCAACGTGATACTTGCCGCCGAATTCCGGATATTCATTCAAGAGAATATTAAAACAATGCGGGCAGGTCGTCACGATGTTCGTCACGCCGTATCTCCCGAGCGTCGCGACATTTTCTTTCATCAACATTTGCGCCAAATACTCGTTCCCCGCGCGGCGCGCCGTATCGCCGGTGCATTTTTCTTCCGTTCCCAGAATACGGAACCGGACGCCGGCGGCGTTCATCAATTCGCTGAACGCCTCAGTGACTTTTTTATACCGCGTATCGAACGAGCCCGCGCAGCCGACCCAGAATAGCACGTCGTAATCGCGCGGGTCTTCCGCCATTGTTTTGATGTTCTTGCCTTCAGCCCAGTGCGCACGCTCCCCTGACGGAAACGCCCAGGGCGTGAAATTATTTTCGAGATTGCGGAACGTCGCTTGCAATTCGTCAGGAAAACGCGATTCCATCATCACAAGATTTCTGCGCATGTCTACAATGGCGGGAATATGCTCAATCATCACGGGGCATTCTTCCATGCATGCACCGCACGTGGTGCATGCCCATAACGCGGCTTCAGATTCGTAGCCACCGATAAAATTCTTCTCCGGAAGTGTTATCTCAGTCGTATTTTGGTGGAGATCGAACGGGGCTTTGTCCATCATTCTGTCGCGGATGGCTGTAACGATTGTTTTCGGATTCAGTTCCTTGCCGGTAATATTCGCCGGGCAGACGCTTGTGCATCGTCCGCATTCGGTGCATGTGTATGAGTCAAGCAATTGCTTCCATGTAAAATCTTCAAAATCCGCCGCGCCGAATTTCTCCAACCCTTCTTCTTCAAAGTTGATCGGCTTCAACGTAACCGGTTTTTTCAGCGCGCCAAAATAGACGTTAGGAATGGAGGTGATGACATGAAGATGCTTCGAGTACGGCAGATAGTTCATAAATCCGAGCACCGTCGTGATATGCACCCACCAGAGTATTTCGTATGCCGCCACTGTGTAACTGGTATCGCCGAAAAGTGCGGCGGAAAGCCATGCCGCAATAGGACGCACCGCATTTTGTTGCCTTCCGAAAATCGCGATATGCGCGGCGTTTTGAAATTCGTATGATACGACGATGATGAAAATCAGCGCGAGAATAATCGAAGCATCGAGCGCGTGGTCTGCATCAACTTGCAGCCGCTTCACTTTTGTGATGGAACGCCGAACAAATGCCGCAACAACAGCATACGCAACCAGCGCGCAAAAAATATCCTGTGAAACGGTAATAACGCTGTAGAACCAACCCATCCCGCTGAGACTGAATCCATGGAATAGCCCTTCGCCGATTGTCTCAATGACGGCAAACAGTAAAGCGATAAATCCCCAATAAATGATAAGATGCAGAACGCCCGCAACCGGATCACGCAGGAGTTTCGTTTGCAGGAATGCAATCGTGAACGTGCGCTTCAGCCGCGCAATTGGGTGATCGAATCGGTTCTCCTTTTTGCCAAGCGCCATATACGTGTATAAACGGCGTATGTTCCACGCAATGCCGAGAAACGACGCGACAAGAATGAGAAGAAAAATTACGGAAGAAATCGTCATGAATTATTTTTTACACGATAAAATTCAATACTAAAATGCTACGCTAAAATAACGGAAAAAGCACTGGAGTTCCCAACACTGTAGCTGCACATGACAGTGGTACCTTCTAAATTGATGTGTTACCCGCTATTACAACTTCATTTTTTTTTGCAGATCCGCTATACATCCAAAGCGAAATCATTAATATGATCCCCATGCTTACATAACACCATTGTGCGCCCAATGCGTCTATTCCCCACGTAAGGTATAATAGCATCACCGAGCGGATGCACGATCCCGCGAACCCGAAGAACATATTTATTCTACCGATCAGATCGACGGGAACGGCATGCATGATAAGCGAAATGCGGTTCACGCGCACCCCCGCGTTGCACCAGCCGACGAGCACCATCATGATAAACACAAGCCATGCAACCGGGAAAATCGCCAACGCCGCCAATGACCCGGCGAACAACAAGAATGCCGAAACATAGGCAAAGTTATTGCCGACCGAGAGAGAAAAGTTTCGCATCCACAAACCCGCCGCAGTCGCGCCTGCCGCATAAAAGCAATTCATCAGCGAAAATACATTTGCCGGCGCATGCATGGTTTGCGATACGTAAAACGGTTGCACAAGATCCAAACTGACAAGCACGAGAAACGGCATGATGAGCGCGATATTCATTGCGGTGAAGCGCGGGCGCGACCGGAGGAAGCCGAGCGCAATCCGCATTTCGCCGATAAAATGTCTCCTCGCTTTTGTTATGCCGACGCGCACTTCGTACTGGAACGACATGAGAAAGAAAAATGAAACGGCGTACGTGAGAGAGTCTATCGCGAAAATCATCGGCAAGCCGACGCTCTCGAGAATATATCCCGTCAATCCTCCCGCAACGATTGCCGACGTTTGCGTCACGACTTCCAGTATCCCGCTGATGCGTCCGTACAATTGCGGTGAGAAGCTCTCTTGTGTCAGCGCGTACGTAGCCGGGAAATGAAGATTGAAAATCATGACAGTGAACAGATACACTGCCCCCAATGAAATTAGAGTATAGCTTCCGAAGACGCCGAGCAGCGACATTGCCCCCAGCCCAACGAATCCGCATACGTTTTCGATGAGCAGTAGATTTTTCCGCTTATGGCGGTCTATCAGTGCGCCGAAGTACGGTCCGGCAAGCATGGACGCCACAATGGTTACGGTCATGATTGCGCCAAGCACGTGCGACGAAGGGAAATGCTGCGCGATATACCATTGCGCGCCAATAATCGTCATGCCTTGCCCGACACCGCTCAATGCGTTGCCCGTGAACAGCAAGCGAAAATTTTTATTCCCGAAAAGCCCGCGTAATGAATCGCTCATGAATGTGTCAAATTGAACATCGAATATTCAATACAAAGATAGACAATTGATAAAATGATAAATAATCACGCCTCCTAATTATGCATACCAATCCCGCAATTTTTGGCGTCGTACATTTTAATTTTTTGTATTTTTGCGGCAGACATTAAAAGAAAATATATTACGTGTGAATAAACATGACCTTATCAGACGTCAAACTTTTTTTCGATTACATCTATTGGGCGCGTACGCGCGTGCTCGATATTGTTGAAACACTGCCGCAAGAACAATTTACCCGCGACATGAAAACCAGCCACGTCTCGATTCACCAAACGCTTGTGCACATGTTCGGCAGTGAAAAATTGTGGCTGACCCGTTGGCAAGGAGCATCACCGACTTCCCGCGAGCGCCCCGAGGATTATCCGACTCCGGCGGCGGTGCGCATACGATGGAGCGAAATCGAAAATGAAGTGCGCACATTCCTTGCCGGGATGAAAGAAGAAGATGCCCTCAAAAATTTAACGTACTCGACGCTCGAAGGGAACACTGTCTCATACCCATGGTGGAATACCGCCGCGCAGGTAACGAACCATTCGTCATATCATCGCGGACAGATAATTACAATGCTTCGCCAGCAGGATGTAAAAGCTACCGGCACGGACATCATAATGTATTTTAAAGAAAAAATGAAAGCGCAGTAATTGCTTGCTTTTTATAAATATGAACGATGAAACGATTTGCCATTTTCATAATTCTTTTGTCCGCAAGTATTCTATCTTTTGCAAAAGGAGATACTAAAATGTCTTTCACTATTACATCATCCTCATTCGCTGATAGTACAGCAATTCCCAAAGAATACAGCGGCGAAGGGAAAAATATTTCGCCTGCCCTTTCGTGGAGCGGCACTCCATCAAACACAAAAAGTTTTGCGTTGATATGCGACGACCCCGACGCGCCAAATGGCACGTGGACGCATTGGACGGCGTGGGATATTCCCGCATCTCTGTCGTCGCTCCCCGCGGGAGAGAAAACGGGCAAACCGATTGGTCATGGCATAAAACAAGGCAAGCAAGATTTCGGAAATGAAGGCTACGAGGGACCAATGCCGCCGAAAGGGCATGGTCGGCATCGTTATTACTTTACAATCTATGCGCTCGATTGCGCCACACTGAATCTTACAGATAGCGCGCCTCGGAAATTATTGGAACAGGCGTTGAACGGCCACATTCTTGCAAAAGCGCAATGGATGGGAACGTATGAGCGAAAATAAAATGGGACGCAAAGGAGTGATAAAGGTGAACAAATGATTCCATATATTTGCCATTCTTGATTTTAAAAACATTGAATGAATCCATTTGCAGGAGTTGATTATTTCAATACGGAAAAACTCCTTTCCTCCGAAGAAATTTTAGTCCGTGATACCGTCCGCGCGTTCACGGAAGATAAAGTCATACCGATTATCGAACGCTGTAATCGCGAGGGGACTTTCCCGGATGAATTAGTTGCGCCAATGGCAAGATTGGGGCTGTTCGGACCGACGTTGCCCGAAAAATACGGCTGCGCAGGGATGAATAATGTATGTTATGGCTTGATGATGCAGGAGTTGGAGCGGGGGGATTCGTCTATCCGTTCATTCGCATCGGTACAGAGTAGTTTGGTCATGTATCCAATATATACGTATGGCAGCGAGGAACAAAGGATGCAATGGCTGCCGCAGCTTGCAAGCGGGAAAGCAATCGGTTGTTTTGGGCTGACAGAACCGGATCACGGATCAGACCCCGGAGGCATGGTTACAACGGCGACAAAGAAAGGGAATGCGTATATTCTTAACGGCGCAAAAATGTGGATCACGAACGGAACTATTGCCGATGTTGCTATTGTATGGGCGAAATTGGACGGCGAAGTACACGGTTTCCTCGTCGAAAAAGGACGTAAAGGATTTACTGCGCCTGAAATGAAAGGCAAGCATTCCCTGCGCGCGTCAGTCACAAGCGAATTGATTTTTCAGGATTGCGAAATTCCGGAAAGTAATGTGCTCCCGAATGTAAAGGGATTGCGCGGACCACTCGGCTGCCTGACGCAGGCGCGTTACGGTATTTCGTGGGGAGCAGTCGGCGCGGCAATGGCATGTTATTGTGCTGCGCTGGAATATGCCAAAACCCGCATCCAATTCGATAAGCCGATCGCCTCTTTTCAAATGGTACAGGAGAAATTGGTGTGGATGCTGAATGAGATTACAAAAGCGCAACTGCTATGCATGCAATTGGGGCGGTTGAAAGACGCCGGCGAACATACGCCAAACCAGGTATCGCTTGCCAAACGCAATAACGTCGACATCGCACGCGATTGCGCCCGGTTGGCGCGTGAAATTTTAGGTGCAAATGGAATTTTAGACGAATATCCGGTTATGCGGCACATGGCGAACATGGAATCCGTCTATACATACGAGGGAACACATGACATCCATACCCTCATTCTTGGCGCAGACATAACGGGAATTCAGGCGTTTTCATAAAATTTTAGGGGCGTGAAATTCTTTCACGGTCTATTCCCGACAAATTTCAATTTTCCCCTTGACTTTAAACAAACTTTTTGTATATTTACATTGTTCTGACCGTAGACACATTCGCCCACGGGTTAAGAATCGGTAAAACAATAAACTTTTTTCTATCGTTAACTTTAAGTAATCAACCTATATTTTCAGAGAAGGAGATATTCATATGCGCACATTTTTACTTATTTTGTGCACGTTCTTCATTGCGGAATTCTCAGCGAATAATGCAGTTGCACAGGTCAAACCTGATGCAAAATGGATTCCGAGCCCGCCCAGCACATTAGGTACGGGATATTACGTCGTAGACAGTTACGATCCTGTTCCGCTCCCGTGGCATCCAATACCCAATTTTGTCGATACCTTGTACCAAGCCTATCTATGGCACCGTATTGTGAATGGACCGCATTCATTCATTCCGAATCCAAGCCAACCGAACCCTGTTTATTGGCAGCCTATCGGGCAAGGCACGAGCTTAGATACGAACGACAATACGTTCGCGGGACCAATCAACATCGGGTTTCCGTTCAATTATTATGACCAAAACTACGATAGTGTGTATATATCGAGCAATGGCTATATTGGTTTTGGCAACTATGCCCGCGCAACAGGAAATGATGGTCCTCCCTTTAGCTATGGTCAAGGCGGGTTCAACGCGTCGTTTTTCCCGAACTCAAACGCCCCAAAAGCCATTGCGGCATTTGCCGGAACAGACGGTTTCCTTGTTCACGGAAAATTCGATTCCTCGAAAGTCTTTTATAAAACCAGTCTGTCGAGCGACTCATTGTATATTACATTCTACGGATATTATTTCAAATCGGGAAGCCAAACGTCGGGATGGCAGGATAAGTTCTGGATTGACGTGCAAATTTGCCTCACCCGCCAGGATAGCTCGATTACCTTTACATACCAAAGATTTCATGGCACTGTAACGATAGGATTGACTCCTTATTCTAGTCAACAAGTGTTTGAAAATGGCGGTCTGCCCAATCCCATTACTTCTTATCAAACAATCATAGGATTGCAAGATGAGAATTGGTCGCAGGGAACGACATATATGGGCGGCGGTCTCATCAACAATTTAACGGGTGCAACGCCTTTTGCGGGATATAGTATGCAGAACGGTATTGCCGTTCAATTCCGCCGCTGGAAAAACATCGTTCAGGCGGATACATTGGTCTGGCCCCCTCGTAATTATGAACTACTTGTCGGGGATTCAATCAAACCGATTGCAGTGTATGGAAACGTTGCCCCCATTTCTGAAACGTTTTATACGATATTCAGGATTAGAAATCTGATTACCGGGCAAATCGTTTATGAAGCGCAAGATTCTGCTCTCAACCTTGCCCCAGGAAAAACAGTAAGGGACACGTTTGCTACATACGTTACACACCCTCACTTTGATGAGCAAGTAGGAACAATGTGGGCAGAAGCTATCGCCGACCCACGTAGGAACGTTGATACATTACTCGGCGAACAATGGCCCTTTGACGACACAATCCGTGAGACGATCTATGTCATCGAACAGTTAGAGCCTCCGTTTTATGATTTTAATAACAATTTCAGCACACCTGCATTATTGCCGGGGACAATCCCGAATGCATTGCAATGGGTAGATATAGGAGCAGCAGTTGTAGATGGTGAGCAATACACATTTAGTCCGCCACCGCCAAGAGGCTTGGAAGGCAATCCAAGTTTTCCGCAATTGAACTCGCCGGTAATACTCATGGATAGGCGTGATGCAAATGGTATTTTTTATCCTCGATGTGCGTTCGGCGGAGTTAGCTGTATGCCCGGACCGGACCTGCAGCAGCCCCCGCCATCATACACGTCGAATGTTATTGGTCAAGGCGGAGTAGGGGACACAATCATTTCTTTCCCTATTGATCTCTCAACAACAAACAGCGCCCTGCTTGGATTTTCGTACGAGCGGGCGGGAAAAAACAGTTACCCGCGGTGGTATGACATTTCCAGCGCGGTCGGTCCTGAGCGCACAGTTATATATCCAGATGGCGTCAGCGCAGCGCGGTCGGGCGATTCTCTCACGCTTGAGTTCGCTAATTATCACCAAGTGGTAAATGTTGGTGTTTGGCAGGAACAATGGGCAGGCGATGGCGGCAAGGATTTTAATTTTAACCGTGTATACGTTCCGGTAAATCCACCCTACACGTGGGCGTATTTTAGGTTCCGAGTCCGTCTGAAAGCAAAAGATGATTATGAAGCGGGCAGTCCGTCCGATGACGCGGATGAATGGTTTGTTGACAATTTCGTCGTCACGACTCCGTTAAAGCCTGAAATCGAAGTCTCTTTTGTTCGGATAGCGCAAAACTACCCATACCTCAAGGTTCCTGCAAGCCAGGCAGTATCAGTGCCGATCGAAGTAGGCATAGCAAACAACGGAGGGAACGTTGCGGAATCATTCGGAATTGAAGTTCAAATCTGGACCCCGCCCGGAGGAGTAGGTGGAGTGTTCGCGTGTTACGATGAATTGATCACAATTCCTTACATCAAACCGGGCATTTCGACAATTCTTAATCCGCCCGCATGGAATGCGCGCATTACTCCGCAAACGTATCAGTTGACTGCGCGTTTGCAGCCTGCAAACTACGATGCAGTGAACGAAAACGATTCATCGTATGTTAAATATACCCTTCAATTCGATTCGTCGTATGTCTATGATACCGGCACAAATGACATACCAAGTTTCTTCGGTCTGACGGGCGTCGGGTTGAAAATGCAGGAAACTGACATTGGCAATCCATTTGGCGGTTCGGCAACAAACGGAACCGGTTCCGGCACGATTGCGACTAAGTTCGTGTTGTATGCCCGGGATACAATATATGGCGTGCAGGCATATTTTGGTTCATTCAATCAGTCAAACGACCAAATCCGCCTTGCGCTGTACAAATCAAACGGCAGTGCACCGGGCGATACACTTCAAAGCGGTTGTGCCACTACACAAACGATCCGCACGGGACCGTGGGATGCCTTCAGCACGTATACGTTTAATTGTGGTCCTATCGTTCTTGACCCGGGCGAATATTGGGTCGGCGTTTCTCAGCTCGGTGAAACGGGATTTGAATTGGGCGGCAACGCAAGTAGATCGTCGGTGGATTGGGAGCTGTACGACCCGACGTCGGCTGAACAGCATATTTTCGTTCTCAATTATCCGGCAATGCAGAATTTATTTGCGTCGGAAAACACAGCCCTTTCCGGTTTATGGAGCGCTTTCTATTACCCGAGCGGCATAGGCAAACCTAATTATAGCTGGGATATGGGTGATAATCCTCCTCCCGCAGCGTGCCACTATTCTCAGGATTGCGGACAGGATTACAATTATTTCTTTGCCGAAGGATCATGGATACCGATGCTTCGTCCGTACTTAAAAACCAGAACATACGGACCGCCAACGCCAGCTAAACCAAATTCTGTCACCCCGGTTGAACTGATTACATTTACCGGGGCGTACGATGCTAATCATGTTGCACTTTCGTGGGCAACTGCAAGCGAAGTGAATAACAATGGGTATTATGTCGAACGCCGCGTAAAAGGCGAGAACGAGTGGACCGCGCTGAATACTCAGCTTGTTCCCGGCTATGGAACAACGGCACAGCCGCACAATTACAGCTACGACGATCCGAACGTTGTGCTCGGCACGACATATCAATATCAATTGAAGCAGATTGATAACGATGGCACGTCCAGCCTCTCCAACGTTGTGGAAGTGAATATTCCGCTTTCGCCGAACGCGTACCAGCTTATGGCGAATTATCCGAATCCGTTCAACGCGACAACGCAAATTTCTTATTCGCTGCCGAGCGCAGGATTCGTAACATTGAAGATATACGACATGCTTGGACGCGAAGTGAGAACGCTTGTGAACGCCGATCAGGAAGCGACGAACCAGCCAATCACCGTTTCATGGGACGGTATAGACAACACGGGCAAGCTGGTTCCATCAGGTTCGTATCTCTACCGCATGGAAGTGAACGGACAGGTGTTCAGCCAAAACCTGTCATTGGCGTGGTAAGAGTAAATAAACGTTAGTAATCCATGCCTCCTGTCGCATTGCGGCAGGAGGCATTTTTTTGTTTCAATGACAGCGATGTCAAGAAAATCGTCATTAAAATCAAAGACGCGTAAATCCGTTATTGTCGGCATGTCCGGCGGGGTGGATTCCGCCGTCGCTGCCGCGTTGCTTGTAGAGCAAGGGTATGACGTCATCGGCATAACGATTAAGACATATAATTACGAAGACATAGGCGGCAATATAACGAACGAGACAAGCTGCTGCTCGCTTGACGGTATCAATGACGCTCGGCGCGTTGCCGACCACCTGTCCATTCCACATTACGTCGTTGATTTTACAGTTCCATTCAAAGCGAAAGTGATAGATTATTTTACAGATACGTATATGCACGGTGAAACGCCGAACCCGTGCGTGATGTGCAACCGGCACATCAAGTGGGAAGAGATGATTCGCAAAGCCGACGCATTCGGCGCAGAATTCATTGCCACCGGTCATTATGCACGCCTCAGACGCGATGAAGCATCCGGCAGATATATTCTTTCCCGCGGCGCCGATGCGAGCAAAGATCAATCCTACGCCTTATGGAACGTTGCACAGGAGCACCTTGCACGAACGATATTTCCTCTCGCGGAAATGAATAAAGCCCAAGCACGAGAGACGGCAATGCGCTTCGGGCTTGATGTTGCAGGCAAGCACGAGAGCTACGAAATATGCTTTATCCCCGATAATAATTACTCCCGCTTTCTTCGCGATAACGTTCCAAGCCTGAGCGAAAAACAGAGCCGCGGTGATTTAGTTTATAAGGGTGAAAAAACTGGAACGCATGACGGATTTCCGTTTTACACAATCGGACAACGGCGTGGATTAAACATTTCAATCGGCAAGCCGGTGTTTGTAACAAGCATAGACTCCTCGACGAATACGGTCTTTCTCGGCGACGAAGAGGAATTGCTCCATCGCGAGCTTATCGCAAAGCAGATAAATATGGTAAAGTATAACCTGCTCAAAAAGCCGCTGAAGATAACAGCAAAAATCCGATACAAAGACGCAGGAGAAAATGCTACCGCCGTCCAAACTGACGACGATACAATCAGAATTGAATTTGATTCGCCGCGGCGTGCAATTACTCCGGGGCAATCAGTCGTCATGTATGAGGGAGACGATGTTGTCGGAGGCGGAATCATAAAAGAATGGATTGTATAAGTCTGAAAAAACACCGTTTTCCCTGATTTTAAGCAGTTTTCACAACATCAATCTGATTGCCTTTTGAAAATTAACGAGTAATCGTTATTTTTGTGGTTTGTCTTCCCAAAACATTCAGGATACAACACATGCGAAATGGCGCGTTTGTTATTCCGGTTCAGCATCTTTCCGAAGACGACAATATTTTCGATTTATCTGCTCCATTGTCCGTGCTTGGAGAAATAAATCTTAACGGAAGCGTGTCGGTGCATGCAACCGTTAAAAAAATGGAAGACAGGCTTTTGTTGCATTGCGATATCGATGTATCGGGCACATATTCCTGCGACAGATGTTTGGATGAGTACAACGGTGGATTCCAAACCTCGTACGAGCAATGGTACGAATTAGGCGGCAGGGAAATGGAATATGCGGATGAAGATGTCATTCCTATTCCACGCGAAGCGCGTCACATCGTCATTGATGAAGACCTCCGCGAAGCAGTACTGGCAGGAAAACCCGTAAAATTTTTATGTAGCGATGGCTGCAAAGGCATTTGCACCGAGTGCGGAAAAAACCGCAATCACGAAATCTGTACCTGTAGCGATCCAGCCGGGAAATTAGGTTTGATCGAGTTCGCACAATTGTAAAAAATAATCATTAATCAATAGAAGATAATCATTCATGCCGAATCCTAAACGACGTCATTCAAACTCGCGGACGCGCAAACGCCGGACGCATTACAAAGCCTCTCCTGCCTCAACGCAGGAATGCCCGAAATGCGGGGAAGCGAAATTGCAGCATCGCGCGTGCCCCCATTGCGGATATTACAACGGACGGTCATTGTTTGTCCCGAAAGCGCAAGCGTAATTATTTTTCCCTGTCGCTGCATAATATAACGTATTATGCAAGGGGGAGTAATCTCTCCGTTTCAGTTTTCATTTTTCTCATCTTGTAAATGTTGCGTATTGCATTGGACGCAATGGGCGGAGATAATGCCCCTCGGAATGAAATAGAGGGAGCGATAGCCGCATTGCGGTTTGCCAATAACCGGTTCGAAGTTGCAGTAGTCGGACAAGAACGCCTTCTGAAAAGTGAAATCTCCCGCCACAACATCGGATCGCTCAATCTCACCATCGTACATGCCGACGACGTCGTAACGATGAACGATGCACCAGCAGCAATTCTCCGGACGAAGCCGAAAAGCAGCATCGTGCGCGCGCTGGAATTGCATAGCGAACGTGTCGTCGACGCTTTTGTTTCAGGCGGCAATACCGGCGCGGTGATGGCGGCTTCCACCCTTTTGCTTGGCAGAATACCCGGCGTCTCCCGCCCGACAATTGGCAGCAATTTCCCCAATGAAACAGGAGTGTGCATCGTATTAGATGTCGGTGCATCGGTTGACTGCAAACCGCACCATTTGTATGAATTTGCAGTGATGGGAAGCATTTATGCAGCGCAAATATTCAATTGTGAACATCCGAAAGTCGGGCTGCTCAGTGTCGGAGAAGAAGACGCAAAAGGGAACGAAGTCTCGCTCGCCGCGCTGGAACTGCTCCGCAATTCCAATCTGAATTTCATTGGTAATGTCGAAGGGCGCGATATACTGAAAGGAAAAGCGGAAGTGATCGTCTGCGACGGCTTCACGGGAAACATCGTGCTCAAGTTCGCTGAAAGCGTGCCGAGCCTTCTCAAGAAACGGATAAAAGATTACGCGAATCAATCACTGCCGAAGAAAATCATGGCGGCACTCATCAGCCGCCCGCTGAAGAAAATACTCGGCGGGGACATGGATTACCAGCAGCACGGCGGCGTACCGTTACTCGGCGTGAATGGCGTTACGATTATCGGACACGGAAGAAGCACGCCGCTTGCATTCAGGAACATGATTTTGCGAGCCGAAGAAATGGCGCTGAAAAAAGTGAATGAGCGTATTGCGAATGCGTTGCGTCCGTCAATAAAAGCAACATAACCGTAACGGGTTGAGCAAATGTTCACGCATTTTAAACGGGGTATTGTATGGGCGCTTGTGTTCTTATGTGGGGCGATCATCATGACAAGCCGCGTATCTGCTGCTCCAAAACATAACGGGGTGTGGGTTGATTCATTGACCGTAGATACCCTGAAAACTGTCAAGGGCGATACATTCATCAGGGTGCGTTACACCGATATTATTATCCATCTTACAAGCGGTGGGTGGTACCCGCAGGATTCTTCGTTGTTTTTTTCAGAACGAATGAAAACCGAATTAGCCACGAAAATTTTGCTCGATCAAATCAACAAGGAAAAAGATTCGCTCAGCCAATTTATCGACAGCGCGGGGATTCGTATCGGAAATAAATCTATAACAAAACAATACGCGGATTCAGTTATTAAGGCATTGAATACTGCAATCGAACAAAAAATTCAGATACACGATCACGCGTTACGTCGGCTGGAAGATTATCGCCGCGTGCTGCATGCCGCTAACAAGATTTTAATGAGAAAAGGACAGGATGAGTGAGAAAATGCACGCCGCGATAACCGCAGTCGGTCACTACGTTCCGCCGGATATTTTAGACAATTCGTATTTTACAGACGTATTGAAACTTGAGACGTCTGACGAATGGATTAAAACGCGGACGGGAATACGCGAACGCCATGTTTTAAAAAATGGCGCGACAAGCGATTTGGCGGTTCCGGCTATTCAAATGGCGCTCAACGCCCGCGGCATTGCGCCGATGGAGCTCGATTGTATCATTTTACGCAATTAACGCAGAATTCCGAAGATTTCTCAATATGCCCATTTAACATACGTCGCGCCCCAGGTATATCCTGCGCCGAAACTGCTCAGAACGATATTCATTCCTTTTGTCAGTTTGCCCGCCTGTTGCCACTCGCTTAAGCACATCGGGATCGTCGCGGCGGTTGTATTGCCGTATTTGTCAATGTTTATCATTACCTTGCTCATGTCAAGCCCCATGCGTTCGGCACACGCTTTAATTATTCGCAAGTTTGCCTGATGCGGCACAAGCCAGCTGACGTCTTCGGCTTTCAGATTATTTCGCTTCATAAGTTCCTCGCTCACGTCCGCCATGCCAACCACGGCAACTTTGAAAACGGCTTTGCCATCTTGAAACATATAGTGCTGCCTTTTCTCGACTGTTTCATGCGATGGGGGGTGGAGGCTGCCGCCAGCAACCATGTGCAAATACGGCTCACCCGCGCCGTCGCAATATAAAATGGAATCGAGGACGCCTGCGGGTTCGACGGTCGGTTCGAGAAGCACTGCGGCGCCAGCGTCGCCAAAGAGAATGCAATTGTTGCGGTCCGTGTAATCGGTGATGGACGTCATTTTATCTGCGCCGACAACAAGGACCTTTTTATACCGCCCCGATTCGATAAAACTCGCGCCCGTCGTCAGCGCGAATAAA
>Ga0207048_10293_pt1 | contig 15741 bp, 9 predicted proteins | sample Alteio_BWMinCont_65_FD_153301 | JGI IMG/M metagenome (GOLD analysis project Ga0207048, IMG submission 153301) | Enriched cells from forest soil in Barre Woods Harvard Forest LTER site, Petersham, Massachusetts, United States -... | ecosystem: Environmental > Terrestrial > Soil > Temperate forest >...
CTAATGGAAGACCATTGATCGGTCTAACTGGCCCAACGGGTCCTACAGGTCCAACAGGTCCAACTGGCGGAATAGGACCAATGGGTCCTATGGGACCGCAAGGAACTCCTGGATTACGTGGATCAGCAGGAGGACAAGGTCCGCAAGGTGCGCCAGGACAACGAGGTCCACAAGGATTTCAAGGGCCTCAAGGATTTCAAGGACCTCAAGGTCCACCAGGACCACAAGGACAATTGGGATCGACTGGACCAACTGGACCAAGCGGAACAACGGGAACAACAGGATCGAGTGGATCTACTGGATCAACAGGAACGAGTGGAACGAGTGGACCAACGGGACCAACTGGACCGAGTGGTACAACAGGAACAACAGGATCGAGTGGATCCACTGGATCAACAGGAACGAGTGGACCAACTGGACCAACGGGACCAACTGGACCGAGTGGAACAACAGGAACAACAGGATCGACTGGATCAACAGGAACGAGTGGACCAACGGGACCAACTGGACCAACTGGACCGAGTGGAACAACGGGAACAACAGGATCGAGTGGATCCACTGGAACGAGTGGACCAACTGGACCAACTGGACCGAGTGGAACAACGGGAACAACCGGAACAACCGGATCAAGCGGACCAACCGGACCAACAGGACCAACTGGATCAACTGGCTCAACTGGACCAACAGGTACACCTGGCGTCATTGGGCCAACTGGAGTAACTGGCCCATCGGGAGGTCCTCAGGGACCTGCCGGACCAACTGGTTCAACTGGTGCGACTGGTTCTAATGGATTTATAGGTTCAAGTGGATCAACCGGACCAACTGGACCAATTGGACCAACGGGTGTTACCGGTCCATCAGGTGGTCCTATTGGACCAATAGGTCCTACTGGAACAACAGGAACAACTGGGTTAACAGGTACAACTGGCCCAACTGGAATGGGTGCAACAGGTTCAACAGGTCCAACGGGACCAACAGGATCAACAGGTCTAACAGGCCCAACAGGACCAAGCGGAACATCAGGATCAACTGGTGCAACAGGTCCAACAGGACCAACAGGATCGACAGGTCTAACAGGCCCAACAGGACCAAGCGGAACATCAGGATCAACTGGTTCAACAGGTCCAACGGGTTCAACAGGATTAACTGGTGTAACAGGTCCAACTGGTCCAACTGGTCCAACAGGTCCAACTGGCGCAACAGGTCCAACGGGACCAACCGGATCAACAGGCCCCACAGGCCCAACAGGACCAAGCGGAACATCAGGATCAACTGGCGCAACAGGCTCAACAGGTGTAACTGGTACAACTGGAATAACAGGACCAACCGGATCACGTGGTCCAACTGGAGCAATATCTAATTTTGGACAATTGACTGCAGTTAACTTTGGATCAGTTACACAAAATAGTAATAAACAGAGTTCAAATGCTGGAGTTTTTTCGTTTAATGGTCAAACTTTAATGGAAGTTCTTGGTATATTTGGTCCAACAGATGGTGGCAGTGTAATAGGTTATACCGCTGGACAATACATATCTTACAAGGGAAGTCTTACGGTGACTGCCGGAACTATATTGAGTACTACTGGTGGTAACCAAGTAAGCAATACGCAAATTATTTTCGCTAATCCAGGTGTATATTTAGTATCAATGGATGTCTCTGTTACAACAGTTCCTCTGAATCAGCCAAATGGGTGGATGAATGTTGTTCCGGGCAATAACAATGACTCCACATTTGCTATCGGTTTGTCACAAATTCCTGGTATTAGTAATACGCCTCCATTACAACCAACTTTTGTTGTCAACACCACTGGTACAGATAATGCTATAACTGCAAATTTTACTTCCATAATAGGTGTCACCGGAGCAAGTGCAGTTTATTATCTGGTATCTGCTTTTGATCAAAATGTTAAGCTTGGTGCCACAATGAATGGTATGACGCAATATGCATATGGAGTTGTAAATACAAATATCACAGCTGTTCAATTAGCATAATTTTCTAAATTAAATATTATAATGGAATTCAAGATTGAAAAAGATGGTATATACAAAGTTATATCATCATTTCCAAATATAACAATTAAACATGATTCTAAACAGCAACAAATGGAAATGCACAATGCTGATACAATCAATTATTCATTTGTTTATTTACACACAGATGACCTTATAATATCTGATACAAATTTTCATATTACCATTATGTCAGTATGTACACCAACAAATGATAGTATGTTAAGTGCAATGATGGAACAACTAGAAAATTTAAATGTATCAATTGATCCGGAAAAAGTACGGCAGGCAATGTTTTTATCCCACAAACTTATGCATGGTTTAGCATGATGAAGATATATACCTGTTTATTTATTTCGATCAATATTAAAAATATCTCGGGTAAATATAAATCAGAATATCTGATAAATGAAAAAAAGAAAAATACATAATAATAATAATAAAAGATCAAAATCACCAAATAGTGATTCTGATGTAAATACTTCATCAAATGAATTGAGAAAATTAAGCGATGCATTGGAGATAGCACGCAATTCATTAAAATTATCCCACTTGAATGAACGTAAAATGAATCGATTCGTCAAACGAATAGATCCTCCAAATAATCATTCTGATTCATCAGAATCAGAAAATTCATCAAGATCATCGAGATCATCAAGATCATCAAGATCACCTGGTCCACCAGGTCCACCAGGTCCAACAGGTCCAACCGGTTCACGAGGTCGTAAGGGTTCACCTGGTTCACCCGGTTCACCTGGTTCGCCAGGACCACGAGGACATCCTGGTCCAGAAGGACCACGTGGGCCTCGAGGTCCACAAGGATTTCAAGGAATGATTGGACCATCTGGACCATCGGGACCATCAGGACCAACGGGTCCAATTGGCCCAACTGGACCACTGGGAGGTCCTAAAGGAGATACAGGTTCAACCGGACCGACTGGAACAACTGGTCCAACCGGACCATCTGGACCAATGGGAACAGGTACAACAGGACCAACTGGACCAACTGGACCGACTGGAACAACTGGTGTAACCGGTCCAACTGGCCAAATGGGAACAGGTACAACAGGATCAACTGGACCAACTGGACCAACTGGAACAACTGGTGTAACCGGTCCAACTGGGCAGATGGGAACAGGTACAACGGGATCAACAGGACCGACAGGACCAACCGGAACAACTGGTGTAACCGGTCCAACTGGGCAGATGGGAACCGGTACATCGGGATCAACGGGAACAACTGGACCAACTGGAACAACTGGTGTAACCGGACCAACTGGGCAGATGGGTACAGGAACAACAGGTTCAACAGGATCAACAGGACCTACAGGGCCAACCGGAACGACAGGTATGACTGGCCCAACTGGACAGATGGGAACAGGTACAACTGGACCAACAGGAACAACAGGTCTAACAGGCCCAACTGGCCCAACAGGTCTAACAGGCCCAACTGGCTCGAGCGGTCCAACAGGAACAACAGGACCAACAGGTATAACAGGCCCAACTGGCCCAACAGGTCTAACAGGTCCAACTGGCTCGAGCGGTCCAACAGGTTCAACCGGACCAACAGGTCTAACAGGTCCAACAGGCCCAACAGGTCTAACAGGCCCAACTGGCTCGAGCGGTCCAACAGGAGTAACAGGTCCAACAGGTATAACAGGTCCAACAGGCCCAACTGGAACAACAGGAGCAACTGGCTCGAGCGGTCCAACAGGAATAACAGGACCAACAGGTCTAACAGGCCCAACTGGCCCAACTGGAACAACAGGAGCAACTGGCTCGAGCGGTCCAACAGGAATAACAGGACCAACAGGTATAACCGGACCAACAGGCCCAACAGGAACAACAGGAGCAACTGGCTCGAGCGGTCCAACCGGAGTAACAGGACCAACAGGTATAACCGGACCAACAGGCCCAACAGGAACAACAGGAACAACTGGCTCGAGTGGTCCAACAGGAGTAACAGGACCAACAGGTCTAACAGGCCCAACAGGCCCAACAGGAACAACAGGAGCAACTGGCTCGAGCGGTCCAACAGGAGTAACAGGTCCAACAGGTATAACAGGCCCAACAGGCCCAACTGGAACAACAGGAGCAACTGGCTCGAGCGGTCCAACAGGTTCAACTGGACCAACAGGTATAACAGGCCCAACAGGCCCAACGGGAACAACAGGAGCAACTGGCTCGAGCGGTCCAACAGGAGTAACAGGACCAACAGGTATAACAGGCCCAACAGGCCCAACAGGAACAACAGGAGCAACTGGCTCGAGCGGTCCAACAGGAGTAACAGGACCAACAGGTATAACAGGCCCAACAGGCCCAACAGGAACAACAGGAGCAACTGGCTCGAGCGGTCCAACAGGAGTAACAGGACCAACAGGTATAACAGGCCCAACAGGCCCAACAGGAACAACAGGAGCAACTGGCTCGAGCGGTCCAACAGGAGTAACAGGACCAACAGGTATAACAGGCCCAACAGGCCCAACAGGAACAACAGGAGCAACTGGCTCGAGCGGTCCAACAGGTTCAACTGGTCCAACTGGACCAACAGGTGCAACTGGACCAACAGGACCAACAGGAGCAACTGGCTCGAGCGGTCCAACAGGATCAACTGGCCCAACAGGTATAACAGGCCCAACTGGCCCAACAGGAACAACAGGACCAACTGGCTCGAGCGGTCCAACAGGAATAACAGGACCAACAGGTCTAACAGGCCCAACAGGTCCAACGGGACCAACAGGATCAACAGGAGCAACTGGCCCGACTGGATCCACAGGAACAACAGGTCTAACAGGCCCAACTGGACCAACAGGACCAGTTGGCACTGGTACAACTGGACCAACTGGTCCAACAGGAATAACAGGACCGACTGGTCCAACAGGCCCAACTGGGCCAACTGGTTCAGGCGCAACTGGACCAACTGGTGCAACAGGACCAACCGGACCAACTGGACCAACAGGACCAACAGGACCAACAGGACCAACAGGAGCAACTGGAGTGACAGGAAGCACCGGTCAAACAGGGGCAACTGGCCCAACCGGCACATTATCAAAAGTAGCTGCACAATATTATGGACCAAGTGGTTTGGTGACGGTTTCATCTGGAAGTGGAATTTCGTTTCCATTTACTGGATTTTCATCATCTAGTATTGTGGCTCAGCCAGCTGCTGGTCCATTTGTTCTTTTTCAGATTAATGCAACTGGAACTTTTATGATTAATTACGGGGTTTATCTAAATATGGTACAGGATGACAATACATTTTTAGCAGCAACAATTGCTGGAACGATCGAACCATCAAGTGAAATTATGGTTCCCACTGCCGGGTCTGTGTATACGAATACTTTTTTTAGAGCAATTACTTCTGGACAAACAGTTCAAATAGTACCACAAACACCAAGTGGCACTATTATGGTGGGAGACAACAAGAATCCTGGTAATCGTTGTTATGTTACTTTTTTGCAAGTAGGTTAGTTGAAATCAAATACGATACTTTATTATTGATTGTTTGACAACAATATGTATATTTGATAATAAACAAACAATAAGTAAAATTTACAAAGGAAATTTAATACCGAAGATTTATCTTCGATATGATGCGAAGTGGGTGTAAAATCCAAGATATGATGCGAAGTGGGTGTAAAATCCAAATAATTTTATAAACTAGAATTCATATCTGATACTAACTTTTTGAATTTAGTATCGGTATTCTTCAACAAATTAGTTAACGACTCTAATGTGCATTCTAATGCGATCGGATCTGATTTATTTTTGTCACACAATAAAAATTGGCTACTGATACTTTTTATCGTATCAATATTCCATATCTCCTTAATTTTATCGCTATTCGTAACACTATCTTCTTCTATACTTTCGTTATACTCTTCGAATAAATCAGCTCTTGGAGTATCTTTTGCAGCAATCTTCAAATTGTTAATTAAAAATTGTAATGCCAATAGCACATTTCCAGCATCATCCCTATACGTTTCTTTTAATTTCCGCAATCCTTTGATCGTAAACTTCATAATAGTTTTTATTGAATCCAATTCTGTCTCTGTTATTTTTCCTTCATCAATAGAATTGGATGAACCAGCTTGTGAAGGTAAATCATTTATTTCCATCGTATCTTCTGAAGATGTTCCAATCTGATCTTCGGAAGATGCGCTTGTTGTGCTCTCTGCTGAAGTAGCAATCACCGCATTGCTGACTGAAGTTCGATGAAATACATACCATTGTATTGCTTTGTTGATTGGATTGTGCAGCAATGAAATGTTTTCTTTTGTATCACCACGATATCTTCTTGTAAACCACTGACTCCTATCCGGCTTGTGTATATCAATTACGTTGTCGCTGATACTCAATTTACTTCCATTTTCATGAAATGATAACAAGGCAACTTTACATAAGGTTGAAAGTGGGTCTAATATTTGTTTACGCATAATTGTTGATATATTATATTAATACGATAAGCAAGTTATATTTTTTTCAATTATTTTGACTGCTAACGGTAGATTTTGATCTTTTGTTTGGTTTACGTCTGATGATGACTTTCTGAATATTTGGTTGGGTTCTATCAGATGATGCCTGATTTTGAACATTTGATGACATTTCATCTAATGATGACAGATTCTGAACGCTTAGTTGATGTTCGTCTGATGATACTGAATCCTGAACACTTGGTTGTACTATATCAGATGATGTCAGATCCTGGACACTTGATTGATGTTCTTCTGATGATACAGAATCCTGAACACTTGATGGCTGTTCATCTAATGATGACAGATTTTGAACAACTGATTGTGTTTCGTCCGATGATACTAAATCTTGAACACTTGTTTGAATTTCGTCGGATGATTCCGAATTCTGGACACTTAATTGTGTTTCGTCTGATGATTTCAGATCCTGAACACTTGTTTGAACTTCATCCGATGATGCCAAATTCTGGACACTTGATGAATGTTCGTCTGATGATTCCAGATCCTGAACACTTGTTTGAACTTCATCTGATGATGCCAAATTCTGGACACTTGATGAATGTTCATCTGATGATTCCAGATCCTGAACACTTGTTTGAACTTCATCTGATGATGCCAAATTCTGGACACTTGATGAATGTTCGTCTGATAATTCCAGATCCTGAACACTTGTTTGAACTTCATCTGATGATGCCAAATTCTGGACACTTGATGAATGTTCATCTGATGATTCCAGATCCTGAACACTTGTTTGAACTTCATATGATGATGCCAAATTCTGAACACTTGATGAATGTTCGTCTGATGATTCTAGATCCTGAACACTTGTTTGAACTTCATCGGATGATGCCAAATTCTGGACACTTGGTTGATGTTCGTCTGATGATTCCAGATCATGAACACTTGTTTGAACTTCGTCTGATGATGCCAAATTCTGGACACTTGATGAATGTTCATCAGATGATGCCAAATTCTGAACACTTGATGAATGTTCGTCTGATGATTCTAGATCCTGAACACTTGTTTGAACTTCATCGGATGATGCCAAATTCTGGACACTTGGTTGATGTTCGTCTGATGATTCCAGATCATGAACACTTGTTTGAACTTCGTCTGATGATGCCAAATTCTGGACACTTGATGAATGTTCATCAGATGATGCCAAATTCTGAACACTTGATGAATGTTCGTCTGATGATTCTAGATCATGAACACTTGTTTGAACTTCGTCTGATGATGCCAAATTCTGGACACTTGATGAATGTTCATCAGATGATGTCAAATTCTGAACACTTGATGAATGTTCGTCTGATGATTCTAGATCATGAACACTTGTTTGAACTTCATCTGATGATGCCAAATTCTGGACACTTGATGAATGTTCGTCTGATGATGCCATATCTTGGACACTTGAGTGTGTTTCATCCAATGATACCAAATTCTGAATACTTGTTTGAACTTCATCACATGATGCCAAATTCTGGACACTTGATGATACCAGATCCTGAACACTTGTTTGAACTTCATCAAATGATGCCAGATTTTGAACGCTTGATTGAGGTTCGTCAGATGATGCCAAATTCTGATTGTTTGGTTGGGTTTCATCAGATGATGCTTGATTCTGAACACTTAATGGAGGTTCATCGGATGATGCCAAATTATGATGAACGCTTGGTTGGATTTCAACAGATAACGCTCTAAATGCTCTCGATCTTCTTGATGCTCGTGATATTCGTGTTGTAACAGTTGTCATTGTTTGTGTTTCCACAGGTGGTGATGCAATGGTTGGTTGTGTTAATGTCACTGCAACTTCATTTTGCACTTCTGATTGTTGGTTGGGCAATACATTTGTATAATCAGATTTATACAATTCTAGAAAATCTATTATTTGTTTATCGGTTAGATTTTCTCCATATTTATGACACTTATAGATGTTCATAAGATGTTCATTATTATATGAATATTTGATACATGTCGCAGTAATACCTGAACGATGTACATATTTTCTTGTTGGAACAAGCAATAAATAAAAATAGTCATATATCTCTTGTCTAGAAAACAAACGATAAGAATTCTTATAATTTCTAAACATTATTCCTTTTTTCAAACAACCTATTTGATCTGATCCATCACAAAAATTTTGTTGAAATTGTTGAATCTGTTGATCTAATTGATGTAGCGATGTTCCATGAACTTTTACATTTATTCTTGAAAATTTAACTTTGCATTTCAACGGATTGTGTTCGCCCTTTTTCCCTTCATTCGGTATTAGAATTAGATTGAAATTTCTGTATATGTCAGACATTGAAAACATTTTGCAGTGATGTTCGTAATTTTCTACTATGAAAGCCTCTGTTCCTTTCATTATGATAATCTACAATGATATAAAAATTTTTTTGTATATTTGTATATATATAACAATGTTAATCATAATATTGATACTTGTTCTCCTTGCCATATTTTTCTATTACAGAGCTCATATGGCAGGAGAAACATTTGACGATGTTGCAAATCCAGAACAATTTGCAAGAGCAAAATTACCACTTGATTGGTATGCATATCCTTATCCCTACGGTTATCCGTATTATCCATATGGATATGGGTATTATCCTTACAGTTACAGATATAGATATTGGCCATACAGATGGTATCTCCCGCTTTTCTGATGACCTAATGACTTCGCCTAACTGCTTCGTCATGTCACTTCGTTCGTATGATCCTGACGGATCATTTAGCATTATGGTTACACCATAATGCTAAACTTCGCTTTAACGAAATTTGGGCGCCGGCATCAAAACTTGATTTTGATGTAAATTTGTTTCAAGTTTTGAGTTCTACGCCTTCTATATCATTAAATTGATCATCATGTGATACCTGGGCATCCACTCAATGCTTTCAATTGAATGTATTGAGCATCGAACTAAGCCCTGAAAATCAAATAATAATACAATCAGTGAGCAAAATTTCTGAAAGAAATTTAATATCGAAGATCCCTAGCTTCGATATGATGCGAAATGAGTGTAAAATCAATATTAGAATAATATTGATTTTTCAATTTTCTGAACCAAATAATGGATAATAGCTTTAGCTATTATGTGAGCAGGGCGAACTATGCGAACGAAGTTCGCGGAGTATGACGACATTGCGAAGCAATTAAAAGATTGAAATTAAATTGATTAAAACACTTAATTCGATAAGGATGTGAATAATCTTAAATGAATCCAACAAATGGATGGACGGCTCCTGTAGCAACCATAGCGACATCATATCTTGTAAAACTTTTAAATTTGGATACAATGATGTATGGCATTGTTTTCGCATTGATACAACAAATGTTAGCAGAATATGGAAACACATCTTCAATCGATTGGTTTAAAATCTGTTTGATTTTCATTCCGGTTGCCATAATATTTGTAATATACAAATATAGAAAAATATTTTTCAGAAATAGGAAACGAAAAGAAGATATCGAATATTTCGAACTCAATATTTATTACAATTCTGAAATTAAGACAGTACTTGATTATATGGACCACTTTCCTAATTTTTATTCAAAGCCAACACAAATAGATTATGGCAATGCTACATACATAGCTATGATGATGAATGATATACAAAAAAAAGCTGATATGTATATGGATGAAATTGCTAACAGACATGTTCCTGCCAATGGAACAAAAATTATATTCAACGATGAAAATTTTAAAACAAATGGATTTATAATTTTCCAAACTAAATCCGTCCCTGTTAAAACAGATAATAATTCTGTCAATATTGATGTTCCATATGTTACACTTTGCATTGACAAAAAGACAACTAATGATGCAAACAAATATTTTAAACAAATATCCAAAAAGAATGATGAATTGGCAAAAAAAAATATATTAACCCTGTATCACTTAAAAGCAATAAAAACAAATGGAAAAATTGTGAATGATTGCAAAGTGACATACAAAGGACCTGTGATATCATTCGAAATGTTTGAACGTCAGTATATGGACACATTTTTCCATCCGCATAAACAAAAATTATGGAATCTACTAAAACAAATTCATTTTCATCCAGAAGAATTCAAAAAGTTAGGACAAGCCCCAAGATGCGGCCTATTGTTGCATGGTCCTCCAGGAACTGGTAAATCCACTTTTGCCTATCGATTAGCAATGTGTCTGAAAAGACACATTGTCAGTCTAGATTTGCGTTCAATCAAGAGTAAATCAGAAGTTTTCCGTATGATTCGCAATCCAAGTTTTTACTTAGACGGTGGATTGAATTCTAAAACAGAATCAAAAGATGTTGTATTCATACTTGACGAGTTTGATTTAACAGTAGCAGAATTATTTTACAGAGACAACACCATGAAATCTATTATCCAAAATTGGAGAAAGACTGTATCTGATCTTCCAAGTGTTATTGCAGAAAAACAAAAAAATAAAGATGAAACAACAACCGCCACCAAAAAGGATGAAATTTCTGTTGTGAGTTATGGATATGATGATGAAAATATTAATTTAGGAGACCTATTGGAATTGTTCAATGGTCCAGTTCCAAATGATGGAATGATAGTCATTGCGACGACAAATAAATTTGATGAAATTAAAGAGATGTGTCCAGCACTATTCAGACATGGGCGATTAACACCTGTCTTCTTCGGATACGCATGTGCACAAACTATACAAGAAATTAGTGAATTCTATTTCAAAAATAGAATTGAAATTCCTGATAATTATGAACCCAAAATATCAACATCACAAATCCTTGAAATTGTAACTGAATCAAAATTGGACAAAGAAAAAGGATTTGATTATTTTAGAAGTAGTATGGTTAATCTATTGAGGTCTAACATTAGTTAATTATTTTATATATACATATATATATGTCAAATATTGACTACATTTTAAAGAAAAAATATCACAAATATAAAACTAAATATTACAATATTAGAGGTGGACAAGTTGGTACTTCATTAAGCTCATTACCAATAGTTACACTTGCAACATGTGCATTAGACCAATGGTCACTTGATTTTATTGGCAATTTAGATCGTATTATTCGATCTATTAAAATTGCAAAAAATAATGGAGCAAAATACAGGTTAGGACCTGAATTAGAAATATGTGGTTATGGTTGTGAAGACCATTTCTATGAAGCAGATATATTAAAACATTCATGGGAATGCCTTGCCAAAATATTGGATAGTGATTTAACAGATGGAATTATATGTGACATCGGAATGCCCATATCGCATTATGGTGTCCGATATAATTGTCGTGTTTACTGTTTAAACAGAGAAATAATATTGATACGTCCAAAAATGTTTCTTGCAGACGATGGAAATTATCGTGAAAGTAGATGGTTTACTGGATGGAGTTCAGAAAAAATACATATATTGGATCGTTTTAAATTACCACAAGATATCAAAAACATTATTTTAGAGCAACGAAGAAAAGTAACCGGGAAAATACAAGAAGATGAAAATATATATGTACCGTTCGGTGTTGCAATTTTGGAGTGTAATGACTGTACTATTGCATCAGAAACTTGTGAAGAACTTTTTACTCCGGAAAGTCCAAATGTCATGTTGGGACTTGAAGGTGTTGATATAATAACGAATGGTTCATCATCATACCACCAACTAAATAAAATAAATTTTCGACATAGTTTAATAACAGGAGCAACCGCAAAAATGGGTGGTGTCTATGTATATTCTAATCAAATCGGTTGTGATGGTGGTAGATTAATATTTGATGGTGATGCATGTATATGTACAAACGGTCATTTTGTCAATATATCTGAACAATTGACGTTTAAAGAAGTTGATGTCATAACTGCCAAAGTAAATTTAGATGATGTTCGGACTTACAGAGCAGGTATTGTTAGTAGAAATATACAAGCCGCTGAACATAAATTAATCGTTCCAAAAATAAAAGTTAATTTCAGTTTATGTGAGCCAAATGCAATTGAATACAATAGCACTGTTGATTTTATACCAATACCATACGAACAACAAATTGGATTAGCTCCTGCAAGATATTTATGGGACTATTTAAGAAGATCAGGCGCTAAAGGATTCTTCATTCCATTGAGTGGGGGGATTGATAGTGGATCGACTGCTTTAATTGTTTACTTAATGTGCCATTATGTCAAAGAATTTATTGATACTAATAGCAAAAGTGATAATGAATATGACAAAAAAGAAGCTGAAAATATGATGAACGATCTGAAAAAAATTATTGATAATAGTGGTGAAAAAAGTCTTACCGAAGCACGTTATAATGAAATAAAGAGTGATCCGAAGAAAATATGTAATAGACTGTTATACACTTGTAACATGCCCACTAAATATAATACAGGACGTATCAAACTATATGCACAAGGTGTTGCTGATGCCATTGGAAGTTACCATATTACTGCACCAATTAATGATGCATTTAATGCAGAAAAAAATATTGCCCCTAACATTATTTTCTACAAGGATACAGAAGAAGTGAAAAATCATGATGCAGATTGGGAATTGGGAAAGTACAAAAGTTTACCACAATTTGAAACATATACGTACAAAGGAACTGAATATAAAGTTGACCAATATGAAATACCAACATGGGTGAACAATATCACACTGAATGAAAGTCCACAACCTGCTGCATCTATACCCAGATTTAAAAACAAAAGCGGTAATTGGCTAGAACATTTGGCAATTCAAAACATTCAAGCACGATTAAGAATGGTTACAGCATACTATATGGCACAAATATTACCCTTGTACAGGTATAACGAAGATTATTATTTTGGAAAACCCAACTACGAATCGTACAAAACTGAAGTTGACAAAATTTTAAAACAAGAAGTGAAAGAAGGACAAGATCCTTCTGATGTAAATTATGAGGAATTTTTACCTGCATCATACCATGCCTTTCATAAAGAGTACCTTGCCAGAGCCAACAAAGTTGGTTATCTTTTGGTACTTGCTTCATCGAATGCAGATGAAGCGATACGTGGATTTTATACTAAATATGATGCATCAAGTGGAGATATCAATCCAATTGGATCATATTCTAAAAAAGAAATAAAGGATTTCTTATGGTATTATGCGAATGAAAAAAATAATACTAACAGAAATTTTGAAGTTTATAAATATATTTTGACAGTTACTGCCAGCCCAGAATTAACGCCGGAAAGAGAAGAAAAAGGAAAAAAACTGATTCAATCAGATGAAGTAGATATGGAGATGAGATATGATGAATTATACCAATATGGTCTAATGAGAAAACGTGATGCACTCGGTCCATTATCTATGTTCTATTTTATGCTAAAACAAATGAAAGATAGAAAGGATAACAGTGCTGGTTGCATTGAAGTTGTCAACAAAAGTGGCAGAGATCCATTTGGAAGAGTATTGAGTAAATTCGATATCAAAGATATTAAAGCAATTGATGTCTACAATAAAATTAAAACATTCTATGACTACTATTGTAGAAATAGAAATAAAATGACATCAATTACACCTTCAATACATGCCACAAATTATTCTCCGGATGATAACCGTTTTGACTTACGTCCATATCTGTATCCTTATTTGAAATTACAATATGATGATATGGAACAAATCGCAAAGGAATTGGACAAAAAAGGATATTTCAAACAGTGAGCAAAATTTCTGAAAGAAATTTAATATCGAAGATTTATCTTCGATATGATGCGAAATGGGTGTAAAAAGAAATGCGCCCACTCTGGTTCTAACTAATGATATCAGTTTGACGACTTCTCTGCAGTCGCTTTTATCTCTTCAAAACGCATTTTCTTCTGTTCTTCCAATTCCTTAATCTCATCATCAGTATAAAGTCCATGTTTTTTTAGTTCATCGTATTCCTCACCTCGTTTGACAGAAGACCAATCAAAACATGGATCCTTAATAGCTGATGCCTTTACAAGCCGTTGGATATGGTCACCAGTTCCGCGACTACGAAAACTGACATACCAAATTGCCTCAGCACATTGCGCATCAACATTGAAATGTTTCATCATCAGGTTAATTAAGGCATTAAAATCCAATTTTTTATTTGTTGCATGTTCATAAAGCTCATTTAAGTTTTTGAACGAAACCTCAGCCATTGTTGTTATCATCTTGTAGATAAAAAAGATGTCATTATCTTAATTTTTCAATTTTTTATATTACCAAAATATAAAAGATGGGAATCAAGAATTTTACCAAATTTCTGGAAAAATATGCTCCGAATAGTATAAAGCATACAAAAATCACTGATTATATCGGTGAAACAATTGGTATTGATGCTAACTTATTACTTTATAAATTGATCTATGGAATACGTGTCAATGGGTATGATATTATGAATGGAAAGATAATCGTTACGCATATCCATTCTCTGTTGCTCAAATTATTAGCATTTCGGCGATACAATATATATCCTGTTTTTGTTTTCGATACCGGAGCTCCTGAAATCAAATATAAAACATTTGAAGAAAGAAAACGGGTAAAACAAAAACTTATCGAAACATATCAGGTTGCAACAACTGACAAAGGAAAAAGAATCTATTATTACGTCAAATCTGATATCACTGATCAGGAGGTACAAGATTGTAAAGATCTGATTAAAATTTTTGGATATAATATTGTGGATGCCAAAGAGGAAGCAGATGCACAATTAGCCCAATTGTATAAAAATAGATCCGTTACATCAATTGCAAGCGATGACATGGATATATTGCTATTTGGAGGCGGTATTCTGTTGAAAAATTTCACAATCAACGAACATAAAAAAATTAAAGAAATCAATTTGAGTGATGTTCTAGATGAAGCAAATCTAACGATGGATGAGCTGATATCATTGGGAATACTTCTTGGAACCGATTATTGTGACAACAAACGTGTATCACCAACTAAAGCATACCAATTGGTCAAAAAGTATGAACATATTAATGAAATAGAATCGATTGGTCATAATTGTGATAATGCAATAGATTATTTCAAAAATCCACCTGTAAATGATATTCATACGGTTGATGAAATTAGTGACCTGAAGACGAGAGAACTTTTTGATTTCCTTAAAAAATTTAATTTTTCTGAAAAATATATTGGAAAAATATTTAAATCAGTTGGTGAAATTGAGGTGTTGGCTTCGAAACCTGGTTCGAATTGTAATTGATATCAAGTTTTGAGTTCTGCGCCTTCCAACTCAATTTAATGGGTATATCAATGGAGATCCAGGCATCCACTCAATTCTTTGATTGGAATTCGTTGAGTA
>Ga0207048_10292_pt1 | contig 15666 bp, 9 predicted proteins | sample Alteio_BWMinCont_65_FD_153301 | JGI IMG/M metagenome (GOLD analysis project Ga0207048, IMG submission 153301) | Enriched cells from forest soil in Barre Woods Harvard Forest LTER site, Petersham, Massachusetts, United States -... | ecosystem: Environmental > Terrestrial > Soil > Temperate forest >...
TTATCATTCTGTGTTCGCACAAGCGGGGGTGCATTTCAGCGGCGAGTTCGCAATTACGTTTATCACTCTTTCACTTTTTGTTGCCTGCACGGGGAAATCGGCGCAATTGCCGCTGTACACGTGGCTGCCCGATGCCATGGCGGGTCCGACGCCCGTCTCGGCGCTTATCCACGCCGCCACCATGGTTACATCCGGCTTGTTCATCATCGCGCGCTGTTCGATCCTTTTCGCGCTTTCCCCAACAACGCTCACTATCATTGCCGTAGTCGGCGCGGTTACGGCGCTTTTTGCGGCAACAATCGGCTTGTTCCAGAACGACATAAAAAAAGTTCTTGCATATTCGACTGTCTCACAACTTGGGTATATGTTTCTTGCGATGGGTTGCGGCGCATTTACCGCAGGCATGTTCCACGTGACGACGCATGCGTTTTTTAAAGCGCTGTTATTTCTCGGCAGCGGCGCGGTCATCCACGGCATGCATGAAGAACAAGATATGCGCAAGATGGGCGGTTTGAAAAAGCATATGCCCGTTACGTACATCACGTTTCTCGTTGCAACCCTTGCTATTTCCGGCATTCCGCCGCTCGCGGGATTTTTCAGCAAGGATGAAATTTTGTGGCAGGCGTTCAATCATGCGCCGGCGCTGTGGCTGATGGGCATCGTAGCGGCAATCTGCACCGCCTTTTACATGTGGCGCGCGTTGACGCTGACGTTCTACGGTGCGCCTCGTTTCGACGAGAAAAAGATTCACCCGCACGAAGCCCCGAAAACAATGACCGTTCCGCTCATCATCCTTGCTGCGCTCTCGGCAATCGCCGGTTTCTTCGGCATACCGGCTCTGTTCGGCGCGCCGAATATTTTCGCACAATGGCTCGATCCGGTATTCACCAAAGCAAATGAGGCAGTTCTTACCGGTGGAGCGGAGTCGATCGGATTGGAGAGTATTTTGATGATTGTCTCCGTGGCAGCAGCTGCTGCAGGAATATATATCGCGATGCGGTTGTATCGCGGCAAAATGGAAGGGGCGACGGCGATGAGATCCCGCTTTAAAGGCATACACAAACTGTTGTACAATAAATATTACATAGACGAAATATATGATTCACTTGTTGTGAAACCGCTCGGCGTAATTTCAGAGAAAGTATTTTGGAAAGAAATTGACGCCGGATTGATAGACGGGTCTGTAGACCGCCTTGCTGCGTCATTCTTGCGACTGAGCGACTTTGCACGGAAATTGCAGTCGGGCGTTGTTCAAGTGTATGCTATCAGCATCGTCGCGGGGATCATCATTATTCTTGGCTGGTTCGCGTTCTTTTCTTAACACATAATTTCATGCTGTACGATTACCTCGCGGCGCATATCTTGTCGTTGCATTTGCTGATCCCGCTCGCCGGCGCGATTGTGGTACTTGCGCTTCCTCGAAAAATGGAACGCGCAATTAAAATTACCGCAATCGCCTCATCCGTGTGTGCGTTCGGATTGACAACATGGCTGTTCTATGCTTTCGACACGTCGCAAAATTATTTTCAATTTGTTGAGTATACAGTTTGGGTACCATCGTTCAACATTGGGTATCACATCGGCATCGACGGCATTGCATTGCTACTTGTAGCATTGACAACCTTCACAATGCCGATTGCATTGATTTACTCATCCGATACTGTGAAGAAGCGGGTGAAAGAGTACTTTTTTTTTATGCTGATTCTCGAGATTGGCACACTTGGCGTGTTCCTCTCGCTCGATACGATCCTGTTTTACATATTTTGGGAGATCGTTCTCATTCCGATGTATTTCATCATCGGCATTTGGGGCGGCGAACGACGAATTTACGCGACAGTGAAGTTTTTCCTGTTCACTATCGTCGGCTCGTTGTTGATGCTTGTCGCCATTCTGTGGCTTGGATTTTCTCAACATTCGTTTTTCATCAGCGATTTTGAAGTGTTGCAGCGCGTTGGCGCCAGTTTGCCTTTAAACGCACAGATGTGGCTCTTCGCGGCGTTCGCGTTGGCGTTTTGCATCAAGGTGCCCGTGATTCCGTTTCACACGTGGCTGCCTGACGCCCACACTGAAGCGCCGACGGCGGGAAGCGTCATTTTGGCGGGGCTGTTATTGAAATTAGGAACATTCGGCTTGCTGCGATACAATCTCATTCTCTTTCCACGCGCTGCGATTGAACTTGCCCCTTTCATGTGCATACTCGGCATTGCGGGGATTATTTACGGCGCGCTCGTCTCGATGGTCCAACCGGATATGAAACGTGTAATCGCGTACTCTTCTGTCGCGCATCTCGGTTTCGTCGTCGTTGGAATATTTTCTATGAGCGCGGAAGGCATGCAAGGCGCGGTCATACAGATGGTGAATCACGGACTTTCAACGGGCATGCTCTTTCTCGCGGTCGGAATGATTTACGAGCGGCGGCATACGCGGCTCATATCCGAATACGGCGGCATAGCGCGGGTGATGCCGCGGTTTGCCGTGATGTTCGCGCTGGCGATGCTTGCAAGCGTCGGGCTGCCGGGATTGAACGGCTTCGTCGGGGAAGTGTTGATTTTAATCGGCACGTTCAAATCCGCAATATTGCACTCGTGGGTGTACGCCTCCGTTGCCGCCATGGGTGTTATCTTTGCCGCCGTGTATCTGCTCGGGTTGTACAAGCGCATCTTCTTCGGACCACTTACGAACGAGAAAAATAAAGACCTGAAAGATTTGAATTTTCGCGAGACGGCGCTACTGGGTTCAATCGTCGTCTTCATCGTGTGGATAGGGTTCTACCCCTCTACATTCTTAAACATGAGCGCGCCCACTACATCTGCAATCAGTAATTACTTGGAGCACGTGCCGACAACGGACAGACCCGCGCCGGTGAAAGCCGACTCAACGAAGAAAGTAGCTGTGCGATAATTTATTTGGCAATTATTCACGGCGCAAGCCGGGTGATTTTCCACGTCTTATCCGGTTGAAGGGTGTATAGCAGGCGGTCGTGAAGGCGGCTTTGCCTTCCCTGCCAGAATTCAATCGCCGCCGGTGAAAGGCGGTATCCTCCCCAATGTTCCGGTCGCGGGACGGGAATGTCCTTAAATTGTTCGGAAAATTTTTCATACTCGCGGAGCAATTCCTCCCTACTGGGCAGCCGGGCGCTTTGCTCCGACGCCCATGCGGCAATTTGCCGCTCGCGGGGTCTGCTTTCGAAATAGGCGTCGGACTCCTCTGCCGTCAGTTTTGCCGCCGTCCCTTCGATTGTGATCTGCCGGAACAGATCCCGCCAAAAAAAGACGAGCGCGGCGCGCGGATTCTCCAGAAGTTCTTTGCTTTTTTTACTGCGGTAATTCGTATAGAAGCGAAAACCGTTGTCGTCGAACCCACCCAACAGCACGATGCGCGCGGAGGGCTTTCCGTCCGCATCCGCCGTGGCAAGCGTCATCGCCGCAGGCTCGGTCAATTCAGCCGCCAATGCTTCGGCGAGCCATGCGGCAAATTGTTTCATCGGATCGGGATTGACGGAATTCTCCGATAATTCTTTGCCTTCATACTCACGGCGTTGGTCGAGGATTTGCTGATCAAGATGATTCATGGAATTAAATTTACTATTTTTTTATTGCCAAAATTACGATGCAAGGCACTGCACCCCGTTCGGTTTCTTCACTCCGAAGGCGCAGTCAGGACAATGCTTTAAATTTTGGAACGCGCGCGCGGGATCGCGCTGGGTGCGGAGTATCGCCGCGAGCCGATCTTCAATCTCCGCTTTCAGCGCGGGATACGTCGCTCGCTCAATGACTTCCTCGCGGGAGAGTTGCGGCGCTCTGAGAAAAAACAAATTCGTCGTTACGCGCTCCGTGCCGGGAAACAATGTGAACACAAGATAAGCGTAGACTTGCAACTGCATGCGGTAGGCGTTCACTTTGACTGCGACATTTGCCGAGGAAATGCGGTCGGTTTTATAATCGACGACGCGCCATGCGCCCGGCGCGTTTGAGTAGAGGCGGTCAATCACGCCGTGAATGAAATGCGCGCCGAGCGCGGCGGATATTTCGTGCTCGCAAAAAAACGTTTCCGACGAAAATATTTTTCGCCCTATCTCCGATTGCGTCGCGCCGCGAATAATTTCCATCACGTCATCAGTCAAGCGCGCGGCTTCATCGCCGTCTTGTTCGATTTTTTTCGCCTCACCGGCGACAATTTCGCGCAGAACATTTTCATCGCGCGCTTGCGACGCCTCCACATCCATGCGGGCAAGCGCAGCATGGGCAATCGTGCCACGTTCGGTTCCGTAAATCCTATCGTCGCCGGCGCGCTCCGCCGATTGCCGCGGGGCGTATTGCTCCGGTGCGCCAAGCATGTAGCGAAGGACGTATTTCATGGGGCATTGCTCATGCGCGACGAAATGTGAGGCGGAGAAAAATTCTCCACGCGACTCCCCCGCTATTTCCTGCACTGCAATCGTAATATTTTTCTCGGCATCGAGAGGAATATCAGTTTTTGAAATACTTGCACCGCTAAGTCGCGGCAGCGTCGTCCTGATGTGAATTTGAATGTTCGTTACATCGTTCCTTCCATCATGAGATTGTAACTCGACGGTTCCCTCCTGAAATCCTTCTCCCAGCAGACTCTTCAGCCAGCCGAGCCATGACTTGCTTTTTGTTCCTGTGCCGGAAAGTATCAATGCATCGCGGGCGCGCGTGCAGGCGACGTAAAAAATCCGGCGTTCCTCCTCTTCGGCTTTCCCCGCGGCACGAGACCGCATGTGCTTATAAATCTCGCTGCGAGATTCTCCGTCCGATGTGAAGCCGAGACCGAAGGCGTCGTCATAAAAAATATCGTCGCGGTTGTTTGCTTCCGCGCCGAGGAACGGCAGAAAGACGATAGGGAATTCAAGTCCCTTTGCCGCGTGAATAGTCATTATGCGGACAACATTTCCGGCGGCTTCCACCGCCGCCTGCCCTTCTTTCTCGGCGGAGTCGACCATGGATTCGAGGAATCCGACAAAATCAAACAGCGAGGTGAATCCGCGCCGCTCGAAATCGCGCGCCATCGCGATCATTTTCTCGACGTTCGCGCGCGCCTGCTCCGCAAGCGGGTTTCCCGCGATGCTGCCGATCCAGCCCGTTTCAACGGTGATGCGGTACAGCAATTCCGTGAGTGATATGCGATGACAGATTTCTATGTCGGACTTCAGCCGCGCAACGGCGCCTGCAAACCGCGCGGATACTGCCGTCGCATCGGAATACGCGCATGATTTTTCCCAAAAAGAATGTAATGCTTCGTTGCGGCGGGTTTCAAACGCGGCGGCAAAGAGTTCGGCATCGCTGACAGTGAAAAACGGCGAGCGCAATATTCCCAACAGGGCAACGTCGTCTTCGGGATTGAGCAGGAACCGGAGGTAATTCATCACGTCCAGAATTTCCTGCCGGTTGTAGAACCCGATGCCGCCTGCGACGATGAACGGTATGCCGTGTCTGTGGAGCGCGGACTCGAGCTTGGCAAGCGAACCAGCCCGTTTGCGCAGCAGAATCGCAACATCGGAATACAGCGGCGAGCGAGCTTCACCGCTGTGATAGACAACAATGTTTTCATCGTTTCCGCCGGTGAGTTCTTTTACGCGAAGCGCGATATATTCTTCTTCAGGCAATGCAATGGATTGGTGAATTTGTCCATTTTCATCAATGTTTCTATCAACGCTCTCTTCAACATTCACGTCATCAGTTTTCGCTTTATGTTCAGGAACTTCGGGAAAGATGCATTCCACATAGCCGCTCATCTTTTCAATCGGGGCATTGTCGCGGGAGGGAGTTGCAATCAGCGCGTCATACTGCACGGCATCGCCGCGCATCAAATCGGAAAAAAGATAATTCACAAACCCGGCGATTGCGGGGAGCATGCGGAAACTTTCGGACAGCAAAACCTCTGCACCGGAATTTACCCCGCCAGACGTGGCTTTCCCCGCGATGCTTTCTTTCGCTTTCAGGAACACTTCAACTTCCGCGTTGCGAAAACCGTAAATGCTTTGCTTTGGGTCGCCGACGATGAAGAGATTGCCGAGCGTGTTCCGTTCGGTCAGCAATTCCACGAGTTCGTACTGCAGGCGGTTGGTATCCTGAAATTCATCCACCATGATATATTTGTACTGCGCCTGCATTTCACGGCGGACGTCTGCATCGCGCAGCAGGTCAACGGCGCGCAATTGCAGGTCGTCGAAATCGAGCGCGCCCGCGTTCTCTTTCTTTCGCTCGTATTCGGCGTCAACCGTTTGCGATAGCAACCATAATTGCCGCGACATTGCAAGCATTTCCAGCGTGTCACGCCGGTTGTCCTCTTCCGGCGCGGCGGGCAAAAACAACGACATTGTTTCCCATGAAACAATAATTTCACGTTCAATTTCAGGATATTCGCGCTTGTTTTTTCCACTGCCGGTTATTTGCGAGCGCAGCGTTCCTCCTTTCGTCAGCAAGGCTTCGTACAGAGACGCCAGCGATGCAAAGCGGTGCGGCGTGTTATCGTTTTTCCGGAATTGTGAAAGATAATCTTGTGCGGCGGTAACACGTTCGCTTGGTTTTACGGACTGCAACAGTTCCTCGATGCTCGCGATGGGAGCGCTCCGGCATATTTTTTCTTTTTCCGCATTGACGGCGGAGTTCCATCCGGCAATGATCTCATCATCTCTTTGTCCATAAAAGCGCGTAATCGAATCCCGCAGTTCGCGCTTGTTCAAAAACAACTTTACAATTTTCTCCGCTTTGCTTCTGCCCAACTTTAAAAAGAGATTCCTGTTTTGCGCGTAGTCTGGATTCTCCTCTGCAAGCGCGGCGCGGAATGCGTCGCCAATTGACTCTTCGAGGTACAAATTGCGTTCGGCGGAGTCAAGAATCGTGAACTCGGCGTCAACGCCGGCTTCGAGCGGGTACGCGCCGAGGAGATTTTTGCAAAAGGAATGGATAGTTCCGATGAAGGCGGCGTGGATGCGCCCGCGAAGAGCGCGCAGGCGACCGTCGGCGGGACGCTCGGCAATCGCGGCGTCAAACTCTTTTACTATTTTGGCGTGCAGTTCACCCGCAGCCTTGTCGGTGAACGTGATTGCGGCGATATTCTCCGGTTGTACATCCGGTCGCTCCTGCAAAATCCGGACGAACCGCTTGACAAGCACGAGCGTCTTGCCGGAACCCGCGTTCGCGGTGACGGAAAGATTGCGCGTCGTATCGAGCGCCCGCTGCTGGGATGGAGTTAGCATGAAACTAATCGCACGAAATTTCTCAGGTGTCGTGACTCACGTCTGTATCACACCCGTTTTGAACACGGGGATATGATTGTTGTTCGATGCGACGGCGAGGCAGTGTGAAATCGTCTCGCGGGTTTCCTTCGGGTCGATGATCGCGTCCACCCAGAGGCGCGAAGCGGCGAAGAGCGGGCTTGTCTGCGCGTCGTACTGTCGCATGATTTCATCGAGCATTTTTTTCTGGTCGGCGCCGGTAATCGTCTGCCCGGTTTTTTCGAGCGAGGCGAGTTTGATGGAAAGCAGGGTTTTGCTCGCCTGCGCGCCTCCCATCACGGCGATGGAGGCGGTGGGGTACGCAAAAATAAAGCGGGGGTCGTACGCCTTGCCGCACATGGCGTAGTTGCCCGCGCCGTTCGAGTTGCCGATGATGACGGTGATTTTCGGCACGACGGAATTGGCGACGGCGTTCACCATCTTCGCGCCGTCCTTGATGATGCCGCCGCGCTCCGAGCGCCCGCCGACCATGAAGCCGGTAACATCCTGAATGAAGAGGAGCGGCACGAGTTTTTGGTTACAGTTCAGGATGAAGCGCGCCGCCTTGTCCGCGCTGTCGCTGTAAATCACGCCGCCGACCTGCATCTCGCCGGTTTTCGTCCGCACGACGGAGCGCTGATTGGCGACGATGCCGACCGCCCACCCGTCCACGCGCGCGTACCCGCAGACGATGCTCTGCCCGTATTTTCCCTTGTACTCGTCGAACTCGCCACCGTCAATGATGCGCGCGAGATACTCGTGCGTGTTGAACTGCTTCGTCCGGTCGTACGGAATGATGTTATATATTTCCTCCTGTGGAAACTTTGGCGGCTGTGGCGCAATGCGGTCGAAGATGGAATTGTATTCGCTGCCGATTGAAATATTCGGTGCGTCGTTTTTCTTGCCGCGCGTTTTTGCGGACGTTTCTTTTTTGTTTAAAGTATCTGCGTCTACACGTAACGGATGCCCGAGTTTTGAGACGAGTGAGCGAACCGTTTCCAAACATTCGTCGTCGTTCTCCATTTCATAATCGGTGACGCCGGAGATTTCACAGTGGATGACGGCGCCGCCGAGCGACTCCGTGTCTATCTTTTCGCCGATGGCGGCTTCCACAAGCGCGGGACCGGCGAGGAACACGCTGCCCGTGCCTTTCACGATCAGCGCTTCGTCGCTCATGATGGGGAGATACGCGCCGCCCGCCACGCACGGTCCCATGATGGCGGCGATCTGCGGAATGCCCATCGCGCTGATGACCGCGTTGTTGCGGAAAATCCTGCCGAAGTGTTCCTTATCCGGAAATATCTCGTCCTGCATCGGAAGGAAGACGCCCGCGCTATCGACAAGGTAGATGATGGGGACGCGGTTTTCAATGGCGATTTCCTGCGCGCGGAGATTTTTCTTGCAGGTCATCGGGAACCACGCGCCTGCCTTCACGGTGGCGTCGTTCGCAACGATGACGCAGTCGCGGTCGTGCACTTTTCCCACAACAACGACAACACCCGCGGAGGGCGCGCCGCCGACGTCCGCGTACATACCGTGCGCGGCGTGCATGCCTATCTCCACACAATACGAACCTGCGTCCACAAGCTTGGCGATGCGTTCGCGCGCGGTGAGTTTGCCTCGCGCCTTGTGCCGCTCGGTTGCGCTTTTGCCGCCGCCGAGTTTCGCCTGCTCCTCCTGCGCGTGCAGAATACGCAGGAGATTCTTCATATTGTCGTTGTTTTTTTCCGATTCGATAGACGATGCAACCGGCTGCCCGATGTGCGCCATGACACTCCAAAGTAATAAATGAACTGACGGAGACTGCAAAAATACGGGATTTGGGGTGAATCAGAGTTTTGTCACACCCAGATATCAGAGGCAAATTCACCTTGCGGGAAATTGCCATTCGTGGTAAATTCACCATATGTTCGAGCGCGAAATTCAATACTACCTGACGCGGGGCGCGGAACTCGCGGAGGGGCGGGGTTCCGTCACGCTGGCGGAAATTGTGTCCAATCCCCTGCTGCCGCAACGGCTGCGCGCGTATTTCCGGGCGGAGGCGGTGCGCCTGCTCGATGAAGAGCAGGCACATCGCGCCTCGTCGCGATTCGATCACGCCGCGCCGGAGATACACAAACTTGAACGCCGTCTCGACGAACTGCTCCGCCACACCGCAATGTTCCGGCGCGATGAATATTTGGACACGCTCGAGCGCGCCGTAAAAATAAATTTCAATTATCTCTGCCGCCCGCAGTTGACGCTACGCTCGTTCGTCTTTCGCGGCGAGGACGCCGTTTCCGTTCCGTCCGCCATTTCGCGCATCTTGTACTTCGACGATTATCCATACCTTACGTTCGTGCTGAAAAAATGGATGGAGAAAAAACAGCGCGAAGAAAAACTCGAACAGATCACGACGGACGAGTTCGAGCGCATTGTGCGAAAGATTGACGACCAGGCACTCCAATCGTTCACTGTCGCCGATCTGCAATCGCTCCTCACGCCGATGTTCGCGTGGATTGCCGAGGCAGGTGACAGCTCACGCGACGTAATTCCGACTGACGCGTTCATCATGTTCTTCGATGATAAGAACATCATCCGGCTTTCCGACAGACTTGCGCAAATGCAGGACGCGGCACCGGATATGAATATTCCGGGCGTCTGCGGGGTTGTCGAGGCGATGCTGAATGAGAATATAGACATAAAAGAGAATGAAGCCGTCCGTGAGCCGGAGCGCGCCGATGAGCCGTACAATGCTCCCGCGCCGCCGAGCCGGGCGGAATCGCAAACAGCATATAATTCCGGCGCGACGCAACACAATCCAATTGTTTCAGATCAGACTCTGCATACCAATGCCGTTGCAACAGAACCGTCGCAACAGCATGACGCTCATCCCGGATTACATTCCGAGATGATGGGGTCTTTAACACATAGTGCAACGGATACAATCGAACTTGCGGAAGCGGAAGAATACGACGACGATGACGACATAAATGATGAACAGGATGATGAGGTACTTGGCAGTTCGGTAGCGTCTTCCATTGATACAATCGATGCGACGGAACAGAAAAACACTGACCATCAAACAGAGGAATTTATAGGCGCAGTTCCGGAAATATCGTCAGACGGTGAAGATGCAATAGACGACAGCGGAGAAACGCGGACAGCCGAACCAACGGCGCATTTCTCCGACCGCAATTCCGAGTTTAAAATCATCGGCGGCACGCAGTATGTGGCATCTTTACCCGACATCCGAACGCTGATAGAAGACGACGATCGGAAAAAGCTCATCAAGAAGATTTTCCGCCGGAACGGCTCCGAATACGAAAAAGCGCTCGACGCATTGAACGCGATGCAGACATGGAAAGAAGCGTCGTCGTATATTGACACATTATTCCTCCGCAACGGCGTTGACCCATACGTAAAAAGCGCCATCAAATTCACAGATCTCGTGTACAGCCGGTTCATCAAAACCCCACAGTCAGGCAGCCGCGCGTAATTATTAGGATACAACAAATCAACGATGCAGTTTATTGACGAGGCGGTTATCCATGTCCGTGCGGGCAACGGCGGCAACGGGGTCATTCGATTCCGGCAGGAAAAGTTTGTTCCGAAGGGGGGACCGAGCGGCGGCGACGGCGGCAACGGCGGCAGTGTCGTGCTCCGCGCAACGCGGCATTTGAACACTCTGCTCGACTTCCGCTACACGCGCGAGTTCAAAGCGGAGAGCGGCGCGAACGGCGAGAGTTCCAACCGCACGGGGCGCAGCGCAGATGATTTGATAATATCCGTTCCGCTTGGCACGCTCGTCCGCGACTCCACGACGAAAGAAATCTTGTGCGACTTGAAAGCCGATGAGGAGCAATTCATCCCGGCGCACGGCGGCAAAGGGGGCTACGGCAACGCGCGGTTCGCGACGCCGGTCAATCAGGCGCCCCGCAAAGCCACGCCCGGCACGCCCGGCGAAGAACGCGGGCTTGAACTTGAATTGAAACTTCTGGCGGACGCGGGCATTGTTGGTTTCCCGAACGTGGGCAAATCAACGTTCATTTCTGTCGTGTCCGCCGCCAAACCGAAGATCGCCGATTATCCGTTCACCACGTTGCAGCCGAATCTCGGCATCGTGCGGTACAAAGAAGGAAAAAGTTTCGTCATCGCGGACATCCCCGGATTGATAGAGGGCGCGCATGAAGGACGCGGGCTTGGCGTGCAATTTCTCCGGCACGTCGAGTGGACGCGGGTGCTGCTCATCCTGATCGATGCATTGAGCGCCGCGCCCAAAGACGATTACGCCACGTTGTTAAGCGAACTCGACAACTACTCCCCCGCAATGCTCGATAAGCCGCGCGTTGCTGTCATCTCGCGTGTTGACGCCATTGACGACGCGAAACGCGCTGAACTTGCGCGCCTTCGATTCGACCGGAAGGCTCCCCTTCTCCTTTCGTCCGTCAGCGGCGAAGGAGTGCAAGCCGTGCTGGATGCATTGTGGAAGATGGTAGTGAAAAAATAAGAATCAGAGGAATTATTTTTCGCAAAAAAATTCCGTGATTGCATAAAAAAAGCCGGTGCTTGAAACACCGGCTTTTCTCGACATTTGTTGTGTGTTCATCACACGAATTATTTCACTTAAAACGTTCCGTCCCACACACTGAGATTTTGTGAGCCCGACGCTCCGAAAGATGATTTACGCCCAACACTAATAGTCGGATTGGATTTATTTTTTGCCGCGTTCAACAATGCCGTGCATACCGACGCGGGAGAGGCAGTTTGATTCTTATAGAGATACAACGCTGCCGAGCCGGTTACATGCGGCGTCGCCATCGAGGTACCACTGAGCGTTTGGGTTGAATTATTGGGCCACGTCGAAACAATATTCACGCCCGGCGCGCCGATGTCCACGATGGAACCGTAATTCGACCACGAGGCGAGCCTATTCGTATTGTCGTATGCCGCTACGGTAATTGCCGCCGACACATGGGCAGGTGAAAAACCATTGGCATTCGTGCCGCTGTTGCCCGCCGCAACGCAAAACACGACGCCGTCAGTGATTGCATTCGCAACCGCCTGATCGAGCGAATTCTGTGCTGTGCCCGTTTGCGCTCCCAAACTCATATTGGCAACCATCGGCACGCTCTTATGAGCTTTTTTCAGGCTGTCAACGTAATCAACACCAGCAATGACCGTTGAGAACGCACCGCTGCCGGTGTTATCCAACACCTTTACCGCGTGCAAGTCTGCGCCCGGCGCCGCGCCGACAACCCACATCGTATCATTATATGCCGCCGCAATGCCGGAGACATGCGTTCCGTGCCCGTTGTCATCCCACCATTGCGTTCCGTACAATGCGTTTGTTTGATAACTCACACAACCGCCGTAGGTCGTGCTGTTGATGTTCAAATCGTTATCGGGATAGATGCCCGTGTCTATAATATAAACTTCCACGCCGGGGACGCTGTTCGTATTCGTGCCATTGAACTTGCCGTTGGTCCAACCGGTCGCGTATTCTTTGCTCGCCGTCGCGTCCACGCGGGTAATGCCCCATGGAGTAACCTGCTGGGTCGCGGATTGCACCGCCGTTGCGATATAATCCGGTTCGACGCGGTCAACGCGCGGATCGTTCATGATTTTCTGCAGATGCTCGCCGGTGATTGTTGCGGCAAATCCGCCGATGGCATGTTTGTATTTGTAATCGAGCGCAAGCCCGTGCGTCGAGGCGATGTCGGCAGAGGCGCTTTCTGCGTCAACGCCGCTTTTATAGACGACGATATAATGATTGGGAACAGCCGCTCCCGCGGTGATGTTAGCCGGCAGGTTCGCTCCCGTTTGATTCGGGGTGGACACCGGATTAGAACTTTGGCTGCAACCGGCGAAATACAATGTAATGGAAACAAGCGCAAGCGCCGCGAACGCTTGCAATGCATACTGTTTGCGCATATCAGGCTCCGTCTGAAATAATGAAAGAATAAGTTTTGTCATTAATTAATGTTTATTCGGGAGGAATGATGCAAATATAAAGAGGGAAGAGTAGAAAAGCAAGCGTGAGAATTATAGTTTGAACTGTCATTCTGAAGGAGTACTTCGCTTTGCTCAGCACAGGCTCCACGACTGAAGAATCCAGTCTTCTATTATTTAATAATTGCACATGGATTCTTCGCTTCGCTCAGAATGACAACCTTATATTTTTAATTTTTTAAACTGACTCCTTACCTGCTTTTCACCCCTCCACATTCGGGACGGGGATTTTTTTTGCAAATTTTTGCTTGTAGATGGTCGTCCAGTACGTGATGCCTGTAACACCGACGACAGTAGGACCGAGCCACACGACATAGAACGGCAGGAAATGCACGTTCACCACGACGAAGGCGGTTACGGTTGCGATGTACGCGCCGCACATCCGCGCAAGATGATCGAAGAACCATTGCGTCTTGACAGTCGGATTGCCGCGCCTGAGAAAGAAGCGTATTTCACCCACGGTGAAGAGCAGGAGTATCCCGCCAAACGCAGCAAGTACGGGGTTCCACTCCATGCCGAACGCCTGATGTGTGAACGCGCGGATGAGCATCCACACAGCGGTGACAAGCGCCGCAACGGTAACGAGCCAATCGAGCGCGGTGATCGCCCCGGGTTTCGCGGGCTGTTTCATCCGCGTGCGGCTGCGCCCGGTATATGCCATGTAAAAGCTGAAGATGGCAATCGTGAAGAGGAAGACGTTCGGGCGGATGATTGAAAGCGCGATGGCGCTTACCATCACGCCGAACATGCTCCAGAAATAGACTTTGCCGAAACGCTTGTGGTCTCTCCCGCCTTTGAGGACGGAAAGCGCGACCGCGCCGCAGAGCAACGCGCTCGTGCCGCAGGCAATATGCGTTACAAATAAAAGGGGTGTGATAATTTCCATTAGTATTTTATGAGGCGTAAATTTTTAAGTGTTAGTACTTGCTCTTTAATTTCTCTTTATACTTTTTCTATTGTCCTCTTCTTTTAGTCCACCATGCTTTGAGGCGTTCTTTGATGTTTTTCTCTTCGCCGTTTTCGCTGGGCGAGTAATAGATTTTTCCGGCGAGGCGGTCGGGCAGATACTGCTGTTCGGTGAAATTCCCCTCGAAGGAATGCCCGTACTTGTAGCCGGTGTGATAGCCGAGGTCCTTCATCAATTGCGTGGGGGCGTTGCGGATGTGGAGCGGCACCGGCTCGTTGGGGAATTGGCGGGCGTCTTCCATCGCCGCGCTCGATTGCGTCGTGGCGGCGTTGCTCTTCGGCGAGGAGGCGAGATATGCCGCCGTCTGCGAAAGAATCAATTGCGCCTCCGGCATACCCACCTGATGAATCGCCTGAAAGCAGGAGGTTGCCATGACGAGCGCGAACGGGTTCGCGTTGCCGATATCCTCGCTGGAGAGAATCACCATGCGGCGCGCGATGAAAAGAATGTCCTCGCCGCCTTCGAGCATGCGCGCGAGCCAGTATATCGCCCCGTCGGGATCGCTGCCGCGCATGGATTTGATGAACGCCGAAATGATATTGTAATGCTCCTCCCCTTTTTTGTCGTAACGGGAGAGGCGCCTTTGAAACACTTCGGAAAATATTTCGTCCGTGAGCGTGATTGTCCCCTCGCGGGGCGGAGTAATCGAGACGGCGAGTTCGAGAGCGTTGAGCAGGATGCGCGCGTCGCCTGCGGCAAGGCTGAGTAGAAAATCCTCGTTCGGGATGACGATTGTCTTGGTTTTCAAGACTTCATCCTGCTTGATTGCGCGATGCAAAAGCGTGCGGAGATTCTCCGCCGAAAGCGGCTCCAGCACGTACACGCGGCACCGCGAAAGCAATGCGGAGATGACCTCGAACGAGGGATTTTCCGTCGTTGCGCCGATGAGGGTTACCGTTCCGTGCTCGACGGCGTGCAGGAGTGCGTCCTGCTGAGACTTGTTGAAACGGTGAATTTCATCTATAAATAGAATGGATTGCAGTCCCATGCGCTTGAACGCCTCGGCTTTTTCTATCGCGTCGCGGACGTCTTTCACGCCGGAGGAGACGGCGGAGAGTTCAAACCACTCCGACTTGGAGGCGTTGGCGATGAGCTTGGCGAGCGTCGTCTTGCCCGTGCCCGGAGGTCCCCAGAAAATCATGGACATCAGCGAGCCTTCTTCAATCATCCGGCGGACGGGCTTGCCCTCGCCGAGCAATTGCTCCTGCCCGACGTAATCCTCAATCTTTTTCGGGCGTACGCGCTCGGCAAGCGGCGCGCGGGGTTGATTTACCGGGCTCATTGACCGCCTCGCACGACTTGCGTGGTATTCCTCATGTCCAACTCCCGGATTTTCTTATCTATCTCCATAATTTCCAACACGATAAATTCTTCCTCGGAGGCGGCGGGATGGGATTGTTTTCCTTCTTTTAACTTCTCTTCAAGCGCGCGCTTTTGGCGGCGCATGGCGTTGACGCGGAACATGCGG
>Ga0207048_10295_pt1 | contig 15643 bp, 14 predicted proteins | sample Alteio_BWMinCont_65_FD_153301 | JGI IMG/M metagenome (GOLD analysis project Ga0207048, IMG submission 153301) | Enriched cells from forest soil in Barre Woods Harvard Forest LTER site, Petersham, Massachusetts, United States -... | ecosystem: Environmental > Terrestrial > Soil > Temperate forest >...
TTTCAATTTCCCTCACACTTAAAGGGCAAAATATGCAATACGAGTGAATATTACTAAAACTCATTTTCTTCGAGACATCTAAATCATTATAGCAAATTGGATTCGTCGAGATAACGTTAAGCGATAACCTTCGAAAAAATTCCAATTTTAATCAAATCACATTAGACAGGTTCGAGATTTATACCGTAAATGATAATCTGAAAAACGGGCAATTATCTGTAAATCAGGAATGAATATGTTCGAGATTTGTAGCGTTAAAGACCCGAAGCTAATCAGACTCCGAAGTTTTTAAAACTTTGTAAGTGTGATTAGTTTTATAAAATATTCATCGCTTTTTCTCGCCTATCAAATCCCACAAATTCCCATACAAATCTTCAAAAACCGCCACAGTTCCATATTCTTCTTCTTTGGGCTCACGTACAAAGTTGATTCCGTTCGCAACCATTTCATGGCAATCCCTCCAAAAATCATCGGTGTGCAAAAAAAGAAAAACACGTCCCCCGGTTTGGTTGCCTGCATGGCTTTTTTGTTCATCGCCAACAGCTTTAGCTAATAGTAAACAGCATTCCGTTGCACCCTTCGGACGTACCAATACCCAACGTTTGGTATCGCTTAAAACTGTATCTTCAATTAGGTCGAAGTTTAATTTCTTAGTATAAAACTGAATCGCCTCGTCGTAATCATTTACTACCAATGCAATGTGAGCGATGTGTTGTTTCATCGGCTAACGTGTTGCTGCTTAATGTTTATCTTAAAATGCTCCAGAAAAGCCTGTTCCCCTTTGCCGGTTACTATCATAGCACGTGAATCTTTCATCCGCCTGATCCATCCGTTATAAATCGCCTGGTTTAAAAGAGCGGCTCCCAAAGCCCCACCAAGGTGATGCCTTCGTTCGCTCCAATCCAGGCATGGGCGTGCAAAAGAACGTTTTTGCTTTTTAAGAAGGCTAATGTCTGTTCCTATAGAACTAAACCAGTTTTCCCCTTCAGGGCTTATGTCAAAATTGTTATCCTGTTTAATAATAAACTCCTGTTTGAGTAAGCCATCGGTAAGCATAACGCCCACTGTGCCTGCTATGTGATCATAACAACTGCGGCAATACCTTACAGGTTCATCATTCAACTGTTCTTTTGCCGCCGGGCTGCCTCCTGGCACCAGGTTGGCGATCGCTTCAATAACGTAGGGGATGTCAGGTCTTGAATAATTATAATACCGGTGCCGGCCCTGGCTTTCAACAGATAACAAATCAGCTTTAACTAATTTATTCAGGTGCATACTTATATTTTGAGCGGAGGTATCGGCATAAATTGCAAGCTCTGTAGCGGTGTATGCCCGACCATCTAACAAGGCCCACAATATTCTGGCCCTTACCGGGTCGCCGATCAATGAGGCTATTTCGCTAAACTGTTTTTCCATAAATTCGACATTTAAGTGTAGAATGAAATATTGAAATTTAAAGGTAGGTAATTTTGGTACACTTAAAAACCAAAAGATGAACAATACCATTTTAAACTGGGACAATGCTGACCACCGGACGATATATTCAAGACAATTAAAAGACCATCCGCTTTATTATGACCCCAACCTTAAAATTTGGGTTGCATACAGCTACGAATATTGCAAAGCTTTGTTACTGAATGACGACGCCCATGTACCTGAACCTGTTATTGACGATAACAGCCCGATGAATGATAAAACAAAGCTGTTGTTGCGTAAACTGGTCCGCATCAGCAATAATGAGCAGCATTTGGCCTCGCGCGATGCCGCCATGACGATATTTCAAAGCATCAATGCGATATCAGTTGACTTGGTACTTGAACAATTGTTGGAAAGGGCGGATACCAAAGATGGCTTTGATTGGGTGGAGGTCGTCAGCAAGCAATTGCCCATTTTGGTCATTTTAAAAGGATTGGGTTTTAAGGAAGAGGATAGCGATTTTATAAAGGCAAATCTTGCTACGCTGGTACGCGTCATGTTACCTAATAAGACAGTTGAGGATGTTGACGCGATTAACCCGGTGGTTAACAGGTTTTATAGCGTAGCTGAAAGATATGTCATCTCACACAATCTTGCTGGTGGTCAACAAGAAACCACTGAACTAATTATCTGTAATCTTATCGGCCTGTTTATTCAGTGTTACGATGGCGGGAGGGGATTGCTTTGTAATTCGCTTTTAAGCCTGGCAAGGCAACTTGATCAGCAACAGCTAAATAAAAATGACAATGCATTTTACAAAAACCTGGTCACCGAAACACTGCGCTGGGACCCGCCCGTTCATAACACACGAAGGGTTGCTGTCAGAGACATTTGTCTGGGTAAGGAAGTTATCAAAGCTGGAGAAACTGTAATGATTGTGCTGGCTGCTGCAAACCTTGATCCTGATGTGTTTAAACAACCGAGTAAGTTTTATCTGGCGCGCGGCAATAATGACCAGCACCTCACATTTGGTCTTGGGGGCCATAATTGCATCGCAAAATACCTGAGTATTGGCATGGCGGCAGACACCTGCAGATTTTTAGCAAACAACTATCAAAATATCAACATACTTCAAAAAGAGTTTACTTATGAGCCACAATTAAACGTGAGGCTGATTAGACAGTTGATGATAAATCTTTCATGAACACTAAAACTTAAAAAATGCTAGCAGTAATATTTGAGGCCATTCCTGCAGATGGCCAGTTGGAGCTATATCTGGATATAGCGACGCAACTTAAACCAGAACTTTCGAAAGTTGAAGGTTTTATTTCTATTGAACGATTCCAGAGCCTAAGTACTCCGGGTAAAGTATTATCTCTTTCTTTTTGGGAGGATGAAAAAGCCATTGAGCAATGGCGCAACCTGGAAATGCACCGTAATGCCCAGGCAATTGGTCGTAGTAAAGTTTTTAATGATTATCATTTAAGAATAGCTGAAGTTGTTAGAAACTATACAATGAATGACAGGAGGGAGGCGCCTATTGATAGCAAGGCAGTGCATGGTTAAGTAGCCGCAATAATCTCATATCTAAACAAGTTCCCATTAAATTAACATTAATTTAATTTATTCGATTATTTAATGTTAAATTGTTAATAATTATTCATTATTGTTAATATATTTTCATTTTAAAATCTGTATGTTTATCTTTGATTAAGGGAAACTGCAGACATTTGCGGTTTCGATAAAGTATTAACTAATAAAAGATAGCTATGAAACAAGGACTTTTGATTGATATGGACGGGGTTATTTATAGCGGGGAAGAACTGATCGATGGGGCCGATAAATTTATTGCAAGCTTACTAAAAAAAAATATACCATTTACTTTTATGACCAATAACAGCCAGCGGACCAGTTTAGAAGTGGTCCGTAAATTAAAGGCGCTGGGTATTGATGTCAGGGAGGAACATGTTTACACAAGTGCTATGGCAACGGGTAAATTCCTGGGAGACCAGGGGCCGGGCGGTACAGCTTATGTGCTTGGTGAAGGTGGTTTATTAACAAGTTTGCATGAAAATGGTATCACTTTAGTAAACACTGACCCCGAATTTGTGGTTTTAGGCGAGGGAAGGAATTTTACGCTTGAAATGGTTCAGCGCGCTGTGGATATGATATTGGGAGGTGCAAAATTTATCACCACCAATAGAGACCCATCACCAAAGAAACCCGGATGGAACAATCTGGGTATCGCCGCAACGACTGCTATGATAGAAGAGGCTTCGGGACGAAAAGCATTTGTTACCGGAAAACCAAGCCCCGTAATGATGCGCTCCGCACGCAAATTCCTGGGACTGGAAACTGCTGAGACTACAGTGATCGGCGACACAATGGAAACGGATATACAGGGTGGCGTGCAGATGGGTTATAAAACTATCCTGGTGCTTTCGGGTATCGCAAGAAAAGAGGACCTGAGTCATTACGCCTTTAAACCCGATATGGTAGCGGGTTCGGTTGCTGATATTGAATTTCCGTTGAAGTGGTGGTAAGGCAGAGATTAGAGATTAGAGGTTAGTTGTAAACTTTAAATTCTTAATAACTAATCTTCAGTCTCTAATCTCTAAAACCTACTTTGCCGGAGGCAAAGTAGCTGCTACCCGGCCGCAGGTTGACATCATTTTGTCGCTATAATATGGATTTTTTATGGCATGCGATTCGCTTAGCCAGTAGACCTTTTTCATGGGGCAATATTCCATATAGATTGTCGAAGTATTCATTTTAAGTCCTTTCAAAACCTCATAAAGGTTTTTTGATAAGCTTGCAAAATGCTCTCTTTGGTGATCAATGGCGGTTGTTTCGCTGATGTGCCTGCTATCAAACTTTAATTTATCAAGGTAGCTGGAAAAAAGTTTTTGCTGGTCGGGCTTCAGGCCTTTATCTGGCTGTGCGGATAAGGTCTCAAAAAGTTCTTTTGCCTTAGCCCCGGCAACTGTTCCATTGCCTGCCGCAAGTGCATTTTTAACACCCAAATAGGCTGTGGTGATTTTATCGATGGTAGTATTTGCTGATTTCTGTGCAGTAGACAGGAAAACGGAAAATACCAATGTCAATGCTATTGAAAGTGTCTTTAGGGATTTCATAATTATTGTTTTGTCAAATTTATTAATAAACTATAAACTCGCTGTCATTTCGACGAGCCTGCCTGCCGGCGGGCAGGGAACGAGGAGAAAATTTATGCAACTGCATAGCGCATTTTGCAGGTTTCAAAAGTTTTCTCCCTTTGGTCGAAATGACAAAGTTGGTACTATGCTTTGGCATTATTTTTCAAATCCCGCGTTTTCGCCTATTTTGCTGTGTGCTGTATCCAAGTTCATTCCGCTTACTAAAATATAAGGTGTACCATTACCAGCATATCTATTTTCGTAGCTGCATTCAATCGTCCGGGTTTCGCCGGGCGCTAGCGATAAATAATTGTCCTCAAAAATTACCGGTAAAATGTCATCTTGGTCTTTTTCTTTCAATGCCCTTAGGTGCACAAAAAATGCAACTGATTTCCCGGTGTTAGTAATAGTAATTTTGTGGGAAGTAGTCCCTTCTGTTTTTGAAGTGGCGTGATGAACACTCAACGTTGTAGCGGGCATCGTTTGCAGAGCAGTGTAATCGGCAAACGAACTTTCAGGAGTATAATACCAGGTTGATTTTTTCCAGTTCAGCTCATCATTTTTGTTTGATAACCAATACCAGTTAATGCTTTTCACACTGCCGGCGGCATCTTTTAACTCCAGGCGCAAAAAGTAGGCAGACGACAAGCCATTGATTTTTGGCAGCAGAAAACATTCTTTTGTACCATCGCCTGCTACCTCCGTAGCTACTTCTTTAGCGTATTTCAATCTGCCATCAAGGTTGTACACGTCCGCTTTTACTTTTAGCCCGGTAAATTTTTCGAGGAAAGAATTGATAATGTCGACGCTGTTTGATTTATAGGAGTACATCACATGCAATGGCTCCATTGACTTCTTCATACCAAAATAAGTCCCGGCAGGGTATAAATAATAATCATATGTATGCCAGATCAGACTTGGCCATGGGTTACTAAGCATCCACTGCACTACACCGGTTGCGGTATGGTATTTTTTTAATCCATAGGCTTCCATCATGGCGCGGTGGCCCTCGTAATTCTGAATTTGTGCTTTAGCAAGGTAATCCATTATAGATGAGGGCTTCCCATAGCGCGCGTAAAGCGCTGAATCGAATTTGTTGGTATTAGCAAAATTTCCAGTGCCGCAATGGTATAACCAATCGAGGCTCTTGTTGGAGATAGAATCTTTAGGAATAAACTTTATCAAACTTTCATAAGGGGGAATGGATGGCCCTGGCGATATTTCTGTGGCAAAGCTCCATGTGCCGCCGTATTTGGAGGTATCAGCCTCCCAATAAGATGGTGGAACCCAGTCGTAAGGCCCGGCCATTTTTACGCCGGTGCTGCCCGATACCTTGGATATATTTTCGGCAGCGCTGCCTACAGTAGGGTTCGGCCATTTAAGGTCCGCTTCAATTGCCAACCAGTCGGCTTCCACGGTTTTATCCCTGGGCACCATATCACTGCCGTTTAGCCAGGTGAGCATAGATGGTTTATTCCGCAGCCAGTATATTACGCTACTGTCAGATGCCAAGGCGACACTCCTTTTCGCGGCATCCCATTTTTCAGGGTATTGCCAGGCACCGCAGCACATCCACCCGCTCATTACCAGCAGTCCGTATTTATCGCATAGATCGTAAAAACCATCATCTTCCAATTTACCTTCTGAGCGGACAATATTCATGTTCATATCACGCACAAGCCTTAGCTCCTGCTCCTCGCGTAATTTTGATCGACGCTCAAATATGTCCGGCGACCATGCAGCGCCCCGCAACATTATCGGTTTGCCGTTTACAATAAACTTGCGCGATTTATTATTATCGAACAAAACAGAGGTGATCTCCCTGATGCCAAAGTTTTCGGCTATTTCATTGCTTAATTCATTGTTGTGGATCACTGATAGCTCTATCCGGCTCATTTCCGGCTTTCCATACTCCCATGGCCACCAGATAGGTGGGTTTTTTATATTTAGCTGGGGAAATTTAGCAGGGGCGAAGGTAATTTGTTTCTTCTCGTGCGGCATTAAATGCACTTTTTGCTCAAAGTTGACGGTGCCATTAATTTTTCCTTTTACTATGGCGTCTTCAGGTTTGTCCGTGTAATTTATTGCCATTGCATCAACCTGTAAATGGGCCACGGTAAGTGAAGGCAGGTCAAACTTTGTGGTAACCAGGGGGTATTCCACGCCAACCTTTCTAAAGGTTTTTAGTTCCACGTTGTTGATGATGCCATTATTAAAGTCGGGTGGGTAATGTATCCAGTCGGCATAATCAATGGCCAGGTCGCCGCCCCGCTTTTGGGGATTAAAGGGTCGTTTAACTTCAACTGCTAAAACATTAGCGCCCTTATATTTTACCTGTTTGGTAATATCCAGTTCAATTATCCTGAACGGGCCGATTATTTGGGTTGAATCGGCAATTAAAACACCATTTAACCACACATTGGCTTTGTAATTGATGCCATGTAGTTTCAGTACGACATTTTTGCCGTTTTCTGATTCGGGCAACGTGAACTCTTTTCTGAACCACCAGGGTTTATCCAGTCGTGGATCGGTTAATTTCTCGAAGTTCTGACCATAAAACGGGTCAAAGTCATATACTTTGTTTGCCAGCAGCCCTGCGATAACCGTGGTTGGTACAGTCACCTTGTACCAGTTAGCAGTTTGAAAACCCGATTGAGAAATTGATTTTCCCATCGAGGTATCGGTAACGGCCGATTGCATTTTCCAATCGTCCTTCAATATTACCCTATAATTTTCTGATTCTTCCTTCTGACTGAACACATACTGAACAGCAAAGATTAGCAGTGCAAGGAGTGTGGCTTTTTTCATAATAAATGGTTTTGATTGGTTAATAGTCCATGGACCATAGACCATAGCCCTTCCATGGACTATGGTCCATCGACTATGGACTATCTTACAATTTTAACAAAATAATACTGTAAACATTTTGGAGTTTTTGTACTTTTCGATTTAATCACTAATTCGATAATTTACTAACTCACTAATTCAACAAATGAAGGCTATTTGCGTTTTCTGCGGTGCTAATTTTAATGGTGACCCTTTAATAAAATATGTGGTGGAGCAATTAGCGGAAGTCATGATAAACCGAAATATTACCCTGGTTTATGGTGGAGGAAAGGTAGGGGTGATGGGTATCCTGGCCGATGCCGTGTTAAATGGCGGAGGTAAAGCAATTGGTGTTATCCCCCAGTTTTTAATTGACAAAGAAGTTGGGCATGACGGGTTAACTGAACTTCATGTGGTTGAGAACATGCACCAGCGCAAGCAATTGATGAATGACCTGTGCGATGGTATTATCGCTCTGCCTGGTGGCTTTGGTACGTTGGAAGAATTCTTTGAGGTGCTAACGTGGTTACAATTAGGGTTGCATAGTCACCCGGTTGGGATTTTGAATATAGACGGCTTTTACGATCATTTGTTAATGCAGATGGATGTGATGGTAGAGCAACGTTTTTTAAAACCTGCAAACCGCAAATTGGCGATAACGTCCGGAGATCCCATTGAGTTGGTTAACCTGATGGAGAACTGTAAAGTGGAACCTGATGAGGTTTGGTTCAGGGATAGGAATTTGACGTGAGTCGAAAGTCTTTAGTCGAAAGTCTTAAGTCAAGTATAATTTGGAATTTATAGATGATTTAAAACATCCCTCAAGCTATCAGCTTTGTAGGTAGCATCTACACCCAGGTGTTTATTTGCCGGATCGAATAAAAAAGTTTCTATGCCTAATTCTGTTGCGGCTTTTATTTCAGACTCGGGATCGTCTCCAACTACCAACATCTCGTCAATTGTGTAAAAATGCCTGTTCATGATATCGGCAAAAACGTCTTTTTTTGTTAGTTGTGATATTTCGGGGTCGACGATGTGTATTTCGACAAAGTCATTTTCAATGTCCAGCAATTTTATTTTGCTCCACTGCAATTTGGAAAAGCCTGTCGTAACCAAAAACTTCGGGATATTAGCTGATTGGATGTGGCGATAGTCCTCAAATGGCTGCATCGGTAAATCATATTCAATGTTACTTAACAGGGTTATCCCATGTGTTTTAAGCTCCGGGCTGAAATTGAATTTATCTGCAACCAGGTGAAAGTGCCTGCGGGTTAATTCGTCTTTTGCAGCCTTAATCGCATCATGATCTAACCCGTCGGCATTCTGATCTATCAACCAAAACAAACGTTCGAAAAGATGATCTGCAATTGAGCTGACCGGGTAAATCGTATTATCAAGATCTAATATTAAAGCCTGTTTCATGTTTGATGAATTGTTTCGGGAATTGCTGTTGCGGTTTGTTTATGTCGAAAATTAACCCTGTACAAAAGCATATAGCCCAGTGATGTAATCAAACTTATACCTCCGAGCATCCACCATAATAATTTAAACCCTCCGTAAAAAATCACCCTGCTCCCTGCGTAAGGCCCCAAAATCTGTGCAGCTGACCACGATATGGTATAAAGCGCAGCATATTCGCCCCGGTTATAGTCATTTGTGCGGCTTATCCAGAATGAATTCATGAATGGCATGCTTAGCATCTCGCTAAAAGTAATCAAAACAACAATAAGTATGGCAGCTATCGCTGTAGGTGGCACTAAATTGAGCAGCACAAAGCTGAGACTTAGCATAAATATCCCGCTGCTAACATAGATCAGTCCGTTTCTTTTACCTTCAAGGCTATGCACCATTACCATTTCAACTACAACTATCAGCAGCCCGTTGAGGGCCATCAGGAAACCGATAAACCGTTCGTTAAAATGCCATTGAATTTTATAAAAAACCGGCTGCATAATAAAGAACTGAAAAAAACACATGCCGAAAAGCATGGCAAGCAATGTAAATAACAAGTAAACTTTGTCTTTATAAGGCGAGGTGGTCGTCACCGTTTTATCGCGCTTTTTAATGGTCATGACCACTTTGGAGCGTGGCATCAGCTTTAATAATAGCAATGCTGCGGCGATATTTGTGCAACCATCAACCCAAAACAACAAATGATAGTTGATGGATGCCAGAAATCCGCCCAACGCACCGCCAACAGCCCATCCAAGATTTACCGCTAAACGGTTCAAAGAATAGGAGCGGGTTTTATTTTCGTGACTGCTGTAATGTGCAATTGCAGTTGAATTTGCCGGCCTAAACGAATCGTTGCAAAAGCTAAGGATAAAAGAACCGGCACACATGGTTATAAAAGTGTGCTGGTACCCTAAAATAATAAACAGTATGCCCCCGCTAAGCAATGCCCCAACTTGCAGATCGTAAAAGCCAACCTTATCGGTTAATTTGCCACCTACAAATGCGCCGGTAATGGAGCCCGCGCCAAACAATGCCATAATTGCTCCGGCTTGTTTAATATCAAAATGTAATTTTTGGATGCAATAAATGCTCATAAACGGAACCACCATGGTGCCGCTGCGGTTGATGAGCATCACCAGGCATAAGTACCAGCTATTACGGGAAAGGCCACTATAAGCTTGTTTGTATAATTGGAAAAAGGAAGATAGCATTGCGTTGTAAAGATAGCTAAAAGCTAAAAGCTTCAAGCAAAAAGCCCGGGTAAACATCGGCTAGATTTGTCAACTTTTTTAAAAGTTGACAAATCTATAACGTAACTAAAAGCTTTCTGCTTTCCGCCTTAAGCTTTTAGCTTAACAACCCTATTCCTCAACCAATGATCTGCTAAAACTAATGCCGCCATTGCTTCAACAATAGGCACGGCGCGAGGTACTACGCAAGGGTCGTGGCGGCCCTTGCCTGATATTTCTGCAGCGTTGCCTTCGCTGTCTACTGTTGCCTGGCTTTGCATTATGGTTGCCACCGGCTTAAAGGCTACTTTAAATTCAATGGGCATACCATTACTGATTCCGCCCTGGATGCCGCCAGAAAAATTGGTGAGCGTTTCAATATCACCTGAATTATTTTTTACGAAGATATCATTATGCTCGGATCCTCTCATTTCGCTTCCGGCGAAGCCGGAACCGTATTCAAAGCCGTGTACGGCGTTAATACTCAACATTGCCTTGCCTAAATCGGCGTGTAGTTTATCAAATACAGGTTCGCCGAGGCCGACTGGACAGTTTTGAATATAGCAACTTATTTTACCGCCAACAGTATCACCCTGTTTGCGGATGCTATCAATATAGGCTATCATTTCTTCGGCAGTTGCCGGGTCAGCGCAGCGGACAATGTTTTTTTCGCGTTCATCGATAAATTCCTGCGCACTGCTGATCTCAACATTAGGTGCATTGATTGTACCCACACTGCTTACGTGCGCGACTATTTCAATACCCTGTGTTTTAAGCAGTAGTTTTGCCAACGCCCCGGCTGCTACGCGCGCAGCCGTCTCGCGTGCCGACGAACGTCCGCCGCCGCGATGGTCGCGGATGCCATATTTTACCTGGTAGGTGTAATCCGCATGGGAAGGACGGAAAACATCAACGTTATGACTATAGTCTTTTGAGCGCTGGTCCTCATTTGGGATGAGCATGGCAATGGGAGTGCCAGTGGTTTTTCCCTCAAACACACCCGAAAGAATTTTTACTGTATCGCTTTCTTTGCGCTGTGTAGTAATTTTTGACTGGCCGGGCTTTCGTTTATCCAGCTCCCCCTGGATATAATCCATATCAACATCCAGTTGCGCCGGGCAACCATCAATAATTACACCGATAGCCTCGCCATGCGATTCGCCAAAAGTGGTTATCCTGAATATTTGCCCGAATGAATTGCCTGCCATGATATTTTTGATTACTCAGATTATTTTATGATTGTACCGATTTATTTGTCATTGAGTCATTAGTCATTGGGTTTGCGCCTTTCTCCTTTTAGCTTTCGCCTTTCACCTCAAAATTAGCCTTCTCCAAATCCTTCCAAAATGCGGGGTACGATTTTTCAACCACTTGTGCGTCTTCTATCTCAACTTCTTTTATTAGCAAAGCCAATGGCGCAAACGCCATTGCCATGCGGTGATCTTCGTAAGTGTTGACAAATATACGCTGAGGGATAAATTTTCCACTGCAATCCAGCTTATAAACTTGTCCTTTTTCTATCAGCTTCACTCCAATTTTTGTAAGCTCATTTTGCAAGGCCTTTATGCGGTCGGTCTCTTTGATCTTTAGGGTTTCGAGCCCGGTAAAAGTAGCCTCATGTCCCAGTGCAGCACAAACTACGATAATGGTTTGGGCCAAATCAGGACATTCTTTCAGATCAAATATTTTGCGGATAATAGGTTTAACTTCCTTTTTTAAATATACGCCGCCGTCTTTAAACTGCGAAGTAATGCCAAAATTCGCCATGATCTCGGTGATCACGCTATCTCCCTGCAAGCTGTATTGGGTTAATCCGGGCAAAAATAGTTCTGCTTCATCAGCCAAAGCAGCGATAGCGTACCAGTACGACGCCGCACTCCAATCCGGTTCAATATGAAGTGTGGTGGCTGAAAATTCCTGATGTTCGATGTTGATAACGTTATCATCCCAGGTATGCCGGATACCTGCTGATTGAAGCATTGCCAGCGTCATTTCCACATAAGGGCGCGAGGTCAGTTCGCCTTCTATTTGTAATTCCAAACCAAAAGGCAGCCGTGGTGCAATAAGTAACAGGGCGGTGATATACTGACTGCTTATGTTTCCTTTTACACTAATAGCGCAAGTTAGCTGCTTAAAACCGCCTTTTATTTTTATCGGCGGGAAGCCAGCACTTTCTAAATATTCAATGTGTGCGCCCAGTTCGCGTAAAGCGTCAACCAAAATTCCTATCGGACGCTGCTTCATCCGCTCACTGCCGGTCAGCACTACCTCATCATCATGCAAGGTAAAATAGGCGGCCAAAAAGCGCATTGCCGTACCCGCCGGACCTATGTTTACAACTTTTATGTTTCGGGTCGAAAGCTCCAGGTCTTCTTCCTTTGACTTCAGGCTTAATTCTTCAGACTCAACACATAAGGCTTTACATAATGTTACTGTGTCCGCTGCGTCCGATATATTCCCAATCTTGACCTTGCCCCTGCTTAGAGCCTCAATGATAAGGGCACGGTTGCACTCACTTTTTGAGCCGGTGAGGTGTATTGTACCCTTTACTGACTTGCTTTTTTTAGTAAGGATGATGTTTTGGTTCGACATTTATTTTTTTATATGTTCATCGTAGAGACGCAATGCCTTGCGTCTCCGGTATGATTGTTCAGAGACGCAACGCATTGCGTCTCTACCATGTTTTAAGAGAAATTACACATGCGTTAATTTCTCAGCCGCTTGTCCTGCCTCATTCTTATTCATGATCTCGGTTTGTTTACGAATAGATTCAGCGTGGATCAACTCCAGCAATTTTTCCGTAAACTCTTCGCTTAATTTTAAAGCTTTGCCATAACTAATGCCTTTTCTAAGGATTTCGTCCCAGCGGTTAACCTGCAAAATGGTGATGTTATTATCTTTTTTGTAGTTGCCTATTTGCTCCACGATTTTCATTCGCTCTGCCATTTTCTGAATAACCAGGTCGTCAATTTTATCTATCTGGTTACGAAGCTCAGTCAGCTTGTCCTTCAATTCCGTATTACGGATCTCGGGTTTACGCAAGGTTAAATTCGCTATGATGTCAGCCAAAGCATCAGGAGTAACCTGTTGTTTAGCATCTGTCCAGGCAACACTTGGGTCTATATGCGATTCGATCATCAATCCCTGCATATCAAGGTCAAGTGCTTTTTGAGAGATATAACCGATCAGGTCGCGGTTACCCGAAATGTGGCTGGGATCGCAGATCAAGGGCAGTTCAGGTGCGAGTGTTTTAAGGTTTATAGCAATGTCCCACATAGGCTCATTACGGAATGGCGATTTTTCGTATGATGAAAATCCGCGGTGTATGGCTGCCAGTTTGGTGATCCCGGCATTGTTGATACGCTCGATAGCGCCGATCCAAAGCGAAAGGTCAGGGTTTACAGGATTTTTTACCATCACTGGGATGTCAACGCCTTTTAAAGCATCGGCAATTTCCTGCACGGTAAAAGGGTTTACAGTTGAGCGCGCGCCGACCCATAAGATATCAACGCCGGCTGCTAAAGCCTCTTCTACGTGTTTCGCGGTAGCTACTTCAACTGTGGTTGGTAAGCCGGTTTCTTCTTTGGCGCGTTTAAGCCATTGTAAGCCAATGCTGCCGATGCCTTCAAATTCACCCGGGCGTGTGCGTGGTTTCCAGATGCCTGCGCGCAATGCCGATACCTTGCCTGTTTTTGCTAGTAAGTGAGCCGTAGCTACTAATTGATCCTCCGTTTCCGCGCTGCACGGCCCGGCAATTAATAGAGGTTCACTGCCTGTCTTTATCCAGGAACTAAGTGCCTGTATGTTTAAATTCAGTTTCATGTCGTTTTTTTTAGTCCGGAAGTCCGAAAGTCGGAAAGTCCGGAAGATTGATTTTTCTTTTGTTTGGTTATTTTATTTTTATTGTTGTTTCAATTATTGAGTATCGGACCTTGCCGCGCCAGCCCCCTCTAAATCTCCCCGGTAGAGGGGACTTTTTAGCGGCGACCCCTTTTAGCTATAGATTCTTTCGGACTTTTCCGACTTCCGGACTCCCTACAGCTTCTTTCGGACTTCCGGACTTTCCCGACTTTCGGACTCCCTTCACCCCATCTTCTTAATATTAATGTATGTCCTCGGAACTTTTTCATTCTTTACAATTTTTGGAGCAATATCGCCGTCCTCAATATGGCGCTGATATTCGCCGAGGATGTTAAAATTATGGGTGTGTTTCAAAATCTGTCTTATAGCGTTATCATATTGTTTCTGCTCATCCCATTCAATATCCACATAAAAATTATACTCATTGCGTTTACCCAAAACAGGCATGGATTGTATCTTGCTCATGTTAATCCCTTCCCCGGCAAATACATTAAGCACTTTAGCCAACGCCCCGACCTTGTTCTTTACCTCGAAACATAAAGAAGCTTTGTTAGGCTGTTTTTTATCCACATTGTCGTGATGAGTAAGGATCAGGAAACGGGTAAAATTCTTTTTGTTTGATTCGATGCGGCGCTCCAGCACATCCAGCCCGTAAAGTCTGGCTGCTAAGGTGTTGGCAATAGCAACTGTATCCGTCAATTGTTCATCGCGAATGCGTTTGGCGCAGGCGGCGGTATCATTGCTTTCGATAATGTTAAGATGTGGGTACTCATCAAAAAAATCGACACACTGGCGAATGGCTATGGGGTGCGAGGTTACGTATTTAACATCCTCAAACTTCACCCCCGGCAGGGCCATCAAATGTAATTGGATAGGCAGGTAAATCTCCCCAACCACAGGGAAAGCATAGCTCAATAACAAAGAGTAGTTTGGTAAAATGCTGCCGGCGATGCTGTTTTCAATAGCCATTACAACATAGTCAGCCTTTTTATTATTTAAAGCCTCGAAGGTTTGTTTAAAAGAGGCGCACTCGATGGTCTCGATATCTTCACCGAAATACTTGAATGCCGCTTCTTCGTGGAATGAAGCGCGTATTCCCTGGATTGCAACTCTTAGTTTATTAGTTTTCATAAATCTCTGTTAAAGCAAAAAGTCCCGGTTTTTGGCCGGGACTTTTCAGTTTCTTATATGGTTGTTAAAGCATATTAGTCCCGGCTCTTACTGTTAAAGTAAAAGTAGTAACCAAAATAGTATGCTCCTCTTAAATTCATTTTTTTGTTTATGCCGTAAATGTACAGGTAAAAATGGATTTGTCAATAGAAAATTTTATTTTTTTGAAAAATTGTTAATTGAACAGAATTTTATTTGGTGGATACGGTGTTGCTTTGGTGTTAATGATTTTGCGTGTAGATGGGAATAGGGGTGGATGTGATTAATGACGAGTTTTCCGAAGATTAAGTTTTTATTGACCGAAAACATGCGGGCGAGATGATACTAATCTCTAGTCACTCGTCTCTGATCTCTAATATTTTGGGCGTCCGGGCGGGCTTTACGCTCATACTCCGCCTACTGGCGGACTTAGGCGCAAGGCCGGTATCCGCTTCAATCCCTGACGCATTTGTTCTCACAACCTCGAGGCGATCAACTCCAAGGACGCATAAGATTTTACATTTTCACGCCGCCCATGTCAGCTTAATTGGA
>Ga0207048_10296_pt1 | contig 15619 bp, 16 predicted proteins | sample Alteio_BWMinCont_65_FD_153301 | JGI IMG/M metagenome (GOLD analysis project Ga0207048, IMG submission 153301) | Enriched cells from forest soil in Barre Woods Harvard Forest LTER site, Petersham, Massachusetts, United States -... | ecosystem: Environmental > Terrestrial > Soil > Temperate forest >...
AGTTTTACCATAATGAAAAATAAACTATTCATCATTACTTTGATGCTACTCGGCACATTTGCTGCCAGGTCTCAAACTATTAAAAGGGCATATTCAGTAACAATTCCGGGACAAGTTGGGACATATGCTGGAGCTATTAATTTTGTCTGTTTTTATAGCCATAAAACAGGGGCTAAAGAAAGGGCCACATTTTACTATATTTATGATAACGGCGCAGCAGATGTATCCTGGAGTTTTTCAGGTTATGGAGGTACTCCCCCTAATGGAGAAACTTTGAAACAACAGGATTTGTCAAGTTTTGAGCATTTACTTGATAGACATAATATAGCTCACCCACATGGCGTCACTCTTCATTCAATTTCGGTAAATACTGCGAAGTCGCTTTATAGTAATTGGGCTAATGGAGGCCCATAGAGAAGTATGGAACAAAAGCTTCACGGAAAATTGTCTGCTGCAGAGCAAATAAGAAGTACAAAACTTTTAGAAAGTATAATAATAAACAATCCGTTTTAATTTTTTGAATAATGGGAGTTATAACTGTCGGAGTTGAAGGCGTAAATGATTTTCACAATGATGCTTGCGCGGAGCCGAACCGGACGTACAATATTTATCGTCCTGCTGTGTTTGCGCAAACGATGCAAAATTATGGCCTACCTGTTTTATTTCAATGGTTTGATGATAATGCATGGGAGACTGATTTTCGCGATCCCAGTTTTGGAAATGGAGGCGATTCGCATAACTGGTCGGATAATGTCAATTTTTATTATTATGCAGATCATGGGGGTAACAATAATACCAATATGTCTATTGCTTTTTCCTTTTCACATAATCAGTGCCAAGGTAATTCAAGTACATGGAGATTCGGATCTACGAATCTGAAATGGCTTGTTTTCGATTGTTGTAATTTTGTATCAGGTACAAATAATAACCAACTTGCATCTTGGTTCCAATCTGCTAATGGGGTGCATATTCTAATGGGATTTATAGGGGAATCTGTTGACACTGATGGTTATGCCGCCGATTTTGCATCAGATATTTTAAATGGTTCAACAGTAGCGGGAGCCTGGGTGAATGACGCCTATTCTTGGTGGGACAATGATTTCCCTATCGCTATAGCGTTTGGAGCAGATGGAAATGAATCTCAGTCCAGGTTAAATAATGAAACGCTTGAATATCTTTTTTTTGATCAAATCTCTGTAGGATCGCTTTCGGCAAAATGGCAGGTTAATTGGGAAATTTAGTATATTAGATATTTTGTTATGCCTAAAATTGAATATGCAACATCAGATGTAATAATTCCAAATAAGGAATTTAGGATCTTTCGTCTTGCTCCCCTTAATATAACATCAAATGATGTTCTTGAATTGTCCAAAAAGTTCACCCTTAAAGGTACTCTAGACGTCGGTAGAATTTCTATTACCGAAAATATAATACAGTACTTTGAAAGTGGATATCAAATAAAACATTGTTTAAAATCCGGTGCCTTTCGCTTTCGAAATACAGTAAAATCAAAAATTGATTCTGGAAAAAGTATAATCGAATTTGATAAGCAAAACGCAATTAAAATAGCAGGTAATTTCATTAATGCAAGTAAGCATATACCAATTGATGAGACCGGAGAAATAAAATTCAATAAAACTGTTACCAAGCAGATTTTAACAGATGGAACAAGTGCTGAAGAAAGAATTATTGAAGTAGGAATAATTTTCCCAAGGGTTATTGATGAAATACCCGTTGACAGTCCTGGAGGAAAAGCATTCGTTTATATTAATCACGATTATGAAATTACCGGATTTGATTGTTACTGGAGACAAATTCAAAGTACTGAAGCTACAGTCTCGGCATCTGAAATTCACCCGCCTTCATTTGCACTAGAACGATTACAATCTCATGTGGAATATTCTTTCGCCACTAAAATCGAAGTTAAAGAAATCAGATTTGGTTATTTCGAAGATGGTTGGGGGCATACACAAGAATTTGTACAACCTGCTTACATTATACCTTATACTCTTTTTTCAAGAGCTGGAATTAAAAGTACCGCTATGTTTGTGATTTCGGCACTGAAAAAACCTTACGGGGAAATCATGCAGCGTCCTCCTGAAAAAATAATCCAGTATCCCCGTCAAAAATAATTCTCTTTTGACAGCAAAACAAACATTGCATTTTCACGCTCAACATTTATACCAATTATCATAAAAGAATAAAAAATGAAAATAATCATATTATTAACTTTCATTTTAGAGGCTTATGTGCCAAAGCCCAAAGTTTGTCAGATTTTCAAAGAATTTTAAAAACTAGTGGTAAAGCGGTTCAGGCTATCCATGCTTATCCACCAGATATAGAAAATGGACAGTGTCACTATGTGCCGGTAACTTCAATAACTGTTTCGGAAAACACAATTACTATAGTCGAAACCTGGACTAATGGTTACTCAGGGAAATCCCGCACCGTTTTGACTGGTAAAGTCAATAATGAGGCAGCTGAAGGTACCTGGTCTTCAGATTATAGCAGTGGCTTATGGTCATATAATTTTAAAACCAATAGTGGAAAATAGAATAAAACAAGAAGTATGCTTGGAGCATTCGAAAACTGGCAGAATCTTCGACTCCAGATGATTTAATTGAAAGAAAAAGAAGAAAAGGCATGTTGATTCTTGGTTGGACGGTCGACAGTAAGGAATCTTATGAACGAATTAATATGTTCTGCGATAACATTATTTTCGAAAATTTCAATCCGTAATGCGGATCGGCTAGGATCTTAACTGGCTCTGGAATGAATGGGTTTACCCAACTGGAAATTAGATCAACCGGTAAAAGAAAATAAACGATAAGTGTTCATTTAGGAGAATTATAAAAATACCGCTCATTCTAAGCGGTATTGTTGTTTCAGATATTCGGGCAGTTGTGACCATCGAAAGGCAATATTTTCAGTTTTTTGCTTAAACGTTCTTTTTCCATTCAGAATGCGCTTTACCGTACCACTATCAATGCCCAATGCTTTTGCACATTGGACATGATTCCATCCCCTGCAATGCAACAGTTGACGCAGTTTTCCCGCCACACTTCCAGTCTCATGTTCGAAAGGGTAGTAGCCAAGAAAAGCGAAGATTGCCGGGTAGTGGTGTATCTGAGGATACATTCTCCCAGTCTCCCACAATGAAATGCAATCCTTGCTCAGCTGCAATTGAATGCTCACATCCCTTTGTGATAGCCCACTTTCAATCCGTTTTTTGCGAATGTGTTCACCCAGGGTTTGCGGTATAAAAGAATATTCCTGCTTTAGCGGTTTCCCCACTATCTTCGTATACGGAAGAAATGTTCTCACCGCCATGCTCAATCACTGGCTTTCTTTGCATAAAGAAAAAAGGATTCTGGAGAAAGCGCATATAAATCCGGTTAACACCACAGGTTAGATAAAATATATTTTATGATTTTTATAAAATTATCTTGTATATTGTCTTCTAATACTTTTAAAACGAGTATCTTACAAAATCCCTAAACCATGAAGAAGATTTGTTTATTCGTTATTATTTCATTTACAATTCTGAGTGCAGCCGCTCAGACGCTTACCCTCTCCGGAAGTCCCAACATTGACATTAGCGGTTTAAAACAGGTAGAAACAGTGGATATTCCGCTTAAAATTGATATGACTACCTATGGCAAGCTTCGCCTTACTGACACCAAACCATTTTTTGTTCGGGTAGGAAGTAATAGTAATGACCAGTTTAAGAATGCGGTCACGATAAATAAAGATCCCAAGAATCCAGCGCTTATTCTGACTGTTGACGTGGCCAAACTTTACCTCCAGGGAAGTTACGAGGTAAGTCTTTTATACTATTTTGTGGAGGCGCCTGACGATGCAAAGGCACAGGCAGCAGGAGTGGCAAAAGCCACAACACTGACTTTTAATCTAGTCCGCGCCGCGGGAGTGTTAGAAGGCGAACCAGTTATCATCAAAAAGGACGGCGGAGAAACCAGCGGGAGCCCATTAGTTATCAGGGAAACCGGCCGGCGTACGTCACTGAAAGACCTTACCTTTACATTGCCAAACGTTTCAGCGAAAACCACTAAGCCACTTCTAACCTTTCCGGATAAGGTTTTCGAGATACATGCAAATGAACAGAAACCAATTAAATATATTATTGACCCTAATGTGCTAGAAACGCTTCCGCTAGGCAAGACCAGTATTAAGCTTTATGGAAATTCAAATTTGTTACAATCGCCGTTCACAATCCAGGTTGAAATTACAAGGAATATTTGGAAGGGTTATATTATCGTCACAGTGTTTTGCGGCCTGTTAATCGGATTATTTGTTAGGCATTATCTAAAAAGCCTGAAGGATAATGAAACTGCAAAAGGAACAGCGTTGCAGTTGCTTCTTGACATGTATCTTTTTAAGAAAGAAATCCATGATACCGCCGTTGTGTCTACCGTTAACCAGTATATTAATGATGTTAATCAAAATCTTAAAAAATTGAGTAATTTTTTTAATACCGATCCATCACAATTATTGACAGCTGTTCAAGCTGACCAGACGAAATTCGACCAATTAAAACAGGACTTTAGTAAAAAGATGGCTGATCTTAAACTTGCAATTATGACCACAAGAGATGCCTTGTACAGCCCTAACCTTCCAGGAACCTTCCAGAAACCGCTTGAACCGATTCGTGCCCTGTTGCCAGAAGCTAAAACAGCCATTGACAACCGTGATCTGACAACAGCTGGCCAAAAAATGCAAATGATAGCAAATGATATCGGGGGACTTGTCGCTAACTATAAAAGCTATGTGCAGTCGGTGTGCAATTATTTACTAAACCAGAAAAATTACCCAGCTGATACGGACAATACTTTTGCATGGGCCACGCCAAAAATCGCGATATATCAAACAGCTATTTCAGCGATTGCCTTTGATCCCGCCAATTTCAATACCGGACTGCTGGCAGTAAATAATTTTCAAAACCAACTGGAAGAATTTCCGAATGACCTAAAAGTCGAGGTTCAAAATGATTTCAAGAAAGTCAATTCAAACGCGGCAAATGACGGTAATGTAATTGCCTCACTAGAAAAGTGGGTGGCAATGATAAAGGACATAGTAACTAATACGCAGGCGGAAGATGACCCGATAAAATATGTGGATGAAAATACGCTTGATAATTTAAATATTGCCTGGAAAACGGCGCAGACATCACCTGCTGTGGAAGATCAAAGTATACCGCTTTCAATGGATTTCTTGGGCGGTCAACTTGACAGTATTGCACCCTTTTCGAAAGTCCAGGACAACAGGTCGAACGTTTTTCCGATATTTACCTTTGATGATCAAAGGATTGATGAATCGGAGATACGCCAATCACTGGCTAGTGCGAAAGGTGGCTACTTATGGTCCAGCATAATACAAACTACTATGCTCACTTTATTGATCGGCCTGGGCGCATATAAATCATACGAGACAGATTTCACCGGAACTTTCAGTCAGCTTATAACGATTTTCCTTTTTGCATTTTCACTCGATATCGCCGTTGAAAGTATTTCGCAATTTAAGAATAAGCTAACCTTTTCTTAGCGATAAGATGCTTGCTTTAAGGCCGTTATCACGTGCGTTGAAATTAAAATAAATAGGAATGGAGACTACATAGAATTGGTGCGAATTATGTTTGAGACATAAAAAAGCTGCAATCTAATGAATACAGCCGTGTATTAAAGGAATCATTCTAACACATCCTCTGGTGTATGTTTAAACAGAGAAGTCTAACAATTTTAAGCAATGCATATGCCTTTTGTAATTGCAAAATAAAGGCCTTATAGTTCATTGTCTCCCATAATGTTACCATAGATGGGTCAACTGTAGTGTGCAAGATTCTTTCGGCTAAGTCGCTTCATCAATCGATATTAATTGATTCACCCCTACCTCAAACAAAAAACTAATTTTTTTTAACTTCTAAAACAACGACTAACTTTAATCGGCAATATATGTCTAGGCGTTATCAAGATAACTTTCAGGCACTATGATGTCTGTCTGACCACTGCCAAAATCCACATTATAAGTAACCGTAATGTTATTAACTTTTGTTACAGTTCCTTTTGTCCCTTTTGGGATCGTTCCGTTTTGAAGGGTATAATCCTGGTTTAATTTAACCCTGTCACCAATGTTATATTTCATATCTTTTACTGTATTGGTAGTTGTGATTTATAATATGTGTATGCACTTTTTACTGCGTCTATGGCTGCCTTTCGTTTGGTATTATCTGATGATACAAGGTCTTTTTTATAAGAATCTAAAATTTTTAGAAAGGTATCAGTTAATTGTTGGAACAGTGTGTTTAAATTTCCGGACAATTGTTTATTCTTATTAAAGTTTTGTAATTCTGGAACTTGCGTAACGGTATTGGTATTGGTACTGGTACTGGTAGATTTGGCAGAATTTGTAGACAATCCTGAAGCACCTGTCATATAGCTAATACCTTGACTAAGAACTTTAAAGGAAGTTCTAAAAGCTTGGTCGGCATCAAGTCTTACCCCTTTAATAATAAAATTTCCTGGGCCGTCCATTTTCACAGCAATGTCTGAATTACCAATTAATGTAGTTACATTAGTAATATTAATGCTGGAGTTTTCTGAAGACTTACTTAGGTCTGAATTATCTGTATAGAAAACAGACTTATATTTTTCCCAGTATTGTTCAGGGGCCTTAACAACAAAAGAAGCCATATCATCATCTGCTATAGATGTTCCATAAGTATTGGATTGTGCTACGGCTGAAATGGTCGTTTTTAAATTATTGTATAATGATAAGTTCAGGTTCGGGTTTCCTATTTCTGATCCTAAATTTTGGGCAAATGATAGGAGATCAAGTTTTTTCATTTCAAAATCACTTTGCGCAGCATTATATTCTTTTTCAATAGCATCAGAATTGGTTTTTATTAAACTTTCCAATATGTCACTTGCTTTTTGTGTCGACGCTCTAAGGTTTTCGATATTTAGATCAACTTTGGACTTTATAGTTGATTGCAAATCAGTTCTAGCTTTGTCACTTATTTTATTTTCATTGTATAATTTTAAGAGCGCATCATTGATTTTTTTGTTAAATTGAACTTTAATATTATCAAAATAACTATTTTGAAGCAGGGCCTGGTAGTATTTAAATTCAGCTTTTTTTCTTTTTTCTATGTATTCATTCGAACTTCTCATTTTAGCCATATCAAAAGAATGGACACGAACATTAAGTGTGGAATAGCATGAGGAAAATATCATCAAATAACCAATTCCATAAATGTGTAAATTTTTCATAAGATTCATTATTGAAAACTTTTCATTAGTAATTCCGCACCAGTAGTATTATTGATTTTTTGATCTTTAATAAATTGCAAAAAAATCGACATATTATTTTTTACCTTAGTAACATCATCGGTGTTATTTAAACTATTTATAAACTGATCTCCCAAATCGATAACTGCTTTATTTCTTGTATAGCTATTTGAGATGTCATTTAGATAATTATTATTTTCATCGATTTTACCCTTATTAGACAAACTGGCTATTGAATTAAGGATTTGATCATTTTCTGCAAATGCACCAATTTGTTCTGAAATAGCATTACTGTTTGATGATAAAATCATGACAAATTGTTTGTTACTGTCAAGCTTTACTTTGTCTTGGCTTGAAGCGGATGCAACAGGGTTTATAAACGCAACATCGGAGGCCTTCGTAGAATCTTTTTCAATGGGCTGACTCATTTCACTGAAGTATCTGTCAACAGCTGCTTCATCATAGAATCCACTCATGTATCTGGCCTTCGAAGCGAACGAACTTTCATTGATTATTATTCGGTAGTAATTTTTTCCAGATTTAAAAAAGTGAATCTCATGAGCAACCTGGCACGAAACAAACATAACTAGGAATATTCCCAATAAAAAAATGTTCAATTTTGATTTCATAAAGGTTAAAGATTAAATACAAATGATTAGTAATCGGATTTCCCATAAATTTAAGGGGTGATTGTGGAATTACAACCCGTGTTTTCACGGTATTTTTAAGGGTGTTTTCACCTATATAAAAATTTTAGAAATCGTGAAGACGATTGCTTGAAGCTTAAGCAATTTATTCTGGGCAACTAAAAAAAAGCTGCAGTTTTGCGATCAAAAAAAGATCATCTTGAAGTTTGGTATTTTCCCCAAGATGAAAATACCGCTATCTATTGGTAGTGTATCAATCCTGTTGTTCAAGTAGTTTGGCAATTGGGACCATAGAAGCACGATATTTTTACTTTTTTCCTTAAAAGTTCTTTTTCCCTTCAGAATACGTTTTACCGTACCGCCGTCAATCCCCAATGCTTTTGCACATTGGATATGGTTCCATCCATTGCAGTACAATAATTGACGCAGTTTACCCCCCACGCTTACAGTCTCATGGTCAAACGGATAATAGCCAGGAAAAGAAATAATAGCAGGATAATAACGCACTTGCGGAACAAGCCGCCCGTTTTCCCAATAAGTGATCGTATCTTCCGTCACCTGTATAATTCCGGCTACCTCCTTTTGTAACAACCCCTTGTCGATCCGTGCTTTTTTGATATGTTCACCCAATGTTTGCGGATGCAATGGACAGACCTGTTTCAGCGGTTTTCCCACTATCTTCGTATTTGGAAGAAATGTTCTCACCGCCATGACTATTCAGCGACTTCAATTAACCTGAAATTAAGTCGTTTTTAATACTCTTCCCTATCGCCTGATTTTTTATCGCGTTTTAAAATTGATTTTAATAAACTTATATCTATTTAATTTGAAATGATTTCAAAAGGTATTAGATTAGTTCGATTTTTCAATTATGAAAACGACTCGAACCTTATTACGCAAACGAATCAAAGCCTATACGCTTACGGAAATCCTGGTCGTACTTGTGATTATAGGAATTTTGATATTGCTGGCTTTGCCTAATTTGCTGCCATTGATCACTAAGGCTAAAAGTTTAGAAGCGAAAACTCAATTGACCCATGTGCAGACCTTAGAGCAAAGCTATTTTTACGAACATTCCAAATATTCAAAAGACCTGAATGAAATTGGCTTTCTCCAGGACAAACTGGTGACCGACGGAAAGGACGGCAGGGCAAATTACAGGATTGAAATAGTCAGTGCCACCAATACCACCTTTACCGCCAGGGCCACCGCGGTGGTAGATTTTAACGGTAACGGTACTTTCAATGTCTGGGAAATTGACCAGGATAAAAACTTAAAAGAAGTAACCCACTAAGTGCTGTTTCTTAAAATCATCGTGATTGGTCTGTTGTTACTGATCTTTGTTCAGGACATAAGCAGCAGGTCGGTATATTGGTTTTTATTCCCTGGTTTAGCAGCGCTATTTGTACTAATGCATTTATCACAGCATCATTTATTTACAGATACCTGGCAACCTGTTCTGATAAATAGTACTTTTTTGATACTTCAGTTCTTAATCGTATCAGTTTATTTTTCCATAAAAAACAGGCACTGGGTAAACATTGCTGATGGACTTTTGGGCTGGGGGGATATGTTGTTTTTATTGAGCATCGCTTTTTACCTGTCAGTACTCAATTTTTTATTGTTTTATATTGTCAGTTTAATAGCAGTATTATTGACCTGGGCCCTCTGGCAAGGAATTTCGAAAGAAAAAAACAAACAAATACCGCTTGCGGGTCTTCAGGCATTTATTTTTACTGTATTTTTAGCAACCGATTGGATTAAATCTTTTGACCTTACAAATGATACCTGGTTGCTTAACCTCATCGCAAAATGAATTTGACCGAAGAGATAACCCTGCTAACAGAAAACATCCACTGGCTCACAAAGGATCAGGCCTGGCACTACCGCGTATTACCTAAAAATAAAACCGATAATCACTTTTTGCTGTATTGTGAAGACAATGCGGATAAAAACGCGTTAATTTCTGAACTAGAGATATTGTTAAATCTCACTGTTAACCTTGAGCCAATCCCCTCCACCCAAATCGCGAGGCTGCTTTCAAAGTATTATATAAAAGATACCGCGGCACAGGGATCGGCACATTATCAAATAAATAATGCCGATAATTTCCTGATGAATTTAATACAGGAAGCCAAAAACCTTAAAAGTAGTGACATCCACATAGAAAGCTACGAAAACAAATGCAGGGTGAGGATACGGATTGATGGCATGATGGTGGAACGTTATTTATTAAAACGCGAAGAATATCCGGCATTGATCAATAAGATAAAAATACATGCGAACCTCGACATAGCCGAAAAGCGTTTACCACAGGACGGGCGTATTAATTTTAAGCAAAATGACCAGCAATTCGATATACGGGTTTCTATATTACCTACCCTTTATGGAGAAAAAGTTGTTTTACGCCTTTTGAACAGCGACGCTACCGAAATCGATTTGAACAGTCTTGGTTTTTCAAAATTTGACCTTGCTAATTATTTACAGGGCATCAAAAAACCAAATGGCATTTTGCTGATCAGCGGGCCGACCGGCAGCGGAAAAACGACAACACTTTATGCAACACTTAAACTTTTAAACAAAGAAACAAGAAATATTTTAACCATTGAAGACCCGGTGGAATATACCCTCGAAGGGATTAACCAGGTTCAACTCAAAGAATCCATCGGGTTAAGCTTTGCAGCGGCATTGAGAACCTTTCTCAGGCAGGACCCGGATGTGATAATGGTCGGCGAAATCAGGGATACGGAAACAGCCAATATGGCGATAAGAGCAGCCTTGACGGGCCACCTGGTGTTGTCTACTATCCACACAAATTCCGCCTGGGGCACGGTTTCCCGTTTAATTGACATGGGGGTACCGCCATTTTTGGTTGCCAATACACTTAATACCACAGCTGCGCAACGCCTCATCAGGTTGTTATGTCCGTATTGTAAAAAAGAGGAAACTTTTGATAGTGATCTGTACCCAAAACAGTTTAAGCCCTACAGCCGGATAAATCATCATTATAAAGCCCAGGGATGCGAGCAGTGCTACTATACAGGCTATAAAGGACGAAAAGCTGTTTACGAAGTCATACCGATTGACCAGGAACTTGCCTTTGAAATAAAGAACGGGAACATGTATGTTCAAGATCTTTTAAAAGAAAGAGGCATACAAACGCTGGCAGAGAATGCCTTTAATATATTTAGTGAAGGACTGACCTCTATTGATGAAATTTATCCCCTGTTATTTAACTATTGAAAACTAAACCTGATGCGTAAAAAATTTACTAAGATTTTATATTTCTATTTGATACTCGCTCTTCCGGTTAGGGCATGGGCGCAGCAGCATGACCACATTCAGGTTATCCAGCAACGGTTGGATAGCCTGGCTGTCACCGAAACCGGCTTAAAACAGAGTGTTCAACTAGCGATAACAGGCACTTCTATCCAGGATTATTTGATTGCATTGGCAAAAACCAATAACTTAAGCATCAGTGTCGATCCTAAATTAAATTTCTCGATTAATGATACATTTAATGGGGTACCGGCAAGTAACATTTTAGTGTTCCTGGCAAAAAAATATAGCCTGGAACTAACAGTTATTGGTTCGATCATCTATGTAACACCCTATATTGACCCCAATCAATTTGTCAAAATCCCGGTTAAGGAGATCAAAGCGAAATACAATGCCGCTGATAATACGTTGTCTCTTGAACTTGATAATGACAGTTTAACGGCTGTGGCAAGAAGGATCACCAGGATTTCAGGAAAGAATGTCATTGTGCCCAATTCATTGCAAGGTAAAAGAGTGAGCGCGTTTATTGCCGCCGCACCCTTTGAGACCGCGATGGATAAACTGGCCTTTTCCAATGAAATAAAAATGATTAAAACCAGCGATAATTTTTACCTGTTCCAACCGCTGGGAGAAAATGAAGAATTATATGTGAACGGTGACAAGAACACAGCTGTCAGGAAAGCTTTCAGGCCAAGTGCTGTAACTTCCGGAGGCAATACCGGGTTATTTACAAGGGTGGTCAATGGGCAAAAACTGATCTCCGCGGATGCGGTTAATGCCCCTTTAGCAGACCTGGTAAAACAGGCTTCGCAGGAACTGAGCAAAAGCTATTCGATTTACTCAGACATTAAAGGAACGATTACCATCCATGTGAACGATGTATCTTATGAAAACTTTTTAACCCTATTGTTTAAAGGAACAGATTTTACCTTTCATTCCGAGAATGAGGTGTACCTGATTGGAGACCATAAACTCGAAGGGTTACGGACATATAAAATGATACAATTGCAGCACCGTTCATTGGATACCGTGATGTCCATGATTCCGGCTGACTGGAAGAAAGGCATTGAAATAAAAGAGTTCCGGGAACAAAACAGTCTGTTAATATCGGGATCCGGCGCACAGATAGCGGAGGTAGAAAATTTTATTAAACAGCTGGATGCTTTAGTGCCGGTGATACTGATTGAAGTGACCATCATAGACATTAATAAAAGCCGCACCGTCTCAACAGGGATTGCGGCCGGTGTTTCGGACAGCGTAAAAACGGGGGGCACCATTTTGCCAGGAGTGAACTTTACTTTCAGCGCAAGCTCGATCAACAGCTTTTTAACTTCTGTCAGCAAATTTTCCGGCGTTAACCTGGGGCATGTTGTCCCTAATTTTTATGTCAGTTTGAGCGCTTTGGAGTCAACCGGAAATGTTGATGTCCGGTCTATCCCGAAATTATCGGCATTAAATGGCCATGCGGCGACATTAAGTATCGGCAGTTCCATCTATTACAAGAACACCACCCAAAACCTGATACCGTCAACGGTCACATCGCAGTCTATTTTTACCAATACATATGTGGAAAGTGACGCTAATTTGGAGATCGCTATCAAGCCGGTGGTTTCGGGTGATGAACAGGTCACTTTGGGAATTAAAGTCAGTATTTCGGATTTTACCTCTATCCCAACGGATGGTTCCCCGCCGCCTAAGTCCACCAGTAAGTTCGAGACCAGCCTGCGCGTGCACAACGAAGATACCATTGTTTTGGGGGGAATTGAAAGGACGGAAACTGACGACAACATAAGTGGTACGCCGATATTATCCAGGATACCAATTTTAAAATTTCTTTTCAGTAACAAGACTAAAAGCACCAAAAAAGTTATATCTGTTTTGTTTATCAAACCAACTATACTCCGGTAACGATTAATAAAATATGCTGGAACAATATTATAAGTTCAACGAAGCAACAGGTGTCAGCATAACCATTCTGCCAGATGGGAGTACTGCCATTAATGCCTGCAGCGTAAATATTCAAAATAACCAGCTGAACTTTGAAAAGAAAATAACCGATTTAAATACAACAGAAGAATTAACAAAACACTTTCCAGCCAAATCAATCATCACCCTAAATCTTTCAGGAAAAGGGATATTGCAAAAGCAAATTGAGCAAACTGAAGAAATCAATCAAAATAACTTCAGCAAAATATTGCCGAATGCCAGCATTGAAGATTTTTACATTCAGAATTTTATCTCCGGCGACCAATCTTTTGTTTCTGTTATCCGCAAAGCCGACGCAGATAAATGGATCAGCCAGTTAAAGAGCCTTGGATTTGTGCCATTGATGCTAAGCCTGGGACCCTTCCCCGTTCAAAATATCATTACTCAATTAAATCTATATGACACCGAGATCATCTTTAACGGCCATACTATCCAACGGAGCGAAAAATCGGAATGGACTTCGTATCATTATGATCCCTCTGTTTATGCCCCATTCCCTTTAAAAGTCGAATCCGAAACTATCAATGAAAAACTGCTGATTGCTTATGCAGCTGCTTTCCAAATGGTTTTGGCCAATAAGTTAGAACCCATCCAGGCAGCGGTTCCCTCTTTGGACGCCGAATTTCAAAAACGGATAGAAGAAAAAAAGCTGAAAGTTCAGGGCTTCCTGGTACTGTCTGTTTTTTTTATATTGCTTTTAGTTAATTTCTTTTTGTTTTCCTGGTTAAACTCCTCAAATGCGAAATTGACGGAACAAGTCAGCAGAACAGCCCAAAGCACGAATGATATTCAGCAGATCAATAGCCAGGTGCAGCAAAAAGAAGCCTTGCTGAAAACCCTGGGGTGGGAGGGGGATATAAATAAAAGCGCACTCATTGATCAGGTCGCCTCGTTATTACCGCCAGGCATAACCTGGAAAGAGGCCGCTATTGACCCGGTCGACCTTTCAGGGAGCCGGAGCCAAAAGACGATTGTTTTTTTTAACCGGAAAATTCGTATCATCGGAAACTCTGAAAAGATCATCCCGGTAAATGAATGGATAGCCAGGATAAAAACCAGGCCATGGGCAAAGAATGTGCAACTGGATAGTTATACGTTTAACAATGAAATGAATACGGGCCAGTTTATCATTGTAATTGATTATTAATATGCTGAAGCAAATCCCCATAAAAAAAGAATACCTGCTGATTGCAGCATCAATTGTACTGTTACTATTGTGTTATCAGCTTGCATTCAAAAAAACGGCGGAGGCGTGGCAGATCAACAAGCAGTTAAGAACGCAAATAGCCCAGGCTACCGATTTAAGCTACCAGCCAGCTTATCTCGAAAGGAAAAATAATAACCTTAGTCAAATTATCAACCGCTATAAAACTGACACTATTGCTTTCCGCAGCAACACCATCAGCGCCATATCTTCTATTGCCGAAAAGGAGGATGTAAAACTAAGCGAGGTTCCTTTACAGGACCCGCTCTATCATAGTGATCAGTTTATCATTCAAAAACTCAATTTTGAAGGAGGTTTTTTTGCCCTGACTAAAGTGCTTAACAAGTTGCAGGCAACAAACGGGATCGGAGTAGTACGATCTGTCGCCTACAAAGTTATGGGTGTTAGGTCTGGTGCTGATGAGGACAAAAAGCTGATTTTGGAGGTTTATTTGGAGAGTGTCAAATAAATACCAAATAAATCAACCTGTATTAAAAGATAATTAAAAATGCTGTAAGATAGAGTAGGAATACCGGAAACTATTTTGTAACATTGTTATGTCCTTTGGTGCTACTAGTAACCTAATAACCGATTACCAATACCTACCACCAGTACCTTTTACCAATACCTACTACTGTTAACCTACTACCAATAACTTACTACCAATAACCTAATACCTGATACTATGGAATCTTCAAAATGTTCTACTTCATAAGCCGCTAAACCTCAAAACCATTTCTATTTTCAGAGGGAAAGTTTTAAAAGCATACCCATTGGCCAAAGCCTGTGGCAATTATTCTGTTTTCACCTAAATTATTTCAATAAAGAAATTTATATGAAAATTAAATTACTCCGCGCCCTAGATCTTATTTTATGCTGTGTTATAACCGGGTTAACCGCTGATGCGCAATCTGGTTCCCAGATCCAATACTTTGTTCCTATGCCATATCCCCGCTCCCCAACAGCAACCGCCTTCGAGAAATACGGCACTTACCAGGTAAATGAGTTTACCGGGGTGCCTGACATCTCCATACCGTTGTATACTGTGGAGGCGGGCGGTTTCCAGGTCCCGGTTACTTTATCCTACCATGCCTCAGGCGTAAAAGTTACCGACGTAGCCAGTTGGGCGGGGCTTGGCTGGTCGGTTTCGGCAGGCGGGCAGGTTAGCCGGCGGGCGATGGGCCTGCCGGATGACATGCCTT
>Ga0207048_10298_pt1 | contig 15587 bp, 15 predicted proteins | sample Alteio_BWMinCont_65_FD_153301 | JGI IMG/M metagenome (GOLD analysis project Ga0207048, IMG submission 153301) | Enriched cells from forest soil in Barre Woods Harvard Forest LTER site, Petersham, Massachusetts, United States -... | ecosystem: Environmental > Terrestrial > Soil > Temperate forest >...
CGCATGAACCAGAACCGGCAGCGGTCGAGCCAGAAGGACTCCGATTTGGAAATTCGCGGCGCATCCTGGGTATCGATTACGACGAGAGGAACGGAAGTGCTGCAAAAGAACCAGTGAAGATAATTCCAACCGATCTTGTGAAACTGGAAAAGAGTCGCGTAAATAACGTCGAAGAAAACCCTTATCCAAGACCGATTCCGATCCCATGGCGCTCGCATCTTGGCCGTGATATGATAGATCACCAGATCGTAATAGCCGGCCTTCAGACGCTTTCTTAGAGTAAAAACTCGACGCCGAGTCAGCCGTTGTTCCTCTCCCTCACTCGCAAAAACAGTGTAAAAATCACACAGCGCCGGAAGATACCTGGAAACATAACGCCGCTCACCAATCTCCAAAATTCGCATATAAGGGGCGTATCGTTTTGCAAAACCATCGAACATGCAATCTTATTTGCCCTCTGCGAGAACTTGAGATCACGATTCCGCTTTAACTTTGACCGCCGTTTTTATTTACTAATCCATGCACTTCTCTTCGAAGCGATTGGCGAAAATCCTTGGCGCTTTCCAACGCAACCGGATTCTTGTCATCGACAACCTCGTGCCCGATGAGTTTCTGCGAGACCAGGTGATGAAGCTGAGCAAAAGCACTACCCATTCGCAGCTCATCGGTAAGACTTTCGTCTGTAAACTTCAGAGTTAGGCGATGAGAGGCAAACCACCAGAAGCCATCACCTCGGCTTATCTGTGATTTGAAAAAACTCTCGCAAATGTCTCCACACTCCAAAACCAGTTGGCGAAGCGGAAAAATTCTTCAAAATCTTGATAGTATCTTCTTCGTCCTACTGTTCCTGGTTTTCTATGTCTCCTTTTTTCCAGGTATTCTCAACATCGATGCCACTTATCAACTCAATGCTGCGTTGACCCATTTTCGGGATTGGCATTCCCCGATTATGACCTGGATTTGGGCTGGATTGAATCATCTCTATGTCGGCCCTGCCCTGATGCTGCTGCTGATTCAACTGGAACTTTTTAGCGGGTTGTATCTCCTTCTCCACCTTACTATTCCCAGTGCGATCATTCGTTGTCTGGGTACTACCTGCCTGATTTTGCTACCGATGGCTTTTCCCATCTTCGGTTACGAAATGAAGGACAGTTTTTTTTGTGCAAACCTGCTTCTTGGCTTTGCCCTGGCAACCCTTTCATCCGTTTCGCATCACACGCGACCTCAGCGTTTTATCTACACTTTTTCAGCCTTGGTGTTCCTCTTTTTGGCCACAGCTACACGTCCCGATGGTGCGGCAGCCATTATTCCACCGATAGGCTGGATGGCGTGGAATTGGCTCAAGATATTTCCCTCCCATTCTTTCGCCTTCAACCGATTCGGCTCGGTCGTCCTGTACTTTTTTGCCGGAACGCTCGTCTCAATCACTTTCTGTTTGGGCGTCAACATTGCGAATATAATTCTTTGCGAAGGCTGGAAGGATTATCCGGAACAGGTTGTCATGGATCACGATTTGGCGGGTATTTCCATTGCCGATAACCAGCTTCATTTCCCTCCTTCCCGGCTCTCGGAAGGAGCTACCCTGAAGAGTCTCAAGGCTGTTTACACACCCGCAAACAGCTGGGCGATTTTCTTCCCGAAAAATGCCCCTCTTCAACCCGTCCGGATCAATCATCAAAAAGAATACAACGAACTAGCCGCCGCCTGGATAGGAACTATCCGGAATCATCCACTTCTTTATCTTCAAAATCGCCTGACTACTTTCGTCGCCATGGTCGGGCTACAAGGTCCCCTCCCCGACACTCACGAACTCTCCTGGGGAAGTTACCCTAAAACTTTCGGAAATTTCGCAAGCTATGCGGCAGTTCATGGGGAATTTTCTCCGGGCCGATTGATTCGATGGGAACAATGGCTTCATGATCTCGTCGAGCCTTTTTTTCTTTTCCGGCCTATCGTTTACATTCTGCTGGCCCTCGGTTGTATCGGTTACCAACTGTGTTCCGGACGACTCGATCGTCTGCCGAACCAAGCCTCACTGGTCCTGGCCTTGAGTGGGCTTGCCCATTTGCTTGTTTTTTTTATCTGCGCGCCAAGTGCCGAGATCCGTTTTGCCTTCTGGCTTACCTTTTCCTCGCTGCTCAGCACATTGTTGATTTGTGCCGATTTCATCACCCATGAACCACAAAAACCGACCGACCGCTTATAATTCAGCTTTGACTTTGGCCGTCGTTTTTATTTACTGATCCATGCACTTCTCTTCGAAGCGACTGGCGGAAATCCTCGGCGCTTTCCAACGCAGCCGGATTCTCGTCATCGGCGACCTCATGCTCGACGAGTTTCTCTGGGGCAAGGTCACGCGTATTTCACCCGAAGCGCCGGTGCCCGTTCTCGACGTCCAGCGTCGTGCCGCCTATCCGGGCGGAGCAGCCAATGTGGCACGCAATCTGGCCAGTCTCGGCGCCCACGCGGAACTCGCCGGGGTCATCGGCAAAGACGAACCGGGAAAGCATCTTCTGCAACTGCTCAATGATAAAAGCATTGGCACGGGTAGCATACGGGCCACTTCGCTACGTCCCACAACTCACAAGACACGGATTTGCGCCATTACCCGACAGCTTCACGATCACCTTGAAATCGAGGACCAGCAGCAGATCGTACGTGTCGATGACGAGTCATGCGCGGCGCTCGATCCCGAAAGCAAAAAATGGCTTTTCGACCAGCTCCGTGAAGAGATTCAAGCGCACGATGCCGTGATTATCGAAGATTACGCCAAAGGACTTATCGATCAGGAATTGGTCACGCTGGTCATCGGCGAAGCGAAAAAGCACGGTAAGATCGTCGCCATCGATCCCAACCCGAACAATCCGTTCGACTGGTCGGGCGGCACCGTCCTCAAGCCAAACCGACGCGAGGCGTTTCTCGCGGCGGGTCTTCCTTATGCTCAGGACGAGGAATCGACGCTCAAAGCCGCCACGAGGCTTCAGAAAAAACATGCCATCCGCCACTTGCTCATCACGCTCGGGGAGGCCGGGATGCTGCTGCTCGAAGAAGGGCAGAAGCCTTACCATACACCGACACGCGCCCAGGATGTCTTCGATGTTTCCGGCGCGGGCGACACGGCGATTGCAGCCTTTACGCTCGCCCTGGCAGCCAGGGCCACTGGCATCGAGGCAGCGGAAATTGCAAACTATGCCGCGGGAGTCGTTGTGGGGAAGCTGGGCACCGCCACGCTTAGCCTGGAAGAACTGCGCGACATGTGCACCAAAGGCCAGGGGGCGTATGATCCATAAAGCCGTCTTTTTTGACCGGGACGATACGCTCATGGTCAACATTCCTTATCTGGGCGATCCCTCGCAGGTGGAGATTTTTCCCGACGCGGCTCTTGCCATGCATACGCTCCAAAGCGCCGATTTCTGGCTCTTCGTGGTCAGCAACCAATCGGGCGTGGGACGCGGCCTTATCACGCGCAATCAGGTTTTTGCCGTGAATGTGGAACTGGAACGGCAGCTCGGCGGCGATTATATCCGCGCCTTCTATCATTCCTTTGCCACACCCGATGATCCTAAAGCCACGGATCGCAAGCCATCGCCCAAGCTGCTTTTCAAGGCGAAAGATATCTATAATCTCGATCTAGCCGGATCGTTTTTCGTGGGTGACCGGCTCTCCGATATTGAATGCGGTCTCAACGCCGGATGCCGTACGGTGCTTCTCACTCATGAAAAATCGAGCCGACGGAATAGCCCCGATGAGGAGGACGCCATCGCCCGCGAAAAAGCGCATTACATTGCCGCCAATCTCATGGAAGCGACCCAATGGATTTTGCAGGTATCCTCCACCGATCCCATTCCCAAGACCCACGAATCGTAATGAAATCCGTTATTGTCATCCCCGCGCGTTATGGCTCGACCCGCTTTCCCGGCAAGAGTCTCGCCCGCATCCAAGGCCGTCCCATGATCCAATGGGTCTGGGAAGCCGCGAGCCGCAGCCGCCTGACTGAACAGGTCATCATTGCCACCGATGACGACCGGATCGCCGATACGGCGGCCAAATTCGGAGCCGATGTGGTCATGACAAAAAAGTCGCATCGCTCCGGCACCGATCGGATCGCCGAGGTAGCCGACAAAGTTTCCGCCCAACTTTACGTTAATGTCCAAGGAGATGAGCCTCTTCTCTCCGCGTCCGCCGTGGACGATCTCATCCGCGCGATGATGGAGAGTCCGCGCATCCCCATCGGCACACTGGCGCACCGTATCGAATCGAAAGCCGAGTGGCTCAGCCCGGAGGTGGTCAAAGTCGTTTGCAATCGCCATCGCGAAGCGCTCTATTTTTCCCGTTCTCCCCTTCCCTTCCAGCGCACGTTCGATCCTAAGGCGAAACTTCTGCGTCACGTCGGCATTTACGCCTTCCGGGCTCAGGCCCTAGCCACTTTTGTTTCCCTCAAACCAAGCCCACTCGAAATCGCGGAGAGCCTGGAACAACTCCGGGCGCTCGAAAACGGTCTCGTTATTCAGGTGATCGAAACCAAATATCGTTGCCTCGGCGTCGATACGTCCGCAGATTTGGCCCTTGTGGAAAAAACGCTGCGCCGACAAGGCAAAGCGGCCTCCACACAAAAAAAGCGGAGTAGAAGAACATGAAATACATTTTTGTCACCGGCGGCGTGGTCAGTTCCCTCGGCAAGGGACTGACGGCGGCTTCCCTTGGCACGCTCTTGGAGCATCGCGGGTTGAAAGTTGTCCTCCAGAAATTCGATCCCTACCTGAACGTCGACCCAGGTACGATGAGCCCTTATCAACACGGCGAAGTCTACGTGCTGGAAGATGGCGCCGAAACCGATCTCGATCTCGGCCACTACGAACGTTTCACCTCGGCCAAGCTTACCCGCAAAAATAATCTCACCACCGGTCAGATTTACGAAGCGGTGCTGGCCAAGGAACGGCGCGGCGATTATCTCGGCAAGACGGTCCAGGTCATTCCGCACGTCACGGACGAAATCAAGCAGCGCATCCGGCAAGTCGGTCAGTTCCAGGATTGCGACGTTGTCATCACCGAGATCGGCGGAACGACGGGCGACATCGAAGGATTGCCGTTTCTAGAGGCGATACGCCAATTTGCGCTCGAAGTCGGGCAGGAGAATACGCTTTTCATTCACGTCACCCTCGTGCCCTTTATCAAGGCGGCAGGCGAATTAAAGTCGAAGCCGACACAGCAAAGCGTCGCAAAACTGCGCGAGATCGGTATCCAGCCTCATGTGCTTATCTGTCGAACGGAGCATTCAATCGATCGCGAATTGCGGCTTAAGCTTTCGATGTTCTGCAATGTTACTCCCGAAGCGGTGATCGAGGAAAAAGATGTCGCGAACACGATTTACGAAGTGCCTCTCATGCTTCAACGGGAGAAGCTCGACGAACTGGCCGCCCGCCATCTGAAGCTTGATCTTCCTCCGGCGGACATGACCGCCTGGCGTCATTTTGTCGACCGGATCATCACGCCCAAACATCGCGTGAAGATCGGCGTGGTCGGCAAGTACATGGAGAATCAGGATGCTTACAAGAGCATCTATGAATCGCTCACCCATGCGGGCGCGGCTGCTGACGCGGGCATTGTTCTTGTAACGGTTGATGCTGAGGAAATCGAGGAGCATGGCGCAGCCAAATTCCTGAACGGCCTGGATGGCATTTTGGTGCCGGGAGGTTTTGGAGTACGCGGCGTGGAAGGCAAAATTCTGGCCGCCCGCTTTGCCCGTACGCAGAAAATTCCTTACTTGGGTCTTTGCCTTGGATTGCAAATTGCCGTGGTCGATTTTGCCCGCGATGTCCTCGGGCTCACCAAGGCCCATAGCACCGAGTTTAATTCCGAAACGCCCGATCCGGTCATCTCGATGCTCGATGAGCAAAAGCAGGTGGTGAAAATGGGCGGCACGATGCGCCTGGGAGCTTCCGTTTGTCATCTCGTCCCTGGCACGAAAATTCAGCAAGCCTACGGTACGGATCGCGCCACGGAACGCCATCGGCATCGTTACGAATTCAACAATCTTTACCGCGAAAAGATGGAGAAACATGGCCTCATCATCGCGGGCCTGACGCCTGATCAGAAGCTGGTCGAACTAATCGAACTCGCCGACCATCCCTGGTTCGCCGCCTGCCAGTTCCACCCCGAATTTCAATCCAAGCCCAATAAGCCGCATCCGCTCTTCAGCGGCTTCGTCCAGGCTGCGGTGGCTTGCCAGGAAAAGTAGGTTGTCCGGTCTTTGCATTCACAAATACAGGGCTTGTCCAATATTCCCCCTCAATGAAAACCGACTTGAAGAGGCTCTGTGATCTGCTCTATGGGGGCAATTACCAAGTATCCTTATACAATTTTGCGATCGAATGTTCGTCTACCATCCCACTGGTAAAAGTTATAAATATCTCACTCCCAGACGCTGAGTTAGACGAATGCGTTCTGGTAGCTTCAGGCGATGCTATTCGCCAAGTGCAATCATATATCGATTACCTCGGAGACGCAGACCATGGTCCTTTAAAAGAAAAAATTGAAAGCGAAGAATTTCTGGCTTTAAAGATGAGCCTTTTAGAAGAGGTGACAGAGCTAGCCATGAACTCCAACGAGATCCTTTCCTTTCGCTTCAAGACCGGACATCCTGCTTACCCTGTTTTCTGGGATTTTGCCTTTGCTTTCAGAAAGTCTGAATCGACTCAGTTCGTCATTGGATCAAGTTCGGATTAATAGCTCTTTGCTTCTCGTTCCCAAGTTGTACTTGGGAACGCACTTGCTGAGGCAATTCTATTGCCGATCTCGACGATTTACTGCCGGTTTGAGTCAGCGCGAAATGGAATTTCGCGAGGATCAAGAAGCGTTCCCAAGTGCAACTTGGGAACGAGGAATCAGCTTCCAGAAAGCGCATACTTTACCTCAAGACACGCAGGCTTGCCGGAGGCTGATCCTTCGACAAGCTCAGGATGACAGAGTTGAAATGTAAAAGCGGTTCGCTTCTGCTTGGGCTTTCCTGTAAGCTTATCACTTACCCGTGCAAAAAGTTCCGTGTTCCCCTTTACCGAAGAGCTTCTTCCTGATTGCCGGACCATGTGTCCTGGAATCGCAGGTACTTACTTTTTCCATTGCCAAGCATCTCGTTGAACTCACTGCCGATCTCGGTATTCCGCTCATCTTCAAGGCTTCCTTCGACAAAGCCAACCGGACCAGTGGTAAATCGTTTCGCGGACCGGGACTCGCCCAGGGCCTCAAAATTTTCGCCGAAATTAAAAAACGTTTCGGCTGTCCTGTCCTCACCGATATCCACGATGTAGCCCAGATTAAAGCCGCCGCCAAAGTGATCGATGTTCTCCAAATACCTGCCTTTCTCTGTCGTCAGACGGACCTTCTTGTCGCGGCGGCTCGTAGCGGACGCACCGTGAATGTCAAAAAGGGCCAGTTTCTCGCGCCGGACGATGTCAATAATATCGCCGCCAAATTGCGTTCCAACGGCTGCAAGGATTACTACATGACCGAGAGGGGAACGACCTTTGGTTATCACAATCTCGTCGTCGATATGCGCAGCCTGGCGATCATGCGACAGGCCGGACATCGCGTCATTTTCGATGCAACCCATTCCGTGCAACGCCCCGGCGGCAACGGCACCAGCACCGGTGGAGATCGCAGCATGGCTCCTGTTTTGGCGCGCGCCGCTGTCGCAACGGGAATCGATGGCTTGTTCATCGAAACGCATCCGCAACCCGACCAATCGCCCTCCGACGGCCCCAATATGATTCCACTTGCGCAAATGGAGGCCCTGCTGCGAACGTTAAAGGATATCCATGAGGTCTCTCGTTCTTAGTATTGGAAGTCTGACTCTAATCCTTGGCGTGGCGTGGGCACAGACCTCCGGTAATGAAAACACCCCCGTAATTCCCTATGGCCAGACCTTCAAGGATTTTCATTTCCCCCTCTATCAAGACGGCCAATTAAAAGCTACCCTCTCGGCCATATCGGCCACGGGCACGACCCTTAACCGCGCTGAAACCACAGAGCTTAAAATAGAACTCTACGATCAGGGAAAGGTAACCACGACCATCACTTCTCCCAAAGCTGATCTTTATGTGGCCGATCGGCGAATGCGCACCAAGAACACAGTGCTGATCGAACGTACCGACATGGAAGCCACGGCACAGAGTTGCGATTTCGATCTGCTGAATAAGAAATATTTTCTGTACCAAAACGTGAAGGTTACACTCAAAAATTTTGACGCGAATTTCAAACCGGCTTCTGCAACAGGCGCAACACCAGCATCGACTGCCAATACCGTACCAACTCCCGCAACTTCGACTCCCACTTCCAATCCTCCACCTAAGTCTTCCCTGCTTGATACGCCGGGAGCCTCCTCCAACCCGAACCTTGCTCCAACACCTGCACCCAGTTCCGTCAACCCATGAAACCTCTCATCTTTTTCTCCCTTTTGTTGGCGCTTACCGCCTGGGCCATCCCTCTGCACGCTCAAAACGCGGATGATGCCGTTACCCCACCGCCACCTGGCGATACGGTGATTACTTCTGATGAATTGCGTGGAGATCAGATAAATCACACATCGATCTTTACTGGTAACGTGCTCGTCGTTGGAAATAATTTCCAAATGAGATGTCAGGAAATGACTGTCTATTTCACCAAAGATAACAAAATAGATAATATCATAGCCAAAGGCGATGTCGTCATCGACCAACCTGATCGCACCGCACACTGCGGTCAGGCTCAATACTTTCACGATGACGACAAGTTCGTTCTGACCGATCAACCCGTCATTATCGATAATAAAAAAAATCAAATAGCAGCACCCAAAATTACCATTTACCGAACAAACCAACAAATGGTTACCGAGGGACGCACTAAAACAGTCCTGGTTAATGGTATTGGTTCCAGCACTCCTCCTTCCACCCTTCCGGCTCCTCAACAATAAATGAGGCATGAAACATCGCCTCCCTCCCAAGCTACGATCGTCTCCAAGCTCTAAAAACAAGCCCGACGCTGAGCAAGTTGAACTGCTCATCAACGGAAAAGAAAACCGGACTGCTTCGGAAACGCCATCATCTCCCATTGTGAACGAAACATCCCCGGCATCGGAAATCATTGATCCCTTGGAAATTCCCAAATCGATTCCCTCTTCGATCGAAACTGTTGTGGAAGATAAACCAAAGCAGGTCAAGCCACCGCCCTTGCCTCCTATTAAGCCGTCCCAAAAGCCAGATTCATCTCCTGCTTCCCTCGTTAACGAGCATGCTCCTTTCCTTATTCAGACACACGGTCTCGTCAAACAATATGGCGGTCGTCGTGTGGTCAACGGTGTCGATATTCATGTCCGCGCCGGGGAAGTGGTCGGATTGCTGGGCAAAAATGGTGCGGGCAAAACGACCACCTTTTACATGATCGTTGGCTTGGTGGCGCCGACGTTGGGCCAGGTCTACATGGGCGATGAAGATGTCACGCGCATGCCGATGTATCGCCGGGCCCGCCGCGGCATCGGTTATTTACCGCAGGAAGAATCCATTTTTCGCAAACTGACAGTCGAAGAAAACTTGCTCGCCATTCTCGAAACGCTCCCCATTACCGAGGAGGAACGCGAAGCCCGGTGCGATGAACTGCTAAGGGATTTTGGCCTGGAGCATGTCCGCGAGAATGTGGCCATCACGCTTTCCGGTGGAGAGAAACGGCGCGTAACCATCGCCCGCGCCCTGGTCACATCCCCTACGCTACTCCTCCTCGACGAACCGTTTAGCGGCGTCGATCCAATGGCCGTGCATGACATCCAGGAAATCATTCTTCACCTGAAAGAGCGGGGACTCGGCGTGCTCATCACCGATCACAATGTCCGTGAAACGCTTTCCGTGGTCGACCGCGCCTACATCATCGACGAGGGACGTGTACTTTCAGAGGGATCGCGGGAATTTCTCCTGAACGATCCCATCGCCCGGGAAATTTATCTCGGTCATCGGTTCAGCATGTAATTACGGCTTTCTGGAATCATGCCTCTAAGTTACTCCCAGTTTAAAGAGGCCATTTCCTTTTGCCAGAACGACGGATTGGTTCGTGACAACGAGGCTTATCTTCTTTACCTGATCGCCGGGAGTTTACCCTCGAAGGCTCTGGCCCTGGAAATCGGTTGCTGGAAAGGGAAATCAGCCATTGCGACCAGCTGGGGGTTAAAGACCTTGAACGGGCATCTGCACACGGTCGATAATTTTGCCGGGATTGAAAATGGTTCCCAATGGGGAACAGGCCAAGAAGTCAAAGAAGCCTTTTATAGGAATACCGCGACGGCTGGTGACACCGAACTTTGCACGCTTCATGACATGTCTTCCCAGAATTTTTCCAATCAGTGGAAGCAAGAGGTCGATTTTCTGTTTGTCGATGGCTGCCATCTCTACGATGCAGCGCGTTTCGATATTTTTGCATTCATGAAATTTGTCAAACCGGGCGGGTGGGTTGCCTTCCATGACGTCCGGATGAGAGACTCGGTCATTCGAGCCATGTTCGAATTTTTGGAACAGGACAAAACCTGGTCCATGGAAGCGCTCGCTTGGGATAATAATTTGCTGGCCTTGAAAAGGGCTTCCCATTCACGCACGGCGAAACCTCGCTGGCAGCTCAAACTTATTTTATGGTTGGTTCCTTTCAGTTGCTGCGGAATTCCGCCAGCCAGCCAGCCTTTCCAAAAATTTGGAACCAAACTGGCACAAAGCTTGTCGCGCTTCCTCTTTCGTAGAATAAGCTGGAAATTGAACTAGGCGATTGCGGAGTATTATTTTCCTTTAAGCGCTTGGTCCGCTGGTGGTAAATGCCAGTCGTTCCAGACGCGTACGTAATCGGCCCGCGTCAACTCGGCCAGCATTGCATTGGAACCAGGTTCCAGCCATTTGATGAGATGTTCCAGATCTTCCAGTTTCATCGTGGTACAACCCGCCGTACGGTAATGATCCCCGCGGCGCACATGGAAAAAAATCAGATTGCCTGCATCCGGCACCGGCTTGTCGTAGTTATGCTCGATAAGCACCATCCACTGATAAGCCTCATCGCCAAGATGCAGGCGCTCTTTTTCCCACCAATCGGGAAAAGGTTTTCCCGACGGAAGTGTATAGAGATGATTAAAGCCATACTCGGCTAGCTTGGGATCGTCAATCCAGGCATCACGATCGGTTACCTGATGATAAGGCCAGCCCTTGGCATCGGCAGGTGCGGAAGGAGCATAACCCAGGATGTAGCCGATTTTGAACAGACCGGCAGGATTTCGATGATCGCCCGTCGTTTTCTGCAGCCCAACCTGCGGCGGATTAAGTCCACGGCCCCATGCCAGCCCTCCCCGACCAAATAAAACAGGCCAGGGCTCGCCATCCGGTTGCCATTGTCCGGAGCTATCCCGGCGGAAAAGTTGCAGAGTCCCCTCAAACGAGGAAGAATCAGTGGCAAGACACACAACCATCTGCTTCGCATCAAGGCCCAAATGACTATCATCCGCATGAACTGAAACAATGGTAATGACCGTAAGAACCAAGACCGCAAAAAAGAATGCCATCGACCGATACATTTAGGCTACCGTAAGAGGAATCCCCCGAAAAGGCAATCGACCGCATTATGCGCACCCAGCCCCTTCCTCTTCTCATTCTAACCGGCTTTCTTGGCAGCGGAAAAACCTCCACGCTTCAACATTGGCTGACGCATACCACTGTGCCGCTGAAGCGCGTTGCGGTCATTATCAACGATTTTGGCTCGATCAACGTTGATGCCTCTCTTCTTGCCCGGCGGCAACTGGAACTTCGAAGCATTACCGGAGGCTGCGTTTGCTGCCAGAGTTTTGAGGAATTAGTCGAGCAAGTGCATGCCTTAGCAGAAAATCCCAACCTCGATCTCGTCTGGATCGAAACTTCGGGCTTGGCCGATCCCGAGGAGGTTCTCGATCATCTCACCGCGCCCGAATTGCAGAAATGTACCGTGATGCAAAGCATGATCCTCGTCATTGACGGTTCCGATTTTCCCTGTTCGTGGCGGGGACGCGCCGTTCAGGAGGAGCAAATCCGTTACGCCGACCTTATTCTTCTGAACAAGATTGACCGGATTGATGAGAAAGCACGCCAAGAAGTCGAAATCGCCCTGCGCAGAATCAATTCCACAGCACAAATTGTTGCCACTCAGCGTGGAGAAATTGAGCCATCCCTGCTTAACGAAAAAAGAACCCCATCCTCTTGCAACCATTCACACCATGAGGGGGAACATGCGCATAAGCATCACGACCACGAACATCATCATGACGAGGATGAACCTTTGCCTCACGCCGCCTCGACCCTTTTTCTGCCGTTGAATGCACCAGTGGAGCGCCCTGCTTTCCAGCGTTTTTTAGGGACGCTGCCAACTTCGGTCTTTCGGGCAAAGGGTTTCATCCGCTTTACCGAATCACCCGGACAACTTCATACTTTCCAGCAGGTGCGCGATCAGGCTGAATTACTCCTGTTGCCCTTGGAAAATGCGCCTGATATTACCACGGGGCTCGTCCTGATTGGACCACACTTGGATGAAAAACGAATTCGCGAACTAGCCGGTGTACTGGTGCCTTCTCTCATTTAATTGAACCATGCATCCAAGCTTTCCTCCGCCCACTTATTTTCTGAGGTACCTGAATATCGTAGGGTTCAGCCTGTTCTTTCTAGTCCTTCCAAGCAATTCCGTCTTCGCAAAGACACCTGTCCAATCTTCTCCTAATCCTCCAACTGCTCTCTCTTTTCAACCCGCTTACTTTTTTACCATCGATCTCGATGCCCGTTATCAGATCGTCGGTACCGGCGCCCTGACTGAAGCAGCGGCGGCCACGTCCGATTGCTACTACTTCACTTATGCTACGGATGGAAAAATTCAACGAATTGAATATCGTCGCGCCGGCATTCCCATAGCCGATCCTCTTTTTCAAGTGGCGCGTATCGATTTCGAATATCAACCAGGAATGGAACATCGGTGGTACCGTGATGCCAAGGGTCAACCCATTGAGAATGTGGATGGTATCCAAGGTGAAGAACTAACGCTTAATCCAGCAGGTTATCCCACAGACGTCACCAACCTCAATGCGTCTGGCGCGCATATACGTGATAGCAGTGGAGTGATCCATTACGTTCGCACGCTCGACGACCAGGGACGACTGATCAGTGCCCGTCGCATCGGACTGCTCGGCACTGCGATTAAAGATACCGATGGACTCTTCGAGACCCGCTCGGCTTATGACGATCAGGGGCACCGAATCGAATATGCCAATTACGATGCCTCAGGAAACCTGCTCAATGACAACGAAGGCGTTGCCATCACCCGCACAATTTACACGCTTTACCCTGATTCAACCCAAATCGTTGAAAGCTATTTTGATGTTTCTGATCAGCCTGTTGAGGAAAAAAGCACTAGCGTGCATCAGTGTCTGCGTATACTCGATAAACGCGGCCTGCTCTTGAACGAAGCTTATTTCGATGCCACCGGCTCCCCAACTCTTAACGATACGAATGGTATTCATGAACGACGCTACAAGTACGACGATTTCGGCAATCAGCTTTCCGAAGAGTTTTTTGGAATCGATGACAAACCGAAAAATCACAAGACCTCCGGTTATGCCCGGCTCACTTATCGCTACGATGAAAAAAACCGAGTCAGCGAAAAGGCTTTCTTTGGTGACGATGGAACTCCGCAAGTTGTTCTCGATCTTGGAGCAGCCGTCATCCGTCAGGAGTACGACGACCAAGGCAACCTCTCTCGCCGTCAGTTTTTCGATGGCAAAGGCAATCCCTCAGCACATGTAAAGTATGGCGTGCCAGCCATCCGCATTAAAGTTGAGGGCGATACCACCACGATCTGCCTTCGGAATAACGAAGACCAGCCGATGAAAAATCCCATCGGGGGATTTTATTCCTTCAGCTATAAAACGGACAAGGATGAGCCGTTAACCCCTAAAAATCTCTATTTTGACCGCTTCGGACAACCGATGAGCAGCTTTCGTGTTTTCATCATCAATCCCCATCTGCATGCCCTGCGCACAACCACTAGCATGCGACGCAGTGCCCGTTACGGTGCTGGAGCGGCGGGTCTTGGATCGCTGCTTGCAGCTTTCCTTGCCCTGCGCAAATCATCCCATACCAAACGGCGAAAAGTCTATGTCCCAACTCCGCTTGAACGTTTATTGGGCTGGTTCGCCATTTTTGCCATTTTCGAGGGCACACTTCGTTTTATTATCACCATTTACTGGGCCTGGGTTGGATACCAGAATGGGCGCATGGGACCGGGCGTCTACGTCCTCGAAACCATTTTCATTGTCTTCTTTCTCTACCGCCTGGCTCGACTGCGCGTCACGATGCGTGTGCTTAATATTAATTACGAAGATATGCATCGTCTCATCCGCGATTTTTTTACCAAAGCCCATCTGAGTCCCGAATGGATCGAAGCGCGCAAGTCTTTCGTCACGGATGCCCTCAGCGTACGTGTTAATTATTCCCGGCAAAAATATCACGCCTATCTCGCCTTTTTCCACATCCAGCGGCGCGACCTCGCACGAGCATTCACGCAATATATCCGGACCCAAGTTGGCAACATCCAAGGACCACCGCAAACGCAAACCATCGCATTCTATTATCCGTGCGTCGCGATTGCTTATTTCCTCCTGGCTTTCACCGCCTTTTACACTCTCTGGCAAATGATAAAAGGTGCCTAGTCCCCTTGCTGCTCTGGCTAGATGCGTTAAAATAAAAAAATGAGCGCGACCTTGGAATTATTTGAAGCACCCATTCTGGATCCTGTTCAGGAATCGGAACGGCTCAACGATCTTCGTTCCTTGGAACTGCTCGATACACCAGCCGAGGATCGTTTCGACCGCATTACCCGTCTGGCGGCTCAGTTTTTTCAAGTGCCAATCGTCTACGTTGCGCTTATCGACAGTGACCGCCAATGGTTCAAATCAAGCCATGGTCTCTGTCAGATCGAAACCAGTCGTGCCGTTTCTTTCTGTCAATATACGATCCGCCGCGACGAGCCTTTGATCATTCCCGATACACATCTTCATTCCTTGGGAAAAAATCATCCGCTAGTTATTGGCGAACCCTATGTGCGATTTTATGCTGGCGTTCCCTTGACTGGCCCACGCGGACAAAAAATTGGCACCTTCTGCCTTGTCGATCTTAAGCCCCGGACGTTTACCAAAGAAGATGTCTCGCAGCTGATAGCCTTTGCCACCATAGTCGAACGTGAAATTAATCTGGGACAGGTTATCCAAACTCAAAACGAACTTCTCGATACCCGCCAGCAACTTGTCGAGATCCAGGGAAAACTTAACCGCGAATTTGCCGATGCCGCCAAGTACGTGCAGCTCATGCTCCCGCCTCCACTCCATGCCGAGGAAATCATCGACTGGCAATTCCATCCTTCCACGCATTTGGGAGGTGATGGGCTCGGCTATCGCCATATTAACGACGATCAACTTGCCTTTTATGTCCTGGATGTCACCGGTCATGGACTCGGTTCCGCCCTGCTGGCCGTGACTGCGCTTGAATTGCTTCGCTCTCCTTCCGTGCAACTCGATTTTT
>Ga0207048_10299_pt1 | contig 15513 bp, 15 predicted proteins | sample Alteio_BWMinCont_65_FD_153301 | JGI IMG/M metagenome (GOLD analysis project Ga0207048, IMG submission 153301) | Enriched cells from forest soil in Barre Woods Harvard Forest LTER site, Petersham, Massachusetts, United States -... | ecosystem: Environmental > Terrestrial > Soil > Temperate forest >...
GTATAATTCGGGTCTAGCCCATTGTCGCCTGGTGGATGTAACGTACACCGATAGTAACAGTTCCCTGCTACAGTAAAGGTATGACTATAAATAGCTTCATTTGTTGTGATTGCCCCATTTAAACCTCCAGGCTCGGGACAGGTGTTCCCTTCATAATCACCCATCGTTGTACTTGCCGTGACGTTATGAGGAGATGTAATAGCATGGACCCACTGGACAGTGTCTCCAACGTTTATGACAGTAGTCTGCCCGGCATCTCCTCCTCCGTAGATTCCTCCATCTGGATAGAAACACCCTATGCTACAGTCATATTCTCCATTGCTGGCCCCATCTAATACAGCAACCGTAATACCATTAGCCATGGCGATTAACGGTGTTATGGCTAATAGCAGAACGGTGGTAAGTAAGCATAACAAATAATATGACGATTTCGGTAATTTCAGCGTTTTCATTGCCCCGCTACCTATTCTCATTCTGCCCAGCTCTGAAGGGTTAATAAGTCACTTTGTTGTTGCTAGTTGTTAACGTAGTCGTCGTACTTTTGGATTCACATCGCCTGAAGCAGATCGTGTCGGGACTGGAAGGATAAAGATCAGAAACAAAGAGGACGGAAACAGGCTAAAGACCACCCTGCCCAAATGAATGGGAGGTTTTGGACTATGGAATCTCTTCCTCTCCATAGAAATCTCTCTTGGCCTTGCTGGCTTTTAAAGATTATATGAGTTAGATCAAATGCAATAGGACTTATCACTTTAATGTAAGAATGTCAATCCTCGAAAGCGGGATCAGTTACTTCTCTAATTCAGTCTGCGGGGATCGAGAAAGGGAGAGATGCTGCCTTCTTCCTATGGAACTCACTCGGACAGCCACCGGCCTGTCGCCTTGCGCTAAGTGAGCAAGTAAATCATTACTTAAAACCTTGATCGTATGGCCATCCATATTAAATGGCCGTCATGACGTGATCCTTAGTCTTTGCCTTTGTCCTTGCCTTTGTCGTGTCCGTGGGCCGGGCCGACGATCTTGATCTCGGTCTTCGTATCATTCGCCGGGTTAACATCCGCAGGGGATAAGCTGGCACGAAGTGTTGCAGTTCCCGGCGTCCCAAAGAGTACGTCGAATTTCACCTTCACCTCTTTATTATTGGTTAAGGTGACTGATACCGGGCTTCCGCTGACAGGCACTCCATTTAGAGTCAGGCTCAGGCTTCGAGTCTGAGGAGTCTTGTTGTTCTTCTTGCCGAAGTCTTTAATCACCACATCCACCTTCCTCGTCTCACTGGCATCAATTCCGTTAGGAACATCAATACGGACGATTCCAACATCCTGCAGGTTGCCAGCAACGGTTGTGGTCGTCGTGCTCGTTGTTGTAGTTGTGGTCGTCGGCCTGGTCGTCGTGCTCGTGCTAATGGTTGTGGTAGTGGTTGGCCTGGTTGTAGTCGTTGTGCTAGTTGTTGTTGTGCTAGTTGTTGTGGTCGCCAAGGTCGTAGTCGTGGTTGCTACCGTTGTGGTCGTAGTAGTCGTTGGTCTGGTTGTAGTGGTCGTACTGGTTGTGGTCGTCGTGGTGGTTGTAGTCGTTGTGCTAGTGGTCGTACTGGTCGTAGTTGTGGTGGTGCTTGTCGTGGTTGTCGTCGTTGTAGTCGTTGTCGTAGTTGGTCTGGTTGTCGTGGTCGTGCTGGTTGTGGTCGTCGTCGTTGTCGTGGTAGTCGTACTTGTTGTCGTTGTTGTTGTTGTTGTTGTTGTTGTTGTTGTTGTCGTAGTCGTTGTGGTCGTTGGTCTGGTTGTAGTGGTCGTGCTGGTTGTGGTCGTCGTGGTGGTTGTTGTGGTGGTGCTAGTAGTTGTTGTCGTGCTGGTCGTTGTGCTGGTCGTTGTCGTGGTTGTCGTCGTGCTGGTCGTTGTGCTGGTCGTTGTCGTGGTTGTCGTCGTGCTGGTCGTTGTGCTGGTCGTTGTCGTGGTTGTCGTCGTTGTAGTCGTTGTGGTCGTTGGTCTGGTTGTAGTGGTCGTGCTGGTTGTGGTCGTCGTGCTGGTTGTAGTCGTTGTGCTCGTGGTCGTACTGGTCGTACTTGTTGTTGTACTTGTCGTTGTTGTTGTCGTAGTGGTGGTAGTCGTCGGTCTGGTTGTCGTCGTTGTTGTCGTGGTCGTAGTTGTGGTCGTGCTCGTCGTGGTTGTTGTCGTCGTGGTTGCTACCGTTGTGGTCGTGGTGGTTGTTGGTCTAGTCGTAGTTGTCGTGCTGGTTGTTGGTGTGGTGGTTGTGGTCCCACCGTTAACCTGAATTGTGCCATCCATACCAGATGTCCCGTAATGGATTAAACAGATATATGCACAGAGCCCTGGTATCGTAAAGGTGATAGGGCCATACGTAGATCCAACGGCAGTCAGGGACCCGGGCCCTGTGAACGGTGAGGCAAGATAAGGAGGTGGTAATTGCGTACATAGCGAGTCGCTATTACCAGAACCTGATTCTGATGGGTCCCCGGTAACGGTATGCTCACCACTACCAACGTTCTGAGCTGTCCACGTGACAGTATCATTAACATTGATTGTAATACCTTGTGGCGAAAAATTATCGACATTTGCATTGACACCCATGCTTGCAGCCGAAGCGGCTAACGGCGTCATGGCCAATATCAGTGCCGTGGCAAGTAAGCACAACAAATAGTAGGATGATTTCGGTAATTTTAGCGTCTTCATTATTATTTGCCTCCTGCTCTCATTACTGTCTAGCTGAGATAGTGCAATATATGTGCCGAAAATAAAATTCATGTCTTCATACTCACTGATTAGATATAAACCACCTGAATACATTGTGAATCTTTGTGAAGACTGAATAATCTCACCCAATAGGCTGGTGTTCGATCATGTGTTTCATGAAACAACTCTAGTGTTTCACTGGAAGTTCGCTTGGCCTTCAGCTTCCTCCAGAGTCAATCTGCAACATTTTCGAGAAGAAGTATGGGTGGGATCAGTTACTTCTCCAATTCTGCTTGCAAGGATCGAGAAAGCGACAAATGCATACGGGTCAAAAAGATCCAGCCGAGCAAGGTCATTGGAACATACTGAATGGCATGAAGCAGCACCGAAAAACCCAACGCAGTCTCCTTTGGGACCGCAAAAAATGAAAGGGATACAACACAGAGATACTGAAAGACACCGATAAACCCGGGGGATGAAGGGATCATCACCCCCATATTAATCACGACGACCAACAGGAGCGGTGCCGTAAGAGGTAGCTCAAGGTGAAATGCCTTCAGGCAAAAATAGATACCCCCCGCCCAGACCGACCAGACCATCAACGAAAGAAAGATGACTTCTATCACCTGCGCTCCATTTTTGATCAAGGCAAGACCTTGGATGAAGGACTGCGTGATCCGCTCGGCCTGATGAGAGATCGTAGCAGGAAAATGCCGAAGAAGCTTGGTCAGTAGAGATGAAAACCTCCAAGCATCTGCAGCTGCGAGATAAACCAAGACTACCATCAGGATCAGAAAGGCAAGAACTACCGCGCCGCTCATCACCAACCAGTCCGCCAATTGAACCGAAAGAAATAAGGCTGCAAAAAAAATTAGCAACGACAGGACGTCCAAGATCCGTTCCAGAACGATCGAAGCAAGCGATAAGCTTTTGCTCAGGCCTTCTTTTTTACTCATCGCGTAGGCACGGACCAACTCTCCCATTCTAAAAGGCAGAACGTTATTGCCCATGTATCCAATAATAATCGCTTCAAAGGCATGGAGCAACGAGACCTTCTTTTTAAATCTCAAGAGATTTTTCCAGAGAAGAGCGCGGAAAAAAATGCTGACAAACAGACATACGATCGTGAGAACGAAGTAAATAAGATCAATGTCTTTTAAACCGGAGAGGACCATACCCCATTCAACATTCCGGACGGCCAGGTACAAAAATAGAGCACTGATCGCAAAACCGAGTATGGTCCTACCCTTGGGCATTCGAGTCACCTTTTATACGAGCTCAAAACCATTGCCAGGCTCCGATTTTCAAAGACCACGGGTATTTCGTAAAATATAGAGGGGACGGTTCTTTACTTCATCAAATACCCTCCCCAAGTACTCGCCAATAATTCCCAGAGCCAATAGCTGTGCTCCTCCCAGAAAAAGTACAATTCCGCTAAGAGAAGTCCAACCTGGAATAGCAGAATCGGTAAAAATTTTTACATAAAACACCCAACATCCCACGCCAAAACTTGATGCAAAGCAGAAAAAGCCCAGGAAGGTTACCAGACGCAAGGGTACATGAGAAAATGAGGTGATCCCATCTATAGCAAATTTTATCATCTTCCAAAGGGTGTACTTTGTATCCCCTGTGAGACGTTCTTCTCTTTCATAGTGTACACTCGTCTGCTTGAAGCCAACCCAACTGATTAGTCCCCGAACAAAGCGATGTCTTTCGCGTACATCCCGAAGAGCCTCTACAACCTTTTTGTCCAGCAACCTAAAATCTCCCGCATCCATGGGGATCTCGATATTAGATAGTATTTTTAAAAGCCGATAAAAACCGGAAGCTGTCCAGAGCTTAAAGACGCCCTCTCCTTTTCGATGAATTCTCACGGCATAGATCACGCCGCTCCCCGATTTCCAGGCCTCTATCAGCTTAGGTATGACCTCGGGTGGATCCTGCAGATCTGCGTCCATGATGATTACGGCCTCTCCGCTTGCGTAATCCAGTCCCGCCGTGATGGCAATTTGATGACCGAAGTTTCTGGAAAAATCTAAAATTTTCACCCGCGAGTCTTTTTCATGAAGTCTCAGCATCACCTCGTAAGACCGATCCCGGCTGCCATCATTCACAAAGACTATTTCGAAAGGTCCATCGAGGCGATCCATCACAGCGACGAGCCTTCGATACATCTCAGGAAGATTCTCTTCCTCATTGAACACCGGGATTACCACAGAATATTTCAAGTTTGGCTGCAAAGCTGTCTGCATGATTATCCTCGGAATGTCCACAAAAGGTTAGCGGGAAAATTCCAGATCAGTACAAGCCCGGTGGCGAGAATCTGCGCGAGAAGATAATGCAGTGTAAAATATTCCGTAGCCACCGCCATGATGAAGGTATTGAGTATAAGGCCTACCAATGCCACTGCCATGAATTTAGTCATGGCCTCCCGGTGATTTTTCGTGCTCCGAAAGGTGTAGCGATAATTTAAAATGTAATTCACGAAAGTTCCCAGCACAAAACCGGCAGCCGATGTCAGGACCGGCGATATATCCGTGATCTGCGCGAGGCCTATCAGAACGACATACTGGACAAGCGTTCCAACAGCACCAGCGCCTGCGAAATAAAGAAACTGACTGAGAATCTTAAATCGAAGTTTATTTACAAGTACAGGTGGCTGTTTCACATTTTCTGAATTTCTTAGTTCCTAGTATAGCCTAAGCACGAAGACAACCGCCTTCAATCTGGAGCCGCAGATCTTGGGGCAATCACGCTAAGACCTCATGCTCAAGAAAGTCTCGTAAGGCAACCCTCCACGGACGCATGACAAAACCAGTCTTGCTGAGTTCCGCATTATTCAATACCGAATAGGACGGCCGTTTGGCCGGACGCTTCAGCTCTTCAAAAGTGATTGGAACAATTTGCTTCTCAACATCTATAATCTTTAGAATCTCCTGCCCATATTCAACCCAGTTACAGGATTCTTTACCACTGGCATGATAGATGCCGTTGTTTACTCCCGTTTTGAGCAGATGTTTGATCGCTTGCGCCAGATCTAGGGCATATGTGGGGCTTCCGACTTTATCACTCACGAGTCGAAGCACAGGCTGTGTCTTAGTCCATTCTAGGACATTGGTTACAAAGTTTTTCCGTTCCTGACCGTAAACCCAGGAAGTACGAATGATCAACCATCGGCTCGTTCCTGCTTGGGTTGCTTTCTCTCCCATCAGCTTGGACCGGCCATAGACATTTATGGGACTAGGCAAATCGGTTTCAAGGTAAGGTGTCGTTTTGGAGCCATCGAAGACATAATCGGTCGAAACATAAACCATTATCGCGCCCGCCCGATGGGCCGATTCAGCCACAAGCTTGGTGCCTTGCTCATTCGCATGAAAGGCTTGATCAGGGTTCAACTCGCAGGCATCTACGTCCGTCATCGCCGCCGCATGGATGACCACATCCGGTTTAAAGTCCAGGATGGTTTTAATGATTTTTGGCTGGGTGATGTCCTCTGTCCCATGACGGCCGAGATAAAAATCGGCATCCGTGAAGATCCTGGCCAGCGCCCCGCCTAACTGGCCATGGCCTCCTGTTATGAAAACTCTCATTGGTTAACCACGCTTTGAATACATCCGTTCGTAATATTTCCGAAATTCACCAGATTTGATCTTCTGCCACCAAGCCGTGTTTTCCATATACCAGCGGATCGTTAATCGCAGTGCCTCTTCAAAGGCGTGTTTGGGTTTAAAACCTAATTCGGAAATTTTCTTGCAGTCCAACGCATAGCGCCGATCATGGCCGGGACGATCTTGGATAAACCGGATCAGATCTGTGGGTTTCCCCAATCCTTTGAGGATCCGATGAACCACATCAATGTTGGTATGCTCCTGGCCACCTCCGATATTATAAATCTCCTTCGCCTTCCCATTGTGTAGAACCAAATCAATCGCCTCACAGTTATCAATCACGTAGATCCAGTCACGGATATTCAGGCCATCTCCATATAGTGGAAGAGGCTTATCTTCAAGAGCATTCGTGATAAACAATGGGATAAACTTCTCAGGATACTGATACGGCCCAAAGTTATTTGAGCTACGCGTAATAATTGCAGGAAATCCATAGGTCCGGATGTACGACTGAACAAGTAAATCCCCCGCAGCCTTGGATGCAGCGTATGGGCTGCCTGGATGGGGGGGAGAATCCTCAGTAAAGCTACCTGTTTCTATACTTCCATATATCTCATCGGTGCTGATCTGAATGTATCTCTGATGGTTATACCTACGTGCCGCTTCCAGTAGCACGTAGGTTCCATAGAGAGCCGTCTGAATAAAACTTCCTGGTTCAAGGATCGAACGGTCCACATGGGTTTCGGCTGCAAAATTGATAATGACATCCGCCTTTTTGGCTAAAGGCTCCACTTTCCCAAGATCACAAATATCACCCTGTACAAAAATGTAATTTCTGTTGTTTCCAACATTCTTAAGATTCTCTAGGTTCCCGGCATACGTGAGTTTGTCTAGATTGATGATCAGATAATCCGGATACGCGTTGAGCACATACCGGATAAAGTTACTACCGATAAAACCGGCACCCCCGGTAACGAGAATTTTCATTGATCACCGTATTCTAGCTTGGTTAGATATGTAAACAAAACCGGTATCGATATCTTTTAAAGAAGGGTATTTGCTGTCCTTACGAGAAAGGATTGGGTTCTTGATGGGCCATTGAATGCCGATTTCAGGATCGTTCCATGCGACGCCGACATCTTCTTTGGGCGAGTATTCTTCCGTAACCTTGTACAACACCTCCGCTGTCTTGCTGATCACACAGAAACCGTGGGTAAAACCAGCAGGAATATAGAGTAGTTTTTTATTTTCATCCGAGAGCGTTACACTTACCCATCGGCTATAAGTCGGTGATCCTTTACGTATGTCCACTGCAACGTCAAGAATTTCACCTTGCAGAACTTGTACGAGCTTTCCTTGAGCCTTTGGATTTTTTTGATAATGGAGCCCTCTTAAGACAGCCTGCACTGATTTAGAATAGTTGTCCTGGACAAATCGCTCGTTTATTCCAAAGGTAGCAAATTCCGAAAATTTATAGGTCTCCATGAAAAAACCCCGTTCATCCTTATGGACCGTGGGTTCAATGAGTATAACGTCCAGGATCGAAAGGCGCTCAAACTTAAAAGGCATGATTCTCTGATCGCCTCAAAGGTTATTGGCCCCGATCTCTGCCACCAGTTGATTCGCCAACAGGAGAGATTCGAATGTTCCAGCATCTGTCCACCAGCCATCTAAAACCTCCCAGGTCATTTCGTCCCGCTCTATATAAGTGTTATTCACATCTGTAATCTCGAGTTCCCCTCGTTGGGAAGGTTTAAGTGTCTTAATAATGTCAAAAATTGTATTGTCATACATATAAATACCTGTTACAGCATACGATGACTTAGGGTCATTGGGTTTTTCTTCGATCCTTACAATTTTCTTACCCTTAAACACCGGCACACCAAACCGCTGGGGATTCTTCACTTCTTTTAACAGGATCTTAGCTCCGCGCTTCTGTTTTTCAAAAGCCGCAACTGCTCTAATAATATTCTTTTCGATGATGTTGTCTCCTAAAAAAACGCATACCTTACCGCGATCTGAAAAAAACTCGGCCAGACTCAACGCCTCCGCAATCCCGCCCTCACCAGCCTGGTAGGTGTAGTTAATATGCTTCAATCCAAATTCGCTACCATTACCCACGAGTCTAAGAAACTCACCCGCGTGATTACCCCCTGTGACAATAAGAATATCTCGGATGCCTGCTTTAATCAAGGCCTCCAGCGGATAATAGATCATCGGCTTGTTGTAAACCGGAAGAAGATGTTTGTTGGTCACTTTTGTGAGTGGGTATAGCCGACTTCCCAGCCCACCTGCCAGAATTACGCCCTTCATTCAGGCCCCCTCAAAGTTGTTTATACCGACTGTCCACTCTTTTATGAAGCAGTATTATTGTCGTTGATAAATACTAGCTTGTATAATGGATTATTTGACCCTGTCTTCTCTCTCTTTGACTCTGTAAATCTCCTTCCGAATACTGGAATAATCTATCTTTTTGGACGAATCCTTAGTAGCCAAGATAACAAATTGATAGGCAAACATTCCCGGCCAGACCCTTGCTAGAAAGTAGGCCAAGAGATTTACCAGAGAAAATACTCGGCTCTTACTATTGATGAAAGAAAGTGCAGATGTCACCTCAACTCGATCAATAGTGAAACCAGCTTCTTTGACCATCTTGGTAGCACTTTTCTTGGTAAAGAAACGGAGATGAGTTTTATCGAGAGGACCTCTTGCCATGTACTCAAATTTACCAAGCAGTATCATCATCCGAACAATAATATGAACAGTGTTTGGTAGCGAAACAATTATCTTCCCTCCTTCTCTTAAGCAATCTGAGTAGCGCTTAAGAACTTCCCAAGGGTTTCTTAGATGCTCCAGGACATCTCCAAATATAATGAGATCATACACCTCATCCTGAGGTGGCACTGTTTCTTCTATGTCCATAGTATAGACCTTTTCACAGATGACTTCTATCTCTCGTGCTTGTTGTGGATCCTTCTCTATGGCTGTAGCATGATAACCAGCCTTCACCAGATGTTCAACCAGATAGCCCCTTGAGGCTCCCACATCCAATATCTCTTTCCCTGAACAAAACCGACTAACCAAATTAAGGATTTTGCTGTGGCTGCTATATGGATTATTCTTAAATAAGTAGTGCCTAGTGCGATTGGATTCAAAGAGCTCATTCTTAAGGAATCCATGTTTGTACATCCAATACTTCGTAACAGCCTTTAAGCAGTTGTAGGCGTAATGAAGACCGTTGACATTACAAATCTCATTTCCGTAATAGGTCGGGATAGGTCGCTCAAAGATTCGGAGTCCCCTATCTTTGAAGAGAATAATGATCTCTGTATCAAAGTGGAAGTCGTCCGAAAACCTCTCAAAGGAAATCTGTTTTAAAGCGTGGCAGGAATAGAGGCGATAGCCAGAGTGGAACTCAGAGAGGGACATTCCCAGCATTTTATTTTCAGCAAAAGTGAGAATCTTATTCCCTAGATATTTATACAATGGCATGCCACCTTCTAATGGTGTACCCCCTTTTGCCATCCGAGAACCAAAGACCATGTCTGCCTCATCACGTTCCAACGGTTCAAGGAGTGATGGTAAAACCTCAGGTGCGTACTGTCCATCACCATGCAGAAGAACAACGATATCGAATCCCTTTTCGATAGCATATCGATAACCAGCCTTTTGGTTTCCGCCATAGCCTAGGTTCTTTGTATTCTTAAATATCTTTAGCTTGTCCAACCCCTTCATTTTTTTATACCCCAGCGCCGCATAGTAGGTATTGTCCGTGCTGCAATCGTCAAAAACAAAGATCTCCTCGACCTTCTCCAAGACATCCTTTGGGATTCTGTCCAAGGTCTTATCGAGGAGGTTCACGTGATTATAGGCAACTACAAAGATGGCGATTCGTTTGTTAGACATTACGTGCTCCCTGCAAAAATTTCTTTTGCATCAGTATCGTGACAGCCAATAATCAGAAGGCCCTCCTAATTAGTTCAGGTTAGCCTTAGCATCTCGCATGAATGATCAGCTAATCATGTTTGGAATATTTTTGAGCTGCTCTAAAAAAACCTTTGGGTATAACTTCCTCTTTCCCATTATGTATCCAAGTTAGTTTTATAGATGCTGCTGCACCAAAGTCAACAAATTTTATTAAGAGAAGATGAGGTCCTTTGATCATGCGGATTGTTTTTCTCTCGATGTGTGTAAGCCCTTCTGGACCAGGTCCTCTATTTTCAATAATCAACGCATTGTCTAAATAAAGATACCCGCCGTTATCTGACTCAATCCCTAATGTATAATCTCCAGCTTGAGGGATCAAGAGGTATCCAGCTATAGTAGCGCTGAAGGGTATTTCACCAAACGGCTTCGTAGCAATTCCAGGAGGCAAAGTGAAATTAGGCTGCTCCTCCGAAAGGAACCATTTTAGATCAACAGCTTCAATGGATGAAACTAGCTTTGATTCACCGCTCCAAGTAGCGTTCGGAAAATACTTTATTGTTAAACCTTCGCTGGACATCTTTGGACGATTTTTTGGAATGATCCCATTTTCTACGTATGTCGCTTCAGCGTAAGAGGGATCATTGATCTCTTCAGAGAGGTAAGGGGCATAATCATAAGAAGTTAGATATCGCCAAAGCAGTGAAACATTAATAGGATGAGTTTTTATAACCGAAAGTTGCCTGGTGTGCTTTCTTAAATCAGCGATGTAGTAACTTTTGAATTCTTTTACAGAAAAATTACTTAAGAGGAAATTTTTAATCTCCTGCGGAGCAGTGTCCTTTCGTAGTAATGCATATCGGTATTGAGGGTTTAAAGAGTATTGGATGAGATCTTCTAACTTTACAGCGAATGTGCAACATTTCTGTTTTAAATAAAAACCAGCCTGCATTGGATATTGAAAACTGTCACCCCAACCAGAATAGACGAAAACGACTTTCTCGTCGTTTCTTAAAATTTTTCCGGTTTCTCTAATTGCTTCAAGAGGCTCAATCCTGCTTGTAAGTACCTGGTGCCGCCAATTAATAGTTTTTTGTCCTTGATAGAAAGCCAACCCGACAACAAAAGAAACAATAATATAATTAAATAATTTTAATCTAACCGGCACCTTTTTAATCACCCATTCTAGAAATACAGCAGAACTAATCGCTAGAAATGGTGCGAATCCAAATATCATAAAGTCGTGGATATATACTTGCTCATTCACGGCAATTGTATAAAGAACAGGTGTCGCCAAAAACATGAGGAGGATCATATCCCCCACACCTGTCTTCCTAAGGATCTGCCTTATAAGATAAGAGACCAACCAACACAGTGACAATATACAAATAACAGACGGATATAGAAAAAGGAACCGATTGTACAAAGCTTTCATGAAATCCAAAAGAGTAAAATGAATGGCCGGGTTGATACCCACCCTCTCGATAAACTTTTGGTATAAAAAGTCTAACGAGCCATGAATAAAATATATATGAGCGAGAAATACTGCGAAGGTTGCAATTGCTATAATTGGAAAGTAGTAAAATAGTTTAACAGGGTTCTTCTTTTTTTTGTATTTCGTAAAATAATAATGTACAACAATGACAGGAACCACTGGATAGATCTGCCAATTAAACATGGCACCGAGGAAAAACCACAGATACATGCGATAAAGTAATTTGTCAATAGGGTTATCCAACCATTGAAAATAGTCATAAAAGACCAAGAGAATAAAAAACATAACTGGAATTTCTGCTGCAATCATATGCCCGTCGATTTGCATGATCGGAAAAGTTGCAATAATTGCCAGGGCCAGTATGGCAGCCAATTGATTCCATTTTTCTGAAACAATTCTATAAAGTACCCACAAGGATCCCAATGTAAACAAGAGGGTTAATAGACGACCAACCCATTCTTTAACACCGAAAATCCAGAAAAAAAACGAAAGCAAAAGAGTATATAAAGGCGGATGAGAAGTATAGTAGTCCTCTTTCGTTGGTAACGAGGAACCATAATAATCATCGGTCCTCCCGAATTTTGTGTCTAGCAGGCCAAATCTCAACGAATTGACAGCACTGGATGACAGTTGTGCGCCAATCCAGCCGTCATGTCCCTCAAGAAAGTAGCCATTTATTCCTCGAAGAGATAAGATAAAGAAGATACCAAGAATGAGTGGCAATATTACCTTTTTCTCATTGATGGAAAAGCGGATCTGAATGTTCATGAATTACTCCCTCCCAATAAGCACAAAAATCGTTCTGCGCACTCCCTTTTAGTTAATAAACCCGCATAGAAAAAAGTGTTTGAATATAGCACACTTTTAAGTCTAAACAATTATGAAGACAAAGCCGATTTTGGCCAGGTCCCGGATGAAGAGTATTTCAATATTTGGTGAAGGGCTAGTTGCTGGTTGCATATTTATTCTCGGAATATCCAGATATAAGCACCGGGTTGGGGTGCTGTTGTACCCAAACGATATTGATTATGACATTGGATCAAACTTTTCTCCGCTATAATATTTCTATGTCCGATAGGAACTTATCATTAAGTTTTTTCCAAATAATCCACCAAGGACACGGTCCAATATACGGCTGAGAGGAAAAACTAGGACATCATATAATTTCACCATACCTCGATCTAAATCTCCCTCCTTGTTTCCGATAAGTTTAAAAACTAAGGATGCAAAAAAACCTAGACAGTCAACATAAATAGCACTTTCTATCCTAAAACCAGCATCTTGAACCAATGCAACTAATGGGGACTTTTTATATCTTCTAAAGTGACCAACCTTCCTGTCCATACTGGAATATAAAACATTAAAGGCAGGAACATACAAAAAGAACCTACCCCCGGGTCTGAGACGCGTGCACAACTTTTTTAATGTCTGAAGATCGTCCTCTATGTGCTCCAGGACATTGAGCGAATAGATGTAATCAATAGATCCAGGTGCTATGTCATCTAAACTCGAGTGCGCCTCTAAACCAAGCATCTTTAATCTCTTAAGCAAATCCTGGTCTGGTTCCACAGAAATGACTTGCAACCCCATATCCTTTAATGCAATGGAGAAGGTGCCGATGCCTGCACCAAAATCTAATGCGGTCTTTGCACCCTGGCTGTTCAATAGAACCTGACTCTTCAAAAAATTATTGTAATTCTTGGCTTCAACCAATACTTCTAAGTTATTGACCCCGGAATATTTTTCGTTTGATGTATCCATTAATCCATCTTGATCAAGAAATAAGAAGCTATTTCTTCAATAACCGTCGTAACAATTCAAAATTCTCATTGTGGTATTTGGAGATGGTGTCCAAAATTAATCCGATGCTGAGACTTAGCACACTCAGGATCCCAGTTCCGGTAGCCAATATAGCCAATGGGATATGAGACACAAAACGCGTCTTTATATAATCTAACACCGGCAAAATGCCGGCAGTAATAGTAATCAAAAATAACACCGCACTCAGAAGCGAAAAGAATACGAGCGGTTTATAATCTTTAAATATCATAAAAATAGATTTTAAAACTAAAAATCCATCGGAGTAAGTATTCAACTTGGAATAACTGCCATCAGGTCTTTTCCCATATGGGATCGCCATTTCCTTGATAACAAAATGTTTTGCTAAGGCCTGCAAGGTCATTTCGATCTCGATCTCAAACCCTTTTGACACCAGAGGAACACTTTTCACAAAGGCTTTTGAAATTACCCTATAGCCGGACATCACGTCCGTCAACTTAACAGAAAATAGACTAGAAATCAAACTCGCTACTAACCTGTTACCAAGATGGTGAAAGCGACGGAATGAATGCTCATCGAAAGAAGACGTTCTCACACCGACCACCATATCAGCGCGTCCCTTATTAAACTCCGCAATTAAATCCGGGGCTGAAAAGGCGGGGTACGTATCGTCACCATCGACCATGATATAAATATCGGCTTCGATCTCAGCAAACATCTGTTTAACGACGTTCCCCTTTCCTTGGTGAGGAGCATGAATAACAGTAGCACCACTTTCTTGCGCGATTATGGCCGTCTTATCTGTGGAATTATTATCAAACACGAATATTTTCGAACCTGAAAAAACATGCTTAAATTCCGTTACTACTTTACCAATAGTTCTCTCTTCGTTATAACAAGGAATCAATACTGCAACACCATCATAAATTGGAGGTGGCTGTTTATCTTTTAACATACCAGATCCTCAAGGGTTCCAGCTTCCAAGGTGGGTATAAGTCATTATTAAATTCCTTAACCAATTTCCAATTCTTTGGTGGAATAAAATTTCCCAGGTTAGGAATGCAACGCCAACACCCATAATATGGTAATCTAGGACCCCCAGTAACCACATATCCTTCTTGAACGCTTAAAAATTTCTCTTTCCACGCTTCTGGAGTTTCCGCATTCATCCAGAAATGAAGATTAGGGCTATAAATGCCTTTATTTTCAAGTCTTTCAATTTTTAAGATAAAATCCAAATCCGAATAAATATTGACATCTCCAAGATTCTTTAAATATTTTATTGCAGTTCTTGTTTCACCGAACGCGATCCTTGCTATCCTCGTTGAGTCTTGACACCAGTAAACCGATAAGGAAATGTAGAAAACAAAAAGAAAAGAAAATATTGCCTTATTGTGAATTCTCAATTTATTCCAAAAATACGATACAAATATTATAGATGGCGGAACAACCATAACAAAATATCGAAAAATCCTCTGAGCAGTATACGGGGTAAAGTTTCTGATCCTGTGTGGAGCAAATTCTACAAGAGAAAATAACATTAAAAACCAAGCGAAGACAGGAAGAACTTCTTTTGCATTATCTTTTCTTATAAATAAAAGAGCTAACAAAACGGTGTAAAAATGATACCCGTGCAATCTTTCCCCAAATTCATTTTTGAAGAACATTTGTTTCGGATATATTGAAAGCTGAAAACGGTCTATTTTCCCCATCTCTTCTTTATAGATAGTGAAATAAGTGAAGGGCTCTCCTGTTGAGACCCAACAAACAGTAAAAAGAAGTAGAAACAAAACAAATAGACTCGTCAAAAAATATGAGTATCTTAAAAAATTGTGCAGTTTTAACCCTTCTCTTTTAAAATAAAATGTTGATATCACGGGAAGTATGAATAATCCAAGGGGCTTATTCACAAAGCCAAAACGCTCAACAACATGTAAAGAGAGAGATTAACATCGGTTGAGATTAAGGTCGCATTGAGTACCTCAAACGGGTTTACAGCCATTAATGCAGCCGCAATTAA
>Ga0207048_10222_pt1 | contig 15233 bp, 9 predicted proteins | sample Alteio_BWMinCont_65_FD_153301 | JGI IMG/M metagenome (GOLD analysis project Ga0207048, IMG submission 153301) | Enriched cells from forest soil in Barre Woods Harvard Forest LTER site, Petersham, Massachusetts, United States -... | ecosystem: Environmental > Terrestrial > Soil > Temperate forest >...
GAAGCATTTCTATTTGAAAATCATCTTCAAACATCGCATTGAAGATTTTGACACCTATACGGATTGGCGCTTCTCGTGTCGCCTTGCGAATGAGCGCTGGTGCATGTACAAGCCATTCAAGTATCTTTTTTTTCTGCAAAGCGCGATCACTGCCTGCAAGCGTCGGAGAAAAATCTTTTTCTATCGGCATTGGTCCGGTTATGCCTGAATGACTCCATACATCGAGTAAGCGCTGAGTGGTATACATGTATTCGTCTTCTTTCCATTCATTTTCCTCCGGAGATGGAAGATGATACTTGCACGACGGAACGATAAGCATATTTTTCGCTTTTCCCGCGGCAATCGCCTCGCCGAAGAATTTCAAATAATTCTCGAATGTATCGAACCATCCGCGTCCCTTCCATGTAACCGTCCATCCGGATTCGCCGGAAACACCTGGTCGAGTTCCGCGTATTTTTTCGACGAGCATGTGTGTTTCAGGAATCGCCCACGCCTTCATTGATTGTGCCCCGCTTGCATTTTGTGCAATGACCGTTTTTAAAACACAAAATCCCAATCCGGCATTAGCATCTTTTTCCACTTGATGCAATGCAAGAGAGAGCTGTCCTGACGCTTTGCCGAACGGGTTTTTTATCGGCAACCCGCCGTACTGCGAGGCAAGATTTACCGAATAATTCTCAAGTATGTAATCTTCCAATCCTTCAGGTAATCCATGCTCGGCGAAACGAGCGTAGTCTACGGCGAGTTTATTTCGGAGATGGGAATCCATTGCAGATGCAATAATAATCTGCTACTTCCAACGAAAATGGACGAACAACCGCCCGAAGTTCTTGCTATCCTTTTCGATGCGGTGATACAATGCTTTAACTTCTTTCTGCGCGAGAAATCGCAGCACCTTTTTCTTCAACTGACCTGAGCCTTTTCCGGGAATGATCTCAACAAGCGGCGCATGTTTTTCCACTGCTTCCTGCATGATATCATTCAACGCCTTGTCAATATCACGCCCTTTGTTGTAAATGTCGTGCAAGTCAAGCTTTAGTTTCATCGGTCGTTCTATATTTTTTGTAAAAGAATAGTTTGCATAACATTGGCAGAACAAACAGAAGCAGTATACTTGATACGGAAAATCCGCCAATGATCGCAATGGCAAGGGGCTGCTGCATCTGTGAGCCAGAGCCGACTGCCAGCGCGAGCGGGAGTAATGCGAAGATAGCGGCAAACATCGTCATTAGGACCGGACGTGCGCGCAATTGGCACGCCTTGATGAGAGCGTTGTTCAAGGACATCCCTTCACGTAAATATTTCATCACGTAATGCAGAACGAAAATTGCGTTCTCGGCGACGATGCCGACAATGAGAATCATCCCCACAAAACTTGAGATGTTAAACGACACGTTCGTAATCCACAACGCGAATATCACCCCAAAAAGGGACGGAATGTTTACTAAAAAGACGATTATAGGAACTTTCAACGATTCAAACTCGAAAAGTAGAACGATAAACACAAACAACGCCGCTACGCCCAACACCATGAGCAAACCATGAAAAGATTCTTGCTGACTTTGATATAAACCGCCGTATTCAATTGTCACCTCTGCGGGTAGTACAAGCGATTTTGAAAGGGTATTGGAAATCTCATGCATTGCACTCCCAAGATCGCGTCCGTCCAGTCGCGCGGAAGCGGAAACCATTTGTTTCAGGTTCTCGCGCCGTACCTCTGATTGCCCCGGCGTTAAGGCAATATCCGCAATGTTGCCAAGCGGCAGATAAAATCCTTTGGGTGAAAATATTTGCGCCTGCGAAAGCGTATGAATATCATAATGGTATGCGTCAGGATAGCGGACGCGGATACCGATCAATTTTTCTCCGTGCTGTACGGCGGTTGTTACATTCCCTTCGACCATTGCGGATAGTTGTTCATGTACATCCTGCGCGGTGAGTCCAGCAAGAGAGGCTTTTTGGGCATCCACGTTGACGAGCAGCGAAGGACCGCTGATAACAACGCCGTCAAATACATCCACCACACCATGAATCGATGTGATCAATTCGGAAATTTTATGCGCCGTTTGTTCAAGGAGCGGCTTATCATCTCCGAATACTTTAATCTCAACGGGTGCAGGATTGCTGATGAGATCCCCGAGCGCGTCTTCGAGTATCTGCCCGAAATCAATGCGTAAACTAGGCTCAGCGTTTTGGATCTTAGTTCTCAGTTCGCTCATGACGTCATCCACAGGTTTGCGATCACCTTGTTTCAATTCGATAGCATAATCTCCTGTATTCGGCTCGGTGATGAAAAACCCGAGTTGCGTTCCCGTCCGACGTGAATATGATTGAATATCGGGTACGGATCCGATGATTTTTTCCACGTTCATCAGCATCCTGTTCGTTTCGTCTAGCGAAGTACCTGGTGGGGCACTGTAATCAAGGATAATCGCCCCTTCATCCATTGCAGGCAAAAAATCTGATTCCGTGTGCTGATAAAACGCATACCCAGCATATATGAATGCAGCGATGATAGGCACGGCGAGCCAAGGCTGCGATAATAAAACATACAGCACGCGTTCGTATGATTGCGTAATCCAATTTTGTTTGTGCTCGCGGGATATTTCTTTTTCCATAGTGCGTTTGTTGATTGCAAGCGACATGATGACGGGAGCGGTGAGGATGGAAAAAAAGAATGATACTGTTAGAGCGAACACCATTGTGATGGAAAGCGCGGCAAAAAAAGCACCTGTTACTCCGCCTAGAAACGCAAACGGGATATGTATCACCAATGTTGCGAGAGATGAACCGATCATCGCCGGCATTAACTCCTTCAATGATGCAGACGCTGCGCCGTGGAATGACTCGTGTGATTCTTCAAAGTGGCGGAAAATGTTTTCCACGACGACAAGAATATCATCTATGATAAGACCAATCGCAGCGGCGATCCCTCCGAGCGTCATGATGTTAATATTCTGATTTGCGGCGTTCAGCAAAAGCAGCGTTGCTGCAATGGTTGCAGGAACAATAAAGACTGTAACGATAGTGATTCGCCAGTTCCGCAAGAAAACCACCAAGACCAAAATCGCCAAACCGATGCCGATTAGAATGCTGTCGCGTGTTCCGCTTATGGAACTATTGATGAAATTCGACTGATCGTAAAAATTCTGAACGATTATTCCCTTTGGAAACGATTTTTTCAGTTCTGCAAGTTTTGCCGTGACATCATGCCCAATTTGAACCGTGTTACCATAAGGTTGCTGGATAATGTTCACCAATACCGCCTGCCTGCCGTTTGCAGTGAAACGGGTATATTCTACTTTCTCTGAAGACTCTACTGTCCCGATATCCGCGATATGTACAGGCGCATTATTGATGGTCGTTGTCGTTAACCCTGCAATCTCTTCTGGGTTGTGAACCAAATCATTGACAAGTGAGAGATATAAATAATTATTGTCTCTCACGAGCCCCGGTGATTCAACGATGTTCGTTTGTCCGATTGCTGTAGAAACTTGCCTTATATCGAGATGATATGCAGCCAGTTTTGCGGGGTCAATGCGAACGAGAAATTCGCGGGCGCGCCCTCCCTGAATACGGACTTGTGATACCCCGTCAACGCGGGTTAATGCCGGGCGGATGGTATAGAGCGCAAGGTCGCGCAGTTCGACAAGGCTGAGTGAATCGGAAGTAAGGCTATAGCCCTGTACCGGAAAGACAGAAGGAGTCATCCGATCTATCTGGATCGTTGCCGTTGGGGGAAGTTCCGCACGTATGGAGGAAATGCGCAACTGTAAATATTGCAGCGACTGCATAATATCCGTTCCCCATTTAAAGAAAATAGATATCTCTGCCGATCCACGCGATGTAGTTGATCGAACAATCGTTACACCTGGAACGAAATTTACTGCATCCTCAAGCGGTTTTGTCACTTCAACCATCATACGTTCCGCCGGTTCTTCGCCGTTATCAGCAATGATGACAATGCGGGGAAATGTGACGTTCGGAAAAAGCGAAACGGGCATCTGTGTAGCGACATAAATGCCCGCAATTATGATGGTCGCGAGAAGAAAGAGGATTGCCCGCGAATGTCGCTTGGAAAAATCGTATATCACGGCGTGTATCTTTGCGAGTTTCCCGAATCTTGAAGGATTGAAATTCTTGTCGAATCCGCCAGACCGTAATTTCCTTCGATAATCACGCGCGTGCCACGTTCAAGGTGCGGCGAAAGGATTTCTGTACGCGCACTGTCGGTGATACCGATTTTTACTTCTACGATGCGCGCGATGGAATCTTGCGCTACTGCAACAGTATAGACGTTTGTTTCGTTATTCAGCATTACCGACGTGTGTGGCACGAGCACGGTGTTCCTGCGCTCGCCAATAACAATGTTCGCTTCGCCGTACATATCGCTGCGAAGGTTATTCGATTCGGTGGAAAATTTCAGCTTCACCTTTGCCATCTGGCTTGCTGCATCCACTTGAGGAAATATGTTGTCAATATGTGCACGGAATATTTTTCCAGCGAAAGCAGTGAAGGCGATGTCCGCCTCATCGCCAATTTTTATTTGCGCAAGCGATGTGGCGGGAACATCCGCAAGGAAGTAGAGAGATGAAAGTTCAACAAGGGTGAGTATCTCTGCGTGGTCGCTCACGAACTCTCCTCCGTTCACCGCGCGGTTTGCAATGATTCCGACAAACGGCGCGCGGAGAATAATCTCGTTCGCGCTTTGCTGTGCGATCTTCAGCGCGCGTTCCGCTTCGCTTTTCTGCGCCGGTGTTGTCGCGCTTGCCACTGCATTCTGCGCGCCCGTCAGCGCTGACTCCGATTCTTCCGTACGTATTTTTGCAAGCGTTTCGCCTGCTTTCACTGCGTCTCCTTCGATGACGCTAAGCGAAACTATTTTGCCTGCAATTGGCGTGAATACTTTTTCCTGATGGAGCGCTTGTGTTTTACCCGTAACGCGCAAAATGTTTTGTATCGAACCGATTTCTACCGGTGAAGTGCGCACCTCAACTGTCGGTGTGGTAGCAGCATGCCTGTCTTGTGGCTGTTCGTCTTTTTTCGCGCAAGAAGCAATGGTGAGCATAACGACACAAAGAAAAAAATATTTTATCATTAAAAATAACAATATCGGTTATTTGGCGGTCAACCGTTCGATCCGTGCTTTTGCGAGAAGAATATTTGTGCGAGATTTTTCAAGACCTAATTTTGTATCTGCAAGCAGCCGGTGCGCATCCAATACCTCCAAACTTCGCCCATGTCCGCCAGCAAATTGCGCTTTTGAGAGAAGGAAATTGCCTTCCGCGAATTGGAGGTTTTCCGAAAATTTTTCAAATGTGTCTTTTGCTTCTAAGAAGTCCTCTCGAGTTGAATTCCATTCAGCAACAACTGATTTTCGCAGCAGTTCGTCTTGTACCTGAAGTTCATCGACTACCGTTTGCTGGTCTTGGACGCGCCTGTCGGTCAATCCCCAATTCCAAAGGGGAATCTGGAATTCGGCATACGCGGAAAATCCGAGTATATTATGAACTCCGTTTTGGCTCTGTAGATTGTCGAGCGAGGTGAGCACGCCGGCATCTGCTGCTACTAAAAGGCGTGCGCGGCGTTCGCTTTCCGCCAACGCGACATTGAATTTCGCGCTTTGTATCGCAAGTTCAGATTGTTGCTCATCAAGTGTGCGCAGTGTATCAAGTTCGGGAACCATGGACGTATCGAGTGGAATCGAATCTTTAATATTAATGGAAGTTGATATATCGCCGCCAAGAACTTGCGCTAGAGTTATTCTCGCGCCGCGAATCTCTTTGTCGTTTTCCCGTAAAAGAATTTGTTCATCGCTCAACTGGATTAGCGTCTTTAAAACATCTGTTTCGTCTGCAGTTCCTCCTGCTTTTAATCGTGTAGTCAAGTCAGAATACTCTTGCATTTCCGCGACGCTTTGCTGTAACACAGTTCGTTCATTTTCGGCATGGAGAAGGGCATAATATGCGGCTTTTGTCCGAAATATAATATCGCGTTCGGTGATATTCTTAACACCTTCAGCACGATGAATATCCACCAACGACTGATCAAGAGAAAGGGAGCGCACACCTCCGTCGTATAAAGGCATAGTTGCGCCTATCTGCGCCGCCAACTCCCCTCCATTGGTTACAATCGGATCATATCCAAAGTCCGGCGCCCATAGCGCATGTGAACTTGCAGCGATAAGCGGAAGATTTGTCAACCCGAATTCTTCATGACGAAGCTGCGCGCCACGGACGCCAAACTCTGCGTAACGGACGTTCGCGTTATAGTTCAAAGCCCGCTGAATGCACTGCTGCAGTGAAAGTGAATCCGTTTGCGCTGCAACATTTGCCGCACAGAGCAAGAACAGGGCGCACCCAATGCCACTTATGCGGAGGTAAATGTTCAAATCACTTTGATACAACGTTGAATGAAGCGTTGATCGTAACAATGTGCGTTTTACCGTTCTTATCTTTGACCCGTACAATATACATTTTTTGTCCGTGTTTTGTCGTTCCCCTCAATGAGATAACTTCACCGGGAACGGCTTGTATTGCAGCGGCTTCCGCTTTGTCTAAAAGCGTCTCCTTCGCTTCATGTTTCGTCGTCTCAATGGAGGATTTAATGATATTCCCTTTTATTGGATCAACCCAAATCTCATGAATTTTTTCCCCTGAAAGAATATCGAACGACCATATCCATTTCCCAGATTCGTGCTCCAATTCACCTTCTTTCACAACACCATTTAGAACGCTTGCCAATGCTGTTTGTTGCGCATCTTCTTTCAAAATTTTTGGTTGATACGTATTTTTCGCTCCAGTTGTACACGTAAGCACGAATAAATATAAACAGATATGTATTGTCCAGTTCAGTATTTGCGAACTGGTTCGCTGGGTATAAATTTTCAACATTTGCAGAGTAAATTTAGTGGAATTTTGCTGTGTCATCAATGCACTGGATAAACACAGTTTGAATAGTATAATGCTCCATCAAACTTCCAAAAAATAATGTTGTTCCCAGCATTATTTGCTATTGCCTTAAAACATTTATTATGGTAATTTTGAATTAAAAATAATTCAATTTGAATTAACAAATACGACAAACGTCTGCATCTTACACGACCTTGCCGTAAATTATATAGTATATCTGTTGACTTTGGATATAATTACAATAACGATACTATAAGAATCCATGAAATTAAATTTTTTCTCAAAAGCACTGTATGTATTTGCTGTATCTCTGATTATTTCCGCGTGTAAGAAAGAGACTCCACCACCGCCGCCGCCGCCCGAAGTTGGCGTAATTACAGTGCAATCACAAACAATTGCTGCGTCGTATGATTTTGAAGGCGTCGTGCAATCGTATCGAACTGTCGAAGTCCGCTCGCAAATAAGCGGCGTCATTCTCGACCGGCAGTTCAAGGAAGGGACAGCCGTCAACGCTGGGGATATACTGTACCACATCGACCGCACCATATACGAAGCCGCATACAAAAGTGCGAAAGCACGGCTTGCTGAAGCCAACGCACGATTGGCAAATGCAAAAACGAATGCCGATCGCTATCGCAAATTGATTGCCGACAATGCCGTCTCGAAACAGGAAGCCGACAATGCCGACGAAGCGCTGAAAAGCGCTCAAGCAAATGTAGATGACGCCGTCGGCGCAGTCGATCAAGCGAAAAAGAATCTCGATTATACGGTTATCCGCGCAGAAATTTCAGGACGAGTCGGACGCGCACTCCTCGACGTCGGGACAAGGGTTTCACCATTTACGGATATTCTCACAACGATAGACGTGATGACCCCGATTTATGTGAGTTTCAATCCGTCGGCGCAACAATTAATCGCGTGGAAAAATGATCCCATCACTGCAAATGCGTTACAACCGGGCGGCTCGGTCCGGGTCCTCCTCACACTTCCGGACGGATCAGTATTACCGGATACCGGAAAAATAGCGTACATCAATCCTGTCGTGGATCCCCAAACGGGAACACAGCAGTTCCGCGCAATTTTTTCTAACAACGATAAAATGATTACGCCGGGAGAATTTGTTCGTGCACGTTTACTCGGTTTGGTGCACGACAGTTCAATTGTTATTCCGCAACGTGCTGTGCAACGCCAAATGGGGCGGCAAATTGTTTTCATCGTTGGTAAGGGCGACAGCGTCAGCCAGCGGCAAGTAACTGCTACAACGTGGATCGGCGATAAATGGGAGATTGAAAAAGGACTCTCCGCAGGCGATCGTGTAATTGTTGACGGCGTGCAAAAAGTCCGCGCAGGCGTCGTCGTTCATGCCGTGCCGATTGCCGATTCATCTGCATCACCGGGCATATCACCGGGATCATCCGCCGCAACAAATAATTCTGCATCGCCGGCTTCCGGAAAGGCGAACTGATGAGCGAGATGCCGACAACTCCCCGCTATTTTTTTATTCGGCGCCCCATTGTCGCCGCAGTAATCTCGATAATCATTGCGCTGCTCGGTTTTTTTACGCTCCAGCGCCTCCCCGTGAACCAGTATCCGCAAATCACTCCGCCTGCAATACAGGTAACAACGGTCTATCCCGGCGCAACCGCGCAGGATGTCGCCTCCGCCGTTGCCGCGCCGATTGAACAGCAACTTTCAAGTCTTCAGGGGTTGCTGTACTTTAACTCAACCAACGCAAGCGACGGGACGATGAACCTTTCCATCTATTTCGATATTTCCCGCGATCAAGACCTTGCGGCAGTTGACGTACAAAACGCGATCAGCATCGCTACGCCGCAATTACCTGCTGCTGTTCGACAGAACGGCATAACGGTAACGAAAGTCAATACCGCACTCTTATTTGTCATGTCCCTCACATCTGACGATACGAATTATGACGATAATTATCTGACCAATTACATCCGTCTGTATATACAGGACGAAGTGAAGCGCGTGCCCGGCGTTGGCGATGCGCTCATTCCCGGCAACGCCCAGTTTTCCATGTTGCTCAGCCTCGATCCAGATAAAATGGCGCAGCTTGGCGTTACGTTCGATGACGTGCAGCAGGCGGTGGCGGCACAAAATGCAACGAAACCCGCTGGCAGGCTTGGCAGAGAACCTTCATCGCCGACAACGGAATTAACGCTTCCAATCACGACAACCGGAAGGTTCACGACGCCGGAACAATTCGGGAACATCATCGTCCGTGCAAAACCTGATGGTTCATTCATCCGCGTCAGTGACATCGGAAAAGTGCGTCTTGGCTCCCAGAGTTATGACATCGTTCGTCGCGTCAAAGGCAAGCGCACGGCGTTGCTTGTCGTGTTCAGCCGTCCCAATGCAAACGCATTGGAAGTGAGAGACGCCGTGCTTGCGCGTATGGGGCAGCTTGCGAAATCATTTCCTGTTGGCGTGCATTGGACTGTGCCGTTCGATACAACGCCATTTATTACTGCTTCCATCGGCGAAGTTATCGAAACATTGGTTGAGGCAATGTTGCTCGTTATACTTGTCGTATTTCTCTTTTTGCAAAGTTGGCGTGCGACAATCATTCCTCTCCTCGCTGTTCCCGTAAGTATCATTGGCACGTTCCTCGGATTGTCCGCGCTTGGTTTTACCGTGAACACCTTGACGCTTTTCGGTCTTGTGCTTGCAATCGGCATCGTTGTTGACGACGCCATCGTCGTTATTGAAAATGTTGAGCGCATCATGGCTGAGGAGCATCTTTCACCGCCAATGGCTGCCGATAAAGCCATGGGGCAGGTGAGCGGCGCGCTTATCGCCATTGTGCTTGTACTCTGCGCGGTGTTCGTTCCCATAGGGTTTGTCGGCGGCATCACTGGTGCGATGTACAAGCAATTTGCCATGACGATAGTAATCTCCGTTTTGCTTTCCGGCATTGTTGCGCTGACCTTGACGCCGGCGTTGTGCGCGATGCTGCTCAAACATTCCTCTGAAGAAACGAACAACCGATTCTTCAGAGGTTTCAACAAAATGTTCGGTGCTGTCACCCGGCGCTATACAAAAGCGACGGGGGGCGTGATTACACGCCCCGGCATTTGGCTGCCGGTATTCGGCGTTATCATCATTCTCATCGTCGTTCTATACCAGCATGTACCGGGCGGATTCATCCCCAGCGAAGACAAAGGGTATTTCGGCATTGCCGTGCAACTTCCTGACGGCGCTTCGTTGAACAGAACTGAAGCCGTTATTGCGAAGGTCGAAGATGTGTTGCGGCATGAGCCGAACATTCAAAATTTTGTCGCCATCGGTGGGCAGGACCCGCTGACCGGCGCAGTTCAAACAAATGCCGCTGTCATTTATGTCATGTTAAAACCGTGGGACGAACGAAAAAGTGACGACCAAAGCGTCACAGCAATACTCGCGAGAGTGAATAGAAAAATGTACGCCATTAAAGAAATGGCGGGGTTCGCGTTCAACCTTCCGGAAGTCCGCGGGCTTGGAACGACAAGCGGTTTGCAGTTGAATCTCCAGCAAACGGCTGGTGACGACTACGCCGCATTTGCTACGCAGGTGCAATCGTTCGTCCGCGATGCAAATCAGCTCCCCGAACTCCAAGGCATTGCGTCTTCCATCCGCGCCGACGTGCCGCAGATTTTCGTGACAGTGGACGAAGACGCCGCGTATGCGCTTGGTGTTGACGACAACCAAATTTTTGGCACGCTGCAATCCATGTTTTCTAATTTATACGTCAACGATTTCAACCTCTACGGGCACACGTTCCGCGTCCAGTTGGAGGCGCAACCGCAATTCCGACTCCGACCGGAAGACATCGGGCGTTACTACGTCCGCAGTAAATCCGGTAAAATGATTCCTCTCTCCGCGCTTGTTCATACCGACATGCGCGGCGGACCGACAATTGTCAGCCGCTTCAACGCATTTTCATCCGCTCTGGTAACGGGCACACCGAAGCCGGGATTCAGTTCCGGCGAAATGCTCGACGCCGTCGAGCGACTCGTAAAAGATAAATACTCCTCGCAAGGAATCGGCTTTGCATACAGCGGCGAGTCGTACCAGCAGCGCGCCTCCGAAGGGCAAAGCGGCTTGGTCATCGTGCTCGGGCTTATACTCGTTTTTCTTGTTCTTGCCGCGTTGTACGAAAGCTGGTCCATCCCGTTCGCCGTGCTGTTCGGCGTGCCGTTCGGCGTGTTCGGCGCGCTCGTAGGCGTGTGGGCGCGCGGCATGCCCAACGATATTTATTTTCAAGTCGGAATTTTCACAGTTATCGCACTCGCGGCGAAAAACGCAATTCTCATTGTCGAGTTCGCCACCGATCTGCGCCGCAAAGGATACACCATCCGCCATGCCGCCATTGAAGCGGCGCGCGAGCGGTTACGCCCTATCCTGATGACTTCCTTCGCGTTCATTTTCGGCGTTGTGCCGCTCCTTATCGCAAGCGGGGCGGGCGCCGCGAGCAGGCATTCCATCGGCACGGGCGTCTTCTTCGGTATGTTGACCGCAACACTCGTCGGCATATTTTTTATCCCGCTCTTCTTTACTATCATTCGCCGGATTTCCGATAAAGAGAAAGACTCGGGAATAGAAGACCCCGAAATGCAGAAAGGGCATGACACAGGTGCAGGAATTATGCCCATTATTTTCATCGGCGCCGCGCTCTCAACGTTATATTTTGCCGGTTGCGCAGTTGGTCCGAACTATACCCCTGCGCCGCCCGTCCCATCGGATGAGACACTCCACTCGTCGGTCGGAAGCCGCGGCTCGCGCGCTCTCTTTGACTCGCTCGATCAGCAAAACAAACAGACGCGCCTGCGAAGTCCGCAGACCGCCGATACGCCGCTCACACGGAGTCCGTTGCAAATAAACATGAACGCCGATACCGCGCGGTTTTCTTGGTCTGACATCATTCACGACACGACGCTCGTCCGCTTGATAAACGCCGCCCTGCAGCAAAACTTGGACGTGCAAACCGCCGCCGCACGCATCAGCGAATACCGCGCAGAAGCAGGCGTGGCAAGTGCTCCGCTCTATCCGAACATTAGCGTTACCGCGGGCGGCATAATAAACAGAACGGAGTACACGTCAGCATATCCCGCGTTCCAATTTGCCGCCGTGAACGTGCTTGCCAACCTCACATGGGAGCTTGATTTCTGGGGGCGCGTCCGCCGCGGCGCTGAAGCCGCAAACGCCGGCGCCGAAGCGCAGGAAGCCGCCCAGCGCGAAGCCGTTCTTTCACTCGTCAGCGACGTAACGACAGGATATCTCCAATTACTCGAACTCGACAATGAGCGCAGAATCGAAAAAGCGACCTACGAATCCCGCGAAGCCACGCTCGCATTGGCGCAGGAGCGTTTCAACGAGGGCGTCGTTTCCGCGCTGGACGTCGCACAGTTTAAAGCCGAAGTATCCGCTCCAGCCGTCTCGTACGCGCAAACGGAACGCCAAATCTCGGAGACGGAACATAATCTAAGTGTTTTGCTCGGCGAATCCCCCGGGCACATTTACCGCACAGGCTCACTGGAGAGCGCCGCCAGCGCGCTCGATATTCCCGATTCTATACCAGCAAAACTCATCATGCAACGCCCTGACGTGCAAGAGTCCGAACGGTATTACGCCGCTGCGACAGCCGAAATCGGCGCGGCAGAAGCGGCGCAACTGCCCTCGCTCGCCATCACCGGCAACTACGGCGCGGAAGCCGCAAGCATTGCGGCGTTGCCCGATGATTATTCCCGGAATTACCTTCTTACCGCGGGCGTCTCCATTCCCATTTTTACCGGAGGACTACTTTCCTCGCAGGCGGACGCCGCACGCGCCCGCGCAGATGAAGCCCGCGCACAATATCAAAAGACAACCCTCAACGCTCTCCGCGACGTGGACGATGCGCTCGTCAATGTGCGCTCCGCGCGCGATCTCGCCGTTGCACAAACCTCGCAGGCATTGGCGCTGCGGCAGGCGCTCAAACTTGCGCTCGAGCGGTACCAGAACGGACTCGCAAGTTACTTGGACATCCTCGACGCACAGCGCAGTTTATTCAGCGCGGAACTTGCGCTCAGCCAATCACAATTGCTGGAACTTGTTTCCGCAGTGCAATTGTACAAAGCGCTCGGCGGGACGTGGAAATAATCCGGCTTCAACACGTACAGGAGCGCATCGGAACACTTTTCCAAAATATCCTCGTTTAACGCACAAAAATGCAGATTTCACTACACCCACTTTCAACAACGTTCAACACTTTTTCATTTTCATGCTCTCCCTCTCTCCACGAAGTGGGGAGAGGGTTGGGTGAGGGGCAGCCCCATTATTGGGCTAAAGCCCAATGTAAAATATAGCCCCTTTTCCCCCGACTAAAGTCGGGGGTTAGTCATTCATATTTCAGAATTCAAAATCTTTCTACTGCAAAATTAATCCGCTTTGGCGCATGATTATTCACGCCTAACGGATTACATGCGGAAGTTGCGGACTTTGCGGAGGTGTTACGCCCTCTCCCCTTGCAGGAGATGACAGACCGGCGTAGGGGCCGGGGTCACCCCGCCCGTTTGCGGGTGAGGGCGCACCCGCCGACACATACAAAGTGCTCAGCGCACGCCCCACAAAAATCTTCTCGCGCGCGCGAGAGATATACCCGTTTTTTTTCGTATCTATATAGCGCTGCGCGTTCCCGCTACAAAACTAAAAGGGTTAGGCACATGTTTCCTAGCGTTCTACGGTATGTGTGCGGAGGTTGCGGACATTGCGGAAGTTATTGACATTTTGGCATATGGAAATTGCCAACATAGCGGAGAGCTGAGTATTTGGAGGACGAGGTGGCATTTTGAATGAACTAGATTTTAAAATGTTGAATGATTAAAAGAAAGAGACTCCCAAACTACGCTACATCACTATAGAATCAATTTACTCCTCTTAATCCATCTAATATAAAATATCCGCGTTCAGACAAACCCCAGCCGCGTAGCGGCGGTATATTTATAGCCGGGGGCGTCAGCCCCCGGAACACAAGCGAATAAATTTCAAAGCCGCATAGCGGCGGCATATTTATAGCTGGCCCCCTGTAATCCCGCCTAAATATTATAAAGTCCCCTTATGTTGTTAAATAACTTCTTCTTGGAGGCATTTGAAGTATTCCTCATCCCAATTCTTGACAGAATCTAAACAATCTGCTATAATAGTTCTACATTCACTCATATCAGGGATTATGAGAGAGCGGTGGATAGAGTTATTATGGGAGTAATTGTTGATGAACTTCCAAACTCTTTCACGCATAATTTCGTCTGGAAAAAGAGACGGCATTTTTTTAGACAGCCCAACCGATCTTGGAATCATGATTCCACTAAATGCTTCCATAAATCGCCGAGCAAGATTCGGAAGATTTAATAAATATTCGAAATCCTTTTTTTCACTATCGCAGAAATGATAAAGTATCGAGAAAAGGTAATGATATTCAGATTTGAATATTAGAAGTTCTTTGGGTATTTCTTCCAATACAGATTTCTTTTCTTCTGTGCGCTTTACGAGATAGATATGCCATTCTTTCCAATTTGATTGAGGATTTTTAATACTTTCTATTTCGGAAGCCCATTCCCGAATAAGGCTATAAAATTCAAAGCTATGCGTTAGAATAAAAAGTTGCTGGCAGTCAGCAAGCTGCGTTCTAATTAGGGCATAAGTGTTGAATAGATGATTTGCGTCAAGACTGGAAACTGGATCATCAATAACGACTATAATCGTTTCTAAAGGATATTTTCCATCGTGAATTCGAGTAATAAAATGTGCAAAAGATATCGCCGTCTTCTCACCTTCACTTAAATTCTTGGCTATCGTATCTCCACGTATAATTTGGAAACGATTGTCATTTGATACACTGATTCGTAAATCATTTCTACCGAAATAGGCACTGAGAAATTCATTAATTTGCTCTGCCCCTCTCGTCGTTTCGGATAATTGCAATTCAAGTTCATGAATTTCAGAATTTAGATTTGTAAAAATCGCATTCTGTCCTTTAATCTTTATTTTTAATTGCTCAATCTGGAGACATTGCTCGTTGTATTGCTGGTCATTTACAAACAATGAAGCATAATGTTTTTCTAGCTTAGCAAACGCGCCCTTTCGATTCTCTTCAAAATCTGTTGTTCGTTGATTGTGCTGTGTTATTATTTGATTGATTTCATCCACAGTATCAATGATCTGAGGCGTCGGGTCATTTTTTGGCAAATATTTAACGCTCGTAAATGCTTTTGTTTTTTTCGCAATAAGTGCAATTTGTAAATTACTTAGAACAGATTTTCGATTTCCAATCAGAACATCTAAACG
>Ga0207048_10304_pt1 | contig 15159 bp, 11 predicted proteins | sample Alteio_BWMinCont_65_FD_153301 | JGI IMG/M metagenome (GOLD analysis project Ga0207048, IMG submission 153301) | Enriched cells from forest soil in Barre Woods Harvard Forest LTER site, Petersham, Massachusetts, United States -... | ecosystem: Environmental > Terrestrial > Soil > Temperate forest >...
GTAATATTTATTCGAGTTCTTGTTGGTGTTTTTATATCTGCATTGAATGCCTATAATGTGTTTGTCCGAGTAACTTTACTTCCGCTAATTATTTCAATAGCTGGTGTTGTTACTCTTCTTTATTCGGACGATATTCATCTATTAAAGAATATGTGCTTGGCATTCACAGTAAGCTATATAATATATGGAGTTACGCTTGCTGTAATGACACGTACTTATATCCCATGGGGGTTCAGATTTAATCGCATATCTCCTATATTTTGGGAAATATTGCGTTATTCTTCAGTCCAATTATTTTGCATGGCGATAAGCCAGTTTGCGTTATTTGTCGAAAGACGTAGTGCCAGTTATTTCCCGGATGGTACTATTGCATCATTGAATTATGCATATAATCTTGCAGGACAATTTGTTTTCATAATTGTATTTTCTTTGTTCGGTATTATGCAACGTCAACTTGCTGTAAAGATTTCTCAAAAAGATATGTCAAGCGCTATCGATGAATTCTGGAAAATACTTTCATATATAATGTATATTGTTGCATTTAGCGTAGCAGTTTTTGTCGTATTAAGGTTGCCAATACTCCAAATACTTTATGAACGAAAGTCATTTGATTATGCAGCCGTTCAGCGAACAGCGCAGCCATTTCTCCTTTATTCAATATGGATACTAGGTCAAACAGTAATGTTGTCAGCAACGGCATTGATTTTAGCGGCAAAGGAATGGAAAATATTGATAATTTGCAATATTATAGCGTATGGTCTTGATATTTGTCTCGTTGGATATTTTGCTCGGTGGTTCGGATATCTTGGTATCGCTGGATCCGCCTTATTTGCTGTAACTTGTTATGCGACATTATTGATTATTGGTTCACGAAGAATATTCGGAAGAACTTATTTTCACGGATTATCGTCAATTTTTAAGATATTTCTTGCAGGTGCTATTGCTGCTTTAGGAATGGAATTTGTATACAGTATATTATTATTCACTGGTTGGCAGCAATTGGAGCATGCTGGTTTAAAGATTGTCATTGTTGGTGTTTGTGGGATTGCTTTTTATATACTAAGTTCGATATTATTAAAAGTAAATTATGCAAATATGATTCGAATTAAAATAACGCAATATATTTTACGCTATTGATGAAAACAAGAATATTGTATCTATGTCATTCGCTCGAAATAGGCGGCGCTGAGAAAGTATTAGTTGACGTGTTGGAAAATCTTGATTACAATAAATTTGAATTACGGGTGTTGATGCTTCTGAATCAGAATGCATATGAAGAGGTTACTTCAAAATTACCTATTTCAGTTTATTCAATTAAGATGAATAGTGTGACTCCTCGAACGTTATATGATATACTAAAGATATTAAGTATATATAAAATAATCAAAGATTATGGACCTGATATTATCCATACCCAAGGATCTAATGCTGATTTATATGGTCAAATTATAGGTACATTGTTAAATATTAAAATAGTAACAACTATACATGGTGTTGACGTATTTCGGTATAATAAATATTCAGCGAAAAAAAAATATCGCATAAAGATGTTTTTAGAGAATTACACTATTCGCACTTGTTCTAAAATTATTGTTGTCTCTAATAGTGTAAAAAAATACTGTATTGCCTATAGGAATATCAGAAAAGATAAAATAGTAATTATACGTAATTCGATAGCGCGATTAGAACGTAGTAGCGCAAATATTATATCTAAATCTTTATATTATGGCAATTCTGATATAAAAATAATCGGTACCGTCTGCCGTATCGCTCCAGAGAAAAATCTTTACTTAGCGATTGATGCATTTGTGATTTTACACAATAAAATGCCCCAATCAATATTTATAATTGTTGGCGATGGGGATGAAAAAAAAAGTTTGCAGAATTATGCAGAGAAATTAGGAGTTGGCAATGCGGTGGTTTTCGCTGGATTTACAAAAAATGTTCAATCTTATTATGAAATGTTTGATATATTTGTTATTGCTTCCTATGTTGAAGGTTTGCCATTAACTTTGCTCGAAGCAATGTCATTGGACATACCTGTGATATCAACAGATGTTGGCGGGATATCAGAATTGATAGAAGATGAGTTTTCGGGACTTTTAATTAAATCGGCAGGAGGGGGGCATTTAGCGAAAGTTATAAGCAATGAGGAATATCATGATGTTTCATCTCGAGAAAAAATAGCAGAGGCTATGGAGCGATTGTTGCTAAATCCTGAATTGAGTCACATGCTTGCAAAAAATGCGCACGAAACATTTGAAAAAGAATGTTCACTTGATGCAAATGTAAAGAAACTAGAGCAGTTATACGAATCTATGCTGAAACGATGAAACGAATTCGAATACTCTATCTCATAAATAATATGAATCCCGGTGGAGCACAACGATATGTAATTGATCTTATGAATGCTTTAGATAAAGATATATTTGATATACGTATTGTTTCTCTCGGAAGCAGAAATTTCTTTAAAAATGAAACGTACGTTTCTTATAGAGAAATTGGTATTAATAAGAATAAACCTAACTTATTCTTATTAATATCATTATATAATGAGATTAAAGTTTATAACCCCCATATTATCCATACACAATTACGATATGCGGATACACTGGGTCAATTAATTGGTGTATTGACAAAAGTTCCCATACGCATTTCTACGATTCATGGAACGGTCGAATGGAAACGCGATAGATTGTCAATTATTCATTTGATTGAAGATTATGCTTTGCAATATTCCAATCTCATTATCGCAGTTTCTGAATCAGTAAAAGAGTATATAATAACAAAAAGACACGTTTCGCCCGAAAAAGTGAAAACGCTGCATTGCGGTATTAATTTAATGCCGTTTATCAATGGTCAAACACAAAGGATAAATATGCGGTCATATTTATCAATAGAGCCTCAATCTGTAGTATTCGCTTGCACTGCTCATTTTCGTCCGGAAAAAAGGCATGACGTCCTTTTGCATCGATTCAGTCGTCTTTTACAACGATCGGATCGAAAACTCTATCTTTTTCTCATCGGGAATGAAGGTCCTCTTGAGAATAATATTAAGGATATGATTCAAGCGTTAAATCTTCAGAACAATGTTTTAATTTTAGGTGGAAACAGAGATGCTGTTGCAGAATATCTAAGTGCATCAGACATATTCGTAATGTTCTCCGAATCTGAAGGGACAAGTTTAGCTGTTGCAGAAGGAATGGCAACAGGTATGCCGGCTCTTCTGCCTCGGTTGCCTCATTTTTCATCACAAATTAAAGATGGCATTGATGGATTTTTATTCGATCTTAACTCTGAAGATGATTTTCTGGTAAAAGCAAACAGACTGATTGATAGTGCGTCGCTAAGAGGGTCGCTAGGAGCAAACGCGCGTAAACATTCATTAAACGAATATGATATAAGAAACCATGTTTCCATTATAAAATATTATTATCTCGGTTGTTATAAAAAGTGGTATGACAAAAAGTATTATTCAACTCTGAATGAAACTGAATAAAGAAAGCAAACAGCCAATTGTGGCGCGTTCGGAAAAGTTACAGATAATGTATTGCAGCGCGGATTATTTTTCGGATATCGCTGTAACAATAGCCAACGAATTATCACAATTATGCACTCTTGGATTCATTTATGAATGTCAAATCAAAAAATTCGATGATGTAAAAACTAATTCATTTTTCCATTTTCTTCATAAAACTATTAAAACATTCGTAATTAAGAGAAAAGGGCGGAGACGGAGTCTTATTAATCTATACTATGATTCTATCTTATTCTGGAAAATTGTTGTGAGCAACCCTGGTGTGTTAATTTTAGAGACGGTTGCCGGTCCGTATTTTGTTTTCTATTTTCTCATTCTGAAAATATTGGGCTTTAAGATCGTTCTTATGTTACATGATGTTGTTCCGCACTCTGAGTTTGGTCATTGGGTTGATGAATGGATAAAGAAAATTCAAATCCGATTTGCTGACCAGATTGTAACATTCTCAAAAAATCAAAATGATATGTTGTTCGAGATATACAAAAGAGAAGGGCATTCCATTAAACTTCCATACAAGGATTACTATGAACGGACTTATTCGAATATTTCCATTCAACGCGAAGAGAATACGATTTTGTTTTTTGGAACTATCCGCCCAAATAAAGGTTTGGAGACGCTAATTCAAGCTGTGGAAATCATTCATAACTCGGTGCCAAATATCAACCTGATAATTGCAGGTCAATGTAGTGATTTTTCGCGGTATGAGGCTCTCATAAAAACATCAAGTATATATGAACTACATATCGAAAGGATTCACGATGATGTAGTTGGTGCATTTTTTTTACGCTCACAGTTGCTCGTGTTGCCCTACCATGATGCTACACAGAGCGGACCGCCTTTGATTGCATATGGATTTGGATGTCCGGTTATTGCGACGAAAGTCGGGGGGATATCTGAATATATCGTTGATGAAAAAACCGGTTTATTGTGTGAAAAAGACAATCCGCTGGACCTTGCCGAAAAGATATGTGTTTTGTTGAATGACCGTGTCCGATTAAAGCGAATGCAGGAGGAAGTTACTCATTATGTCCGTGAAGAATATGATGCAAGGAAAATAGCATCCAAATTATATAGCATTATTAATGATATCGATGCATAATAGGAATAAAAAAAGAGTGCTTGGGTGACGTTTTTATGCTAAAACCCGTTCCAGTCTCAATCCTTATTGCAACGTATGCCGGTGAACAGGCTTCACGGCTTTATCTGGCTTTGGAAAGTTTGTACGTGCAATCGAGAATCCCGTTGGAGATAGTTCTTGTAGTTGATGGTCCTGTAGATGAACACCAAGAAGAAGTGATACAGATGTTCGCTACAAAACCACAGCCCCCGTTGATGCAAATCATCCGCAAACAGCGATGCAACGGGCTTGCTGCTGCCTTAAATTATGGTCTTCCGTACTGTTCAAACGAAATTATTGCCCGCATGGATAGCGATGACATTTCTCGAAATGATCGTATGGAGAAGCAATATATTTTTTTGTTGGACCATTCGGATATCGACGTCGTTGCATCGTGGCAAGCGGAATTTGAAGACGATGACACAGAACATATCAGGACTGTGAAAGAAACTCCCGCCAAGCATGAGGAGATAGTGCGCGCCTTACGATGGCGCAATGTCGTCTCACATCCGACGATTATGTTCCGCAAGACCCCTGTTGTGCGCATCGGCGGTTACAACGAAACAGTCGGCTTGCTCGAGGATTACGATCTGCATATGCGGCTGGTACACGCCGGCAGTCGATATGCCGCGATTCAGGAGCCGCTTGTGAAAGTCAGGATCTCGCGCAATCAACGCTCCAGGCGGGGTGGATGGAGTTATATTCTTGCCGAAGGGAAATTTCGTTATCGCTCGTTTCGACGAGGCAATTATTCGTTTGCAATATTTCTTTTCAGTTTCATTGCAAGCGCTGTTTTCCGGTTGATGCCGGTATTTTTGAAAGCCGCAATGTACCGCCTCGTACGGAATTCTGTTCGCGTAACCTGACATTTACCCATACCCTATTCGCTTACTTTTCACTATTTTTGAAAATAGTGCTATTTTTCACAACCGGAATGAACTGTGTGGCGGCGTAGAGAAACATATGCATTGATTGCGGGTGATTGTATCGCGATTAATCTTGCCTGGATGCTGTACTATCTGTTGCGCGTCCAATCGGGATTATTCGCGCTTTCCCGGCACGATATGATGGGATTTACATATCAGATTACGCCGATGGCGGCGGTATATGGTTATTGGTTTATTGTCTTTATGATATACGGGCTGTACCGTCCTTGGTACCAGGCGTCGCATTTTGATGAGTTTTCGACGGTATTTAAGGCGATAACTGCAGGAACGCTGATTCTTTTCGCGTTGTCGACATTGCTCGAACCGCCGGAATCACGACAGCCGATCTATTACCTGATGTTTTTTTATTGGGCGTTTGTCGTTATTTGCGTTTTCTCAATGCGATCGGCGCTTCGAATGCTTCAACGCCGTTTATTTGACGCGGGGATCGGTACGCGTCCTTCTATCGTAATAGGCACGACTGACGAAGCCGCAGAATTGTTGAAGTCCATTCGTGAAAGCAGAAATATCGGTCTGAACATTCTCGGGTTTGTATCCTGTGGTATTATGCCGGTAAATGGTGAACTGGGCGTTCCATATCTCGGAGAAGCGGGACAGTTAGGCGGCATCATCGAAAAATTCAATGTGAAAGAAGTCGTCGTCGCGCTTGATTCTTCGCAGCACCAAACGCTTCTCGATATTATTTCGCAGATGAGCATCGTGAATTCGAATACGCGCGTCAAAATAAAACCTGATCTATACGATGTAATTTCGGGACAAGCGCGAATATCCCAGGTTCACGGGGTTCCGCTAATAGATGTCAGTCCTCGTTTGATGCAACCGTGGGAAGAAACGATGAAACGGGCGATTGATATTGCCGTGGCGCTATTGATTCTCATTGTAGGATTCCCGTTTTGGCTCATTCTTTCGTTCCTAATTGTAATGACATCAAGAGGAGGATTATTCTACAAACAACAACGCGTCGGAAGAGACGGGAAAGTATTCCAAATAATAAAATTTCGCTCGATGATTAACGATGCGGAAGTCGCCGGACCCCAATGGGCGCAAAAGAACGACCCGCGAGTAACGCCGATTGGAAAAATATTGCGAAGATCGCATCTTGATGAGATTCCCCAGTTGATAAATGTTTTGAGCGGAGAAATGAGTTTGGTCGGTCCACGCCCAGAACGCCCTTTTTTTGCGAATCAATTAGAAAAAGATATTCCGTATTATCGGCGGCGTTTGTTAGTTCGTCCCGGCATAACTGGATGGTATCAAGTGCGCACGGATAAGTATGACGAAAATATTGACGACGTAAAACAGCGGGTGAAATTCGATTTTTATTATATCGAAAATATGTCGCTCCGGCTTGATTTGAAAATTATTTTCAGCACGGTATACGTTATGCTTCGAGGAAAAGGGCAGGCGTAGAAATTCTCATTTTGCATTTTTATTACGACAGTACACATGAATATTGAAATGGTTGACCTCAAAGGTCAATATAAAAAGATCCAAACAGAGATTGAAATCGCTGTGCTTGACGTTCTTCATTCAGGGCGGTTCATCGGAGGACCAGTCGTTGCCTCATTCGAACGGGAAGCAGCCGAGTATCTTGGGACCAAGCATGCAATTGGATGCGCTTCAGGTACTGATGCATTGATGGTAGCGATGATGGCACTGGACATAAAGCCGGGCGATGAAATTATCACCTCGCCGTTCACTTTTGCCGCCACTGCTGAGACAATCGCATTGCTTGGCGCCGTGCCGGTATATGTTGATATTGACGAACGCACGTATAATATTGATTCGTCAAAAATAGAACACGCCATTACGCCAAAAACCCGCGCAATCATTCCCATACATTTGTTTGGTCAGCCTGCGGCAATGGATGAGATCATGGCGATTTCCCACGCGCACAGTGTACCTGTTATAGAAGACGCCGCACAAGCGTTTGGAGCGGAGTATAAAGGAAAAAAAGCCTGCACGTTTGGCACTATTTCATGTGTGAGTTTTTATCCGTCGAAAAATTTAGGGGCATACGGCGATGCAGGATTGATCGTAACAAATAACGACTCTCTTTCGGCAAAAATCCGTGCGATATGCAATCATGGGCAAGGCAAGACGTATTATCACGATATTATCGGCGTGAACTCCCGTCTTGACGCGATTCAAGCGGCGATTCTTCGCGTGAAATTGAAATACTTGGATGAATGGAACGCCGCGCGCCGCACGGCAGCCGGAATGTATGATTTCCAATTCGCTTCAAGCGATATTATTCTGCCATACTGTAACGAATTCGCGAAACATATATATCATCAATACAGTATCCGTGTGCCAAACAGGGAGTACGTTATCGCATACCTGAAAGAACAAGCAATCCCATATATGATTTATTACCCCGTTCCATTGCATCTCCAACCTGCATATGGCGGCAATAGTGGTAAAAAAGGACAATTTCATATTGCTGAGAGCACGGCTGAATCAATTCTCTCGTTACCGATGCATTCCGAACTGACAGAAGAACAAGTTGAATATATCTCAAAGATAGTCATAGAAGCGGTTGAATCTGTGGAAACGCCCGCATGAAAATTCTTGTCGTTATCCCGACATACGATGAACGCGAAAATATTACGGCGATCATTGATCAGGTGTTTCAGGTGCATCCAACCATCGAGGTACTTGTCGTTGATGACAATTCCCCGGATGGTACGGGGGACATCGTTGCAGATCTGGTTGCGAAAAATTCCCGCGTCCATTTATTGCGCAGGAGCGGAAAGCTCGGTTTAGGCACTGCATACGTTGCAGGCTTTGGATATGCGATTCAAAATAATTTTGATGTTGTCTTTGAAATGGACGCCGACTTTTCCCATGATCCGCGAGAAATACCGAATTTTTTGAATGCGTTGCAAGCCGCCGATGTTGTTGTTGGTTCGCGATATTCCAGCAAATCAACACAGGTAGTGAATTGGCCCCTGAAACGATTGGTTTTGAGTTATTCCGCGAATATTTATACGCGCTTGATTACAGGCATGCCAGTGCATGATGCGACCGGAGGATTCAACTGTTTTAAAATAGGAACGCTCCGGAATATTTCGCTTGACCAGATACATTCCAACGGTTATGCTTTTCAGATTGAGATTAAATTCCGCGCGTGGCGGAAACATTACATGCTAAAAGAAATTCCGATCATCTTTACTGACAGGCGAAACGGCGTGAGCAAAATGTCCAAGCGGATTGTCTATGAAGCGGCGTGGATGGTCTGCCGTTTGAAAATGAAAGCGCTTGTGGGGAAATTATGAATGTGCTGCGCTCGAGGAGGCGCGTCGTTTTTGCCATTATCATTGCAGGGGCGCTGAGCGCAGGCGCACAAATATATTTTCTGCACGGGAGCGCTTGGGAGCCTGAAGAGCCGTATGTTATCGCGCAGAATATTGTTGCAGGAAAAGGATACAGTTACAAAGCATGGGCTGGAGTGTTGCACCCAACGTGTTTTATTCCGCCGGGATATGTAGGCGTACTGCTCGTATTGTGGAAATGTGGATTGAGCGATAAGGGCGTGCAGATTTCTAATGTGATCGTCCTTATTCTTTCAGCTGGGCTCGTATATCTTATTGCGCGTTTGCTGAGACAGTCGTGTGAAGTATCGTTTCTCGCGTTTCTTGCGGTTGCATGGTATCCTCCACTTTGGCTGTTAGTAGGAGCGCCTTCGCCGAATGCGCTGAATATTTTCCTTATTTTGGTAACATGCTGTCAATTGCTTGTAATGCGGAATGCACCGTCCTTCAAGAATTTTGCAATTTTGGGAATATTGTTAGCAGCGCAATTATATATCAGACCCGATGTAGTAATTTGGGTGCCGTTATGTGCTGTGTGGTTGTGGAGTGTTACCCGCTCAAATATTAAGACTGGCACATTTTCTGTTTATTGTGCCGGGAGTGTTGTAATTGTATGCTTGTTGGTTGCACCGTGGACCGTACGGAATTATGAAATGTTTCATAAATTCATTTTCATTTCGGAGAATGGTGGCGCAAATTTATGGGTTGGCAATAATCCAGATGCCGACGGGGAATTTCATCCGATGGACTCGCCCGATGGCGCGTATATAATGCAAAAAAATGCTGAACTTGCATTGCTGGACGATTATTCAAAAGATTCCGTGTTCCAAACGGAGGCTCAGCAATATATTTTTTCGCATCCAGCACGCACGGTGAAAATGTTTTTTGTGAAAGCATACTACCATTGGTGGATGCGACCCCATGCCGGCGAAACGCGCGGGGCGGGGCGCTTCACTGAAATATACGAATGGGGGTATGGCATAATCTGCATTTTTTCGATATGCGGGCTTGTTGTGTTATTCAAAAGAGGCGAGCGTTCGGGTGCGTCGTTGATTCTCGTCGTGTTTGTATATTCCACTCTCGTCTCAAGCATATTCTTTTCACAAACGCGACATCGGATGATAAAAGCCGAGCCCCTGATGCTTATGCTCTGTGCCGTTACGGTCGGTTCTCTTTTGGAACGACGAATGATGGACAGTCGAGGTCAAGTGAAACCTAATCACAAGTCGAAAGAGTTGTAACGCATGGACGTCTCTGTCATCATCGTGAATTACAACGTCCGCGATTTTCTCGAAAGCGCGCTGCATTCCGTGCAAAAAGCAATGCTACAATTAGAAGGAGAAATATTCGTCGTTGACAATGCTTCGCAGGATGGAAGCGTTGCAATGGTGGAGTCGCGATTTCCAGACGTGCAACTTATCGCATCATCGGTCAATCTCGGTTTTGGGAAAGCAAATAATCTCGCGATGCGGGAAAGCACGGGAAGGTATCTGCTTATCTTGAATCCTGACACAATCATTCAGGAAGATACCCTGCACGCGATGGTCACATTTATGGATGCACATCCTGACGCGGGTATGGCAGGATGCAAAGTCCTTAATGCCGACGGGACATTCCAGCTTTCCTGCCGTCGGGGATTTCCTACGCCATGGGCATCATTCTGTAAGGTCTTTGGTCTTAGTGCGTTATTCCCCAATTCAAAGCTTTTTGCCGGTTATAACCTGACGTATCTGGACGAGAATAAAACATACCCGGTTGATGCGCTTGCCGGTTCCTTCATGATGGTGCGACGGGAAGTGTTTGATCAAACGGGAGGATTTGACGAAGAATATTTTATGTACGGTGAAGATCTCGATTGGTGCTTTCGCACACAAAAAGCCGGATGGAAGGTGTATTATACTCCCGCGACCCAGATCATTCATTATAAAGGCGAGAGCACAAAACGGAGTAGTATAGATGAAGTGCGTGTATTCTATGATGCGATGCACATATTTGTCCGGAAAAATTTCAGTGCGCCGGTGTTATTCATTCTATTTCTTCGATGCGGCATTGGGTTACGATCGCTTATCGCGCTTGTCATCAAACGCTGGAGAATACTGGTGTTAATGTCAATTGATGCGTCTGTCGTTATTGCCGATATTATCATCGCAACGAAAAACCGGTTTGGATCATTTTTCGTTAATCAATCTTATGCGTATCCGACTGCGCTTATCGTTCCCGTGGTTGCAACACTAGGATTGCTGATATTATTCGGGGTGTATGGCAGGCAATGGCGGTCGCTACCGCGAACCATGCTTGCCGTTATTGTGAGTTTTCTCATTGTTTCCTCACTTACGTTTTTCTTCAAGAATTACGCTTTTAGCCGGCAAATCGTGCTTGAAATGACGGCAATGAATCTTTTCTTTCTCGGCGGGATACGGATTTTACTGCACGCACGCGCCGCAGCAAAAAGTTTTGGTGAAAGCATGCGGAAAACCGTCATTGTCGGTGTGCCTGGGCGATCGTTGGAATTGTTGAAAAAATTACGTGCAGCCGCTCGATTTAATTTTGATGTTGCGGGTTTTATTGATACGTCTATCAATAGTGTTGGCGAAGAATACGACGGAGTGAAAGTTATTGGGAGTACTATGACCATTGCCAAAGTTATAGGCGATGAAAGCATTTCAGACGTGATCTTTGTCGCTGACACCCTGCCGTATTCGGAAATGCTTGGTGTAATGAACCGATGCGTTGGAAAAAAGGTTACATTTCGTCTTGTACCGGGAGCAGCCGAAATGCTTGTTGCAAAATCGGGAGTTGATTTTTTGGATGAATTACCTGTCGTCGCGCTTGGTTATAATATTCACAAACCTGTGAATAAAGCGCTCAAACGTGCGTTCGATGTTGTTATTGCGGGAATAATGTTGATTATTTTTGCGCCTGTCAGTGTCTTTTCAACGCGCGCGCGGAATGCATACGGCAGTTTCTTCCGGGTGTTTAGCGGATCAATGAGTCTCGTCGGTCCGGGTAACAGCGAGTCGCGCGGAGAACTCTTCGGAAAAGCCGGAATGTTTGGCGTCAATGAATTGTTTGCGCAAACAAGTACGGAAAATTACGATCAATATTATGCGCGCAATCAATCGTTGTTTCTCGATATGAAAATTCTTTGGAAAGCGGTACGGAAAAATATTACGCGGAGTACTAATGCCTAAAGTCATGCTGGATTTTGAAAAGCCGGTGTACGATTTGCTTCAGAAATTGGATGAGATGCGGAAAGTAGGTCAAACGCTTGAATTACAAGGCGAAATAGCGACGCTCGAATCGAAAATAGACGAGTTCCGGCGAGATTTGTACATGAAATTGACCCCGTGGCAGCGTGTGCAGGCAGCGCGGCACCCGGAGCGTCCCACGACACTCGATTACATCGAAGCAATGACGACCGGCTTCGTTGAGTTGCACGGCGACAGAAACTTCGGCGACGATCACGCCGTCGTTGGCGGGTTTGCAAAAATCGAAAATGGCGAATCGGCATATAACATTATGTGCATCGGTCAGCAAAAAGGGCGCGATACCAAAATGAAAGTGTATCGGAATTTCGGCATGATGAAACCCGAAGGCTACCGCAAAGCCTTGCGCCTGATGAAACTCGCAGAAAAATTCCAATGCCCCATCGTCACATTTATAGATACCCCCGGCGCGTATCCCGGCATTGACGCCGAAGAGCGCGGACAAGCCGAAGCGATTGCGCGGAATATTTTTGAAATGTGCAATTTGCGCGTGCCGATCATCGTCGTCATTATCGGCGAGGGAGCCTCCGGCGGTGCGCTTGGTATCGGTGCGGGGGACAGAATGCTGATGCTGGAAAACACATGGTACTCCGTCATTGCGCCCGAGTCGTGCAGCAGCATTCTGTGGCGCAGCTGGGACTATAAAGAGCAAGCCGCTGACGCCTTAAAACTTACCGCCACCGATCTGATGAAGCTTTCTATCGTTGACCGCATTGTGCCGGAGCCTCTCGGCGGCGCGCACTGGAGTCCCGAAGAAGCCGCCGCAATCCTGAAGGGAACTCTTCTTGAAGAACTCGGTGTTCTCAATGCAACGCATGGCGCGGAACACTACGCGGAGCTTGTCGAGAAACGGCGTAAAAAATTCATGGCGATAGGGCAGTGGGAGTTCGCCCCGGCGTGAAAAAAACGCATACAAGCGTCATCCGCGTCCGTTATGCCGAAACCGATCAGATGCGGATGGTCTACTATGGCAGGTATCTTGAATATTTCGAAGCCGCCCGGACGGAAATGTTGCGCGCATGGGGAGTGCCGTATCGTTCGTTCGAAGAAGAGGGATATTACCTGCCCGTCCTTGAAGCGCACGTTACATATCATCGCAGCGCCCGCTACGACGACGAATTGCGCGTTGAAACCACGATTGATTTCCGCAACAGCCCCCGCCTGCGAATCGAATACACAGTTCTTCGCGGCGCTGAAAAAATCGCAACCGGGCACACCATCCATGCCTTTATCAAAACCGAGACCGGCAAACCGTGCAAGCCGCCAAAGCGGTTTTTGGATGCAATTGCCGGTTGATAACGCCAAAAATCCATTCAATTTTCTGCGCAATAATATCACCAACTGGCTGATATTAGACACTTAATTTAATCTAATTTTTTCACATTCATATATATTCCTCATTATTAGATGAAAAACGCACTATTTTATTCGTAAAAACGTGGCACGCTAATTGTAATATATTCAATAGAAACAAGAATACAACGTGTATTCAGCATCAAAATAGAACTGTATTTGTCGTTCGGCTTTAATCCAGCCGAAAATTTTCTCGCTCTTTACAATTTTTCATAACAATCTCCGAAAAACAGGGAAGAAGGCAGAACGACAAACAAACCGGGGGAAAAAGGCAGAACGAAGCGCGGCGCCCTTTGAGGCTCCGCGCTTTAATTTACTGTTGTATAGCCGGTATGTGTGTTGCATAAGTTCTAAATAAACGTTATATATTTGTGTCTTATAAAACATTCATATAGCGCGAAACGAAAAATTTATTAGTTATGTTGTTCTCTTATTCCAGTTAAACCCTACAATTGTTTTACCAATCGTAAATCAGGGGAAAAGGCAGAACGACAAGCAAACCAGGGGAAAAAGGCAGAACGAAGCGCGGCGGCATCCTTGCTACCGCGCTTTCATTTTTTTAAGCCTAAATGCTACAAATTGCTTTAAAAACACTAAAATTAATATAATCTGTTAATTTATATAATTTTTGTATCTTATTATTTTACAATGATTTACTGAATTCTGATTTTTCCGCCCACCTTCAACAACGTTCAACACTTTTTTTCAGATTCATGTACTCCTTCTCCCCACAAAGTGGGGAGAGGGTTGGGTGAGGGGAAGTTGATGATTGGGCTAAAGCCCAATGGAGTATTTGCGACCGTCTCCCCCGAATGAAGTCGGGATTAGTCATCCAGACACCCGCTTTCAACAACCTTCAACACTTTTTCAGACTTCATATTTCACACTATACAAGTGGGACAAATTGGAACACTTTTTTGCAATTTCTGCGTTTAACGCATGGAAATGCAGAATTTACAACTCAGGTGTTCCACTTTTACACGTTCCATTGCCGGCAATACGTGTAAACATTGATGCTCATGGCTTTTTCATACTTCACATTTCGCTGTCCCATTGCATGCTATACCCTTCATATTTTACCCTTTCAGTCGCTTTATTCATGCAAAACTAAAGCACTTTGGTATATGATTGTTCACGGGTTTTGGTAAATGTGCGGAGATTGCGGAGTTTGCGGATGTGATCTCCCGTATCTATATAACGCCGCCCGATAACGCCGCCCGTTGTCACTACAAAACTAAAAGGAATGGGTGGGTGTTTCCTAGCGGTTTGAGGTAGGGGTGCGGAGGTTGCGGACTTTGCGGAGGTGATATGTGGAAAACCGCCTGTAAAGGCGGGTCTCCCTGCTCAAAAGCCGCACTTCGCGGCTGCGCCACTCTGCACAGGCTCCGCGGCGATATATGTATAGCCGGGGGCGTAAGCCCCCGGTAACCGTCCCAAATTATTCTCAAAGCCCCTTCGAGGCGGCATATAAAACGGTGGAAAAATATGAAACCCCTAAAGGGGTTTTGATGATATTTCAAAACCGTCTTCTACCAATATGGCATCCCTACGGGATGCGGCGCGTTCTCTCGTATGATTACTCCCGACTTTAGTCGAGGGAGAAGGCATATCTCTTTCTCGTAGT
>Ga0207048_10285_pt1 | contig 15048 bp, 17 predicted proteins | sample Alteio_BWMinCont_65_FD_153301 | JGI IMG/M metagenome (GOLD analysis project Ga0207048, IMG submission 153301) | Enriched cells from forest soil in Barre Woods Harvard Forest LTER site, Petersham, Massachusetts, United States -... | ecosystem: Environmental > Terrestrial > Soil > Temperate forest >...
TCTTTGTAACCGAATCCGGGAACTCTTGATGTTCGGGATAGCCGGGAGCTGGGGCGCGAACGCTGTCACACTGCACCATCCAGCCACCGCCAAGTCGGAGCAGTACTCCCAAGCGCCCGCTGAGCGCCGCCATCTCTCCGTTTGTCGCCGAACCGAGATCGGGTCCTTGAAACTTCCAAGCCGCAAGCAGCCCGCCGTCTTGCAGCAGTAGAATCCCGTCCTCAATCAAGGAGTCGTATAGGAGGAGGTCGGATAATCCAATCGCGTGACGGCGCTGTTCGATAAAGGGCATCATTCATCTCCAATTCGCGGGTGTTGTAGTGGGAGGAGCGGACATCCGGCTCTTCGCGGGATAAAAATCCCGATAACGAATGTGCCGGATATAAACGTGACGCATGAGGGGGTCCACCTTGGCCATCCGTGCTAGAACTCCCACTGCAATCAGCCACAGAACGAGCCCGGCAAGAATGCTCCACCACTTCATCACCGCAAAAACCAACATCGCCGCGAGGATGGCGGAAGCCAAAATCAATTCTCGGTCCCCGCCCATCAACAATTGCGGCCGATTCGCCGACTCGTGAAAGGGTACTTCCCGTGGTCCGCTCATAACTAAACCACCGCAGCGCCTACCGCGAACAAACCCCCTAGCAACGCAGAGGCGGAGATGATGAAAGCAATTGCGCAGACGGCGTAAACCGACCTGCGAGCAAATTCGTTCCACTCACCGCCGAACACAAGCGTTACACCGATCGCTACCAGTGCGATAACCGCAATCGCGCCCGCTACGGGACCGCTCAACGACTGTTGTAGACGAGTAAGCGGAGCTTCCCAGGGCAATGCTTGTCCACCGCCCGCCGCGAACGCGGGCAGACTGAGGAGAAACGACGCTAGTGTTAGCAAACCTGTGTGCGACGAGAGGCGACGCCATTCCACTCTTCTCGTAAATACTTTCATTTCGTTTTTTCCTTTCGTGTTGAGATTCACAACCAGCAACTACTCGCTCCACTGACGGCAAACCACCCCACCAGTGCAACGAAACCTGAACATAAAAGTGCTGTCGCAAACAACACCATCAAAGTCCGCCGCAATGTGTCTGGCAGATTCAACAGCGTGCTCACGAGCACACCCGAAAAACCCACCGTCATGACGAGGACCACCAGCGCCACGCGGCGCGCACCAGGCAAACTCGTCTGTGATATTCCCACTCCAGGAACGAGACAGAGCGCCGCCGCAACAACCATCGCAGCAGCCATGACAGACAGGACGCTCGAAAGCAGGGTCGCGCCGTTCTGGGATTCTATTAAAGTCTGTTTTTTAGCGTTTTCCATGCAGCCTCCCTATACGTACTCCAACTCGTAATTCCCGTCGCGATGCCCCATGACAACGGCCACTTCACGGACCTTGCGGCCCGCGCGGATACTTGGCTCGCCGTCGACGAAGACAACCACGTTCACCGCTTCGGCGATCAATTGTTGCTGCGGTGCGGCGGTAGCTTCGGCCACTAGACTCTCGAGCCGAATCAGAGCCCCGAGCGCGTCGTTTGCGTGTACGCTTGCCGCGCCTCCCGGGTGGCCGGTGTTCCATGCTTTCAGCATGCTCAGCGCCTCCGCGCCGCGGACCTCGCCTACAACAATCCGTGTCGGCTTCAGGCGCATAGAGGCGCGTAGGCAGTCGAGCATCGACACACGCCCCACCGCGAGGAGCGCCACTGAGTTCTTTACGTTGCATTGCAATTCGGGGGTGTCTTCGATGATCAGCACACGGTCGTCCGGCGAAATGCCAGCAAGCTCGTCAAGGATCGCATTGATGAAGGTTGTTTTGCCGGAACCCGTTGACCCGGCTACCAGAATATTTTTCCGCTGTCTAATTGCGGCGCGGATCACTTCCAAGTGACGTTTGCCACGTATTAGCTCCACAAAATAATCTCGATGCCGTTGGCGGTTCAGCTCATCTCTTTTGTCCGTTAGAATTCCCGCGCTTTCGTAGTCATTCAGAGTGAACACGCGATGAGGGCGTTGCCGGATCGCGAATACTGGTTGGCGCACTACAGGGGGGATCAATCCTTCGAAGCGGCTCCCATCCGTGGGTAGCTCCGTTTCCAGAATGGGGTTGTCGTGATTGATGACCGTGTCTCGGATCGCCGCAATTGTGCCGAACGCACTCAAGGCTTGCGCGGGTAGCATCGAGCCCACAACCACAAAATCTTGGTGTGTGCGCTTCACCCATACCCGCCCATCGGGGTTCAACAAGATATCTTCGGTGTGATGATCTTCAAGGCAGGAAGCGACCAGCGGCCCCAGTTCCCGGACCAGTTTTTCATTGCGGCGTTCGGTCACTTGCTGAAGTTCTTGCATTCGCTATTACCAATGCGCGAAATCATTCGGTCTACATTTTATCCTGCTGTATGCCAAGCAATGGTACTATACATACAGATTGTTTATGACCAGGGTACGTTATTACGCTCGTGGGATGCCCTTGTCAAGTCAAAAGAAATGGCCGCCAATCTCACCCTCGAAGCAGTGAAGAAGCAGAGTTGTGCTATGGGCGCACAGTTTTTCGACATCGGCCTCTTCGATCCGAACGCCGCGGAGGCAGCGATGCTCCCGCGTCAGTGGAATCTCGACACGTTGCTTCGGTCCGTTTCTTGGCTACGCTTAAAAAACGCTGAAGGTCGGCATATCTACATCCGCCCGGCCGGCGAACATAGTCTTTCGCTAATCGACGACGCCAGTATCCAGGTCGTCGAGCGTTTGAAATCAGAAGGCTTTGCCCCAGCGGTTGTTCTTGAAACGTCTCCGGGGAACTTTCAAGTTTGGCTGCGCCACGGACAGATTCTGCCGAAGCATCTTTCTACGGTTGCAGCACGACTGCTAGCGTCTCGCTATGGCGGTGACCTTGCGTCGGCGGATTGGCGGCATTATGGAAGACTTGCTGGATTTACGAATCGCAAAGACAAATACCGAAAAACCGATGGGGCCTTTCCGTACGTCCGGCTGCATGAGGCAACAGGGGTTGTCTATTCAAAAGCGGTCGCATTTCTCGCGGAAGTGAAGAGCATATACGAAGCGGAGAGGTCCAAGGTTGCGGCTCCTGCCTCTTTGCAGTGCCGCAGGCTCAGGCGTTCGAATCTCAGGAGCATCGAAGACTTCCGGGCAAAGCCAATCTACGGCGGCGACCAGACACGGGTGGACCTCGCGTATGCCATCTACGCTTTGGCCCACGGCGTCCCGGAGGCTGAGGCGCGTAACGCGGTCGCATCGCGTGATCTTATGCACAAAGGAGATGCGAAACGGTAACAGGAGTATATCGATCGCACGATTAAGAAGGCTCGGGAGCGAATCGAGGATAATTGGAAAGGTTAGCCAAACCGAAGGGTTCACTGGCAGTCGCCTGGCAACTCGGCCCAACCTCCGCGCACCACATCCCCCGTTTCCCTAGAAGTTTTGCTTCAACATGCGCCACAGCCCATGCGATTGACCGTGCCCCTTGACACCTCAGGTGCGCTTCTGGAGGGCCTCCATTGCTTAACGGCTTCCTGCCCGCTCTCGAATCACTCACGATTTCCAGGCGACGACCGTGGGAATGTCTCTTCGAAGAGATTACGGCCAGCGCGCAGCTTGAACCGGGGGCTCCTCTGGAATTTGAACCGGAGCAGGAGTTGACGCGAGGCGCTTGGAATGCTTTACCCGAGGACCTTGAGGCTTAGGCTGGGCAGAAGTATCAGCCCGGACAACGGGAGCCGGGCAAACTCCAAAAACGGGGCAGAGAAAAGGGCGCCACGGCGACCACAAAAGGAATACAAAAATCAGGATTAACACCAGGAACGTTTTTCGAAAACCCGGTTGGGTGGTGCATTTATGGTCGATGTAAAACAACATCGCAAGCCAAGATCTCATTTCAATCCCCTCGCAAGCAGCACTCCTAAACCAACACCCAGCACAAGAAGCCCGCTCGCCGCAATCACGCCTATTGCAACCCAACGACGGACCGCAGATCGGGTGTAAGCATGGTTCAACTCTACAATTAATTCTCTCGCGTGCAATCGCCCAGCGTCAATATCCTTCTGAATCTCCTCACGCACGGCGATCCCAGCTTTCCGCGCCTCCCTCTCAACGCTTCCCAACGCTTCGCTTTGTGCCGAACGGAAACCCGCCTCCAGGCTGACAACGATTTCCTCTGTACGAGCCTCTATCATTCCGAAGACCTGCTGCAACACGACTTCATTCATCGTGACCAGTAGCATCGCGGGATCATCCTGGCTGACTAGCATTCCATGACGCGCTGCAACTTCCGCCGTTATCCGTTTGAAGTCCAGCACAACTTTAGTCTTCATCGGATTGTTCCATTAGGAATTTCTCCGACCGCGTACGAATTCTTTCATTGCGCGAACGGAATTGCATCCAACTGCGCAAAAAGTTCACGCTGCACCACCCGCAATCGCTGTTTCGCCATGATCGTGAAACCACTTCCATTCAGTGCTTCATCAAAGGTCATCTTCTGGCGGATCATCTCTTCCACATCCCGGCCAAATGTGTCCGCCGTGCGCCGCACGATCGCCACTGAGCCATGGACTTTATCCGCATGTTTCTTACAAACCGTCATCTCGTGGAATGGTTTTCCGGCTGGTAACACCGCGCCAAAATACTCATTCAACCAGACCACAATGTTCTTCTCGCGCGTAGTTTCAGCGAGTTGCTCGAACCCATCGAGGGTGTCGTTCAGCGACTGGCCCCCTGTAATAACCGAATGGACGAACACGCGTTTTCCTTTCTCCCTCAAATAATCGAGCGCGTCGTTTTCGAGGATGTAGTGCCAGAGCGGAATAAAGGTGGACGCACCCGTGTCTACAACGAAAGTTCCTTTCTCTGTCAGAACCCGTTCCATGAGTAGATCGAATTCACGCTGATCAACGCTTCCCTCTTTCAGCAGATTCAGGCAGTTCACCGCCAAACCCTGGTATTCGGAGAGTGTGTGATTCACGGGGTCCGCATCAACGCAGCACACATCCTGCCCTTTCGACAATAAGTATTGGGAAAGGATTGCGGATATCAGACTTTTTCCAACCCCACCCTTGCCTTGCAGCAAGATGTGAATCGCCGTTTTACTGCTTGCATTACCGGTTGTGCTTGTCACTGAAGTCCTCCCTTTCGTTTACCGACGTTTTCAAATTCCGTGTAGCCCGCCAATGAAAACCAGGCCTGTTCTCTTCTAGTCGTTTTAGATTTGCAAATGGGTCCCGCTCTTCAACTGCCCCCACTTTTGTTTCCTTCGACCCTTCCGCCGTAGGAGATTCTCCCTGCTTTCCCCGGCGGCTGGCCGCGGTTGGTTTTTTCCTTGCGCGCCATACAACCAAGTAGAACGTGTGGTAGCACACCTCCAGACCTTCGCTTTGGAGTGCTTCCCAAATATCTTTGAGATTCTGCCCTGAGGCCACCGCCGCTTCTATTTCGGGAAGAAGAGTACGAATAAGCGCCGCTCTTCTCTTGGGAGGGTCGGCTGCCAGTCGTTCTAGACAGCGGCGGTAGTGTTTTTGTGTTGACATGAATCTCTATACTGCTGTACATATAGCACCATGAAATACGAATGTAAAGGACCAAAAAGTGTCAGGTTTCAAAGGAATTCACAAATGTCTGCGTTAGTTCGCTCATTCTCACGACGAATCACGCCTTTTCACGCGGTTTCGCAAATGTTCTCGCGATTTCACTGTTTTCAACGCGAATAGTAGCAGCGTGAATGAAATGGATGTGGATCGTGTGCAAATGACACGGGTATTGGAACATAAAGGGTTGGGGCCACTTCGTGGCGTTTTTCTGGCGTAACCGTTTCAATTTCTTGCGCTTTGCTTGGTACCACTTCGCACAGACAGTGGTGCCACTGCGGTACCGCATTTGAAGGAGTGTTTCGTGGATAAAAAGAGTTTTTCGCGCAATTTTCGATACCCCTCCGCTGAGTTACGGGACCAGGTTCGGGCCGCAGTCAAGGAGCGTGGCTTCCGTTCCGAGCAAGCATTCCTCATTGCCGCTTGCGAGCACGAGATTCGGCAGGGCGCGAACACCGAGGCGACCGAGCAGTTTGAGGCGCGGGTGGCCGCCACGCTTACGAATCTGGCGAAGCAAGTCCAGGGACTTCAGACGCTCGCGCACGCGCAGGTAGCTCTCACCGACGTGTTCTTGAAGTACGTCATTACGTGCGTGGTTGAACCCCCGGAGGATGCGCTACCTGCTGCCCGCGTTCGAGCCAGGTTACGCTACGAAAAGCTGGTGCGTGTTGCCGCTGAAGGGATCTCCAACAAGAACAGAGACACTCTCAAGGGGATGGTGGCAGATGACTGACGAACCCATAATTCGGTTACGACCTAGAAAATCGAAGCACGGTCTAAACGAAAATCCGCGTAAGTACATAGGAGTTCTACGATCCATGCTCCGCCTGGTCCAGATGTCAAAGCGAGGGCGGAAGGCGCACGGCACACAAGGTGCAAGCGGGAATTCCCGCACGTACCGTACCTTCAACCAGCGAGTGGCCGTCCGAGTCAGTTACTCGGCAAACAAGAATCCGGGGCAGTGGAAGGCGCACGGAAGATACGTGGCCCGCGAGAGCGCGACGCAAGGAGGCAAGTCCGCGGAGGCTGGATTCAATTCTACCGAGCGGAACCTAGATATAGCTGCAACGCTCGACAAATGGCAGGGCGCCGGTGACGAACGACTCTTCAAGGTCATCGTATCCCCCGAGTTTGGTGACCGCCTGAACCTCGAACAGTATGCTCGCGAGCTGCTGCACCGGATGGAACAAGACTTGGGCGCCCAACTCGAATGGGTCGCCGCCGTCCATCACAACACCGAGCATCCCCACGTTCACATTGCTCTGCGGGGAGTGGACAAGAAGGGAATCCCGATTCGCTTGCCAAGGGAATACATTCGTGGGGGCCTACGCGAACGAGCAGAAGAAATCGCTACTGAAGCTTTGGGCTATCGTACTGCGGCGGACGCCCACGAGGCGCACGTCCGCGAAGTGATTCAGACCCGTTACACGCCGCTCGACCGCATCCTTCAATTCAGCAACGACGGCTCCTCTTCCCATTTTGTGGTTACCGTCAAGCCCGAGGGCGGGTCACTGTCCGAATCGGCCAGGGAACTCCAAAAACACCTTGCCGCGCGGCTCATGCACCTTCAAAAGATGGGACTCGCGCAGTTCATCGGGCCGCACCAATGGAGCGTACAGGCGGACTTTGAGAAGGTACTGAGAACACTGCAACAGAGTGTCGACCGGCAAAAGATGCTCGCGGCGCATGGTGCCTTGCTCTCCGACAAGCGACTTCCGCTCCAGGTCACGAATATCCGCCAGTTAAAAAGAGTGGAAGGCCGCGTCCTTCTCCACACCGAAGATGAACAAACGGGCAAACGTTACATGTTGGTCGAAGGCACGGACGCGAAGGTGCATTTGATCTACCACACGAGCGCGATCGAGCAAGCCCGCAGCGAGGGGAAGCTCGCAGTGGGTAGTTTCATTCGCATCGAGAAACAGTTCACGGAAAAGAAACCCACATTGCACATGGATGATCTCGGGGACGCGAAGACACTTCTCCAGAACACTTCACACTTCAGCAAAGAAGCGGACATCTTGCTTCGTCGGGGCCTTCATGAGGTTCAGCCCGCCTGGGGCGGATGGCTGGGACAATATCAAACGAAGTTGCAAACTGAACTACAAAACCCCAAGAGACGCAAGCCGCAGAACTTCGGACGCGGAGGACGCTCCACGTAACTCGCGCAACCGGAGAACAACTCGCACGCGTACAGCGTTACTCAGGTTTAAGGGCAATATTCCTTCGCAAAATAGTGCGTCTATTTCACGCAAACTGACGGGGCGATGCCTTTTAGCGAAGCGACTGCAACAACGGTTTTGAAACGCGCGTGAGCGGCGTGATGGCCCTGTCTTCAATATTGAAGTGATGGCCCCTGTAGTAATCGTCGCGCCAAAGTCCCTTAAACTCTGGGCAGATGGCTATGTGGTACGTGATGGTATTGAACAAGCTGACCTGCGACAAAAAGCCTGTTCGCCCATTATTCCAATCAAATGTTATGAGATGTCCATTTGTTTGCCGGGATAGCGGTTTATCGTCATACAGAATCGGCTTGTGGAATGGAAGGACGACGGGCATCTGCGCTGTCCAACCCGGCGCTGTCCCGTAACGAATGTAATTCCTGATATCGTCGAAATCGGATCGCAGGACAAAATTCGACCCGTGCTGATGCGCTACATAATTGAAAGCGATCTTGGCGATTGCGCGGAAAATTGTCTGATCGACGGCTGCCGCGATCTCCACCAGAACCTTGCCGTCATCGGTGATCGGGTTTACCAACGTGCCTTCCTGACGACAATTGATCCCTGCTGATTTCAGGATTTCAAGAACCCGTTGATGGTCTGCGCTCGTAGGCCCCATCACCCGAATTTCGAGTGTGCCGGGGATGGGCTTCACATACTTTGCAAGCACATCCGCTTTCAGTTCGCGCTCCACCAAAAAAGTCCAGTCCTGCGATCCCTTCCAACGAAAACCTGCCTGAGGCACCGGAACTGGCTGGACTGCTCGGCCCGTGGCATCGGGTTCCAGCACGACCGTTGCCCCAAACCAAGGCCCGGGCTGCCCGATCTTCAATTCGAGTTTGCGATAAGTCAGGTCTCCAGCTTCAGAAGCGGGCTTTGTGCCGTAGCGAAATCGCAGCACGGCTTCCATACTGTCGCGTGAAAGCGCAAAATCAAGCGTGCGACCGAAGAAATTGTTGCACTCTTTGCATACTGCATCGTAGAGGATGAAGGAGTGTGGCTCAAAATTTCCGAAAGCCTGCGGGATGACGTGTTCCCGGTCGAATTCTTGATTTTCTCGGTGGCAGTATATGCAGGATGGCATCAGTTCAATCCCGGTTCGATTTTACCGCGATACCGGACGGCGCATTCGCATTTTGCCCCCAGTGAATTCCATTTGCCCGCGTAACCGGACATCAAGTGCCCTCACCGGCGGTGAGACACAAGTCGCATACACGGAACCGGCCTACCACATAATATATTGACACGCACTACCCCGATGGTGCTATATGTATGCTATACGTAGCACACCCTAGCGCTATAGTCCTGGCGCAATCGGTTCTTGGACCAGTTGGGAGGCTCACCTCAATGAAGAGCAACAACGCAGCCACTCGCCAAGATGTAGTCACAAATTCCGTGGACCACCAAATCTCCAATCTCGTAAATTCCGCCGCCTCACCGGAGCCAGTTGAAACCCTGCTCATCTCCGAACTTGACCACGACCTTATCACGTGGCCCCGACAATATCTCGAAACCTATCTCGATTCCGATGCCACCGGCAGGGTCCCGCTTGACGCCGAGCAACTCCAGGATGTCCTCGAAGCGGCCTTTGAGCGGGACGCCGGCCTCGCCCGTGAGTACCTTGAAGAACTGAACGGCGAGCACGGACCGAGGAGTCTCGGTGACTCTACGCTAGAAATCACAATCGCGCGCAGAGTGGGGAACGAACCTGAATACGATTTGCTCTTCAATCCAGCGGATTCCCAGGACTTGAAATACCTCATCGAGAAATTGGATGTGCGCGCCTGGGAAAAACAGGACCTTGTGACGACTCCGGCTCTCGAAACACAGCCCGATACGGAACAACGCGAGACCACTACTTCTGTAGCTGTGCATCAACCCGAAAGCGGGACCGTAGAGCTTCACGACAAAACCACCGGCACAGACGTGCGCAAACTGCTTGGCGGCGGCGAACTGCCCGCTGATCTCCAATCGGCGCTAAAACTGATGGCTCCCGATGCGCGAGTTGAATCCGCGCACAGCGACAGCGGCATCTACCGGGGCAGGATCATCGCTGAGACCGAGAAAAACCTGATTCAACAAATCACTTCGCGTACCGCAGTTGTGCACCGGAAAGAACTTCTCGATATGATCCCGGCCGTCGGCGAAAGCGTGCGCGTCGCCTACAGTAACGGCAATGCCCGTGTGCTCCCAGTCAAGGAAAGGAGCAAAACGCAGGAGCTAGGACTGTGAAACAGCTAACCGCTTACCGGAAGCCGAGGGACCCCGGCTACGTCGGCGGCTTCTACTGGACGCCGACAATCGTTGGATTCATCGGCCTTTTCTTGACGAATGTCCTTGCCACGCAGTTTGTTGCATGGCGCTTCGAATACCAGCCCGCGCTTGGCCCCGCCTTGGTCCGCATCGGCCCTGTCTACCTTTACGCACCTTATAATTGGCTTATCTGGGTGTGGACACAGGGAAACACGGGGGACATCCGAATCAAACTTCCGTTGCTCATCGGCGCAGGCATTATTGTTGGCGGAGCCTTCGCATCTGGCGCCCTCTTTTTCCTTCTGAATCTCGCTCGCACCAAGGCCCTTTCGAAAAACACAGAGGACCTTCACGGTTCGGCGCGGTGGGCCACGAAAGCCGATATCTTGGAAACCAACCTGATCCAAACACCACAGGGCGTGTATGTCGGAGGCTGGCACGAACAGTCCATCAAGCACCTCCATTATTTACGGCACAACGGCCCGGAGCACATCCTCGCATTCGCTCCAACGCGGAGCGGCAAGGGGGTGGGCATCGTCATACCGACCCTCCTGGCGTGGGCGGAAAGCACCGTGGTCTACGACATTAAGGGGGAGAACTGGGCTAAGACCGCAGGTTTCCGAGGCCAGTCGGGGCAAATTTGTTTCAAGTTCTCCCCCGTAGAGCCCGAACACTCTTCTCGATTCAATCCACTGGCCGAGGTTCGCCTTTTCACAGACCGCGATGTTTCCGACGCGCAAAACATCGCGAACATGCTCGTGCGCACCGGGGAGGACAGTCCGCAGGAACGCTATTGGCAGGACGCTGCCGCGTCCATCACTGCCGGAATGATCCTCCATGTGTGCTACGCCGCCGCCCTTGAAGGCCGACAGGCCTCACTCAGCCTTCTCGCCGGCGTCTTCACGCGACCCGGATTTAACTTCCGCGAAACCCTCACCGAGCTTCTCACCTACACTCACGACAAAGACAATGCTCATAACTGGCAGCTTCCCACAGGCGAACCGACGCGCACTCACCCTGTGGTGAAAGAGAAGGTCCAGGAAATGCTCGACAAGGAGGATAAGGATTTCTCCGGCGTCCTATCCACAGCGAAAACGGCATTGACGCTCTACAGCGATCCGCTGGTTAGCCGCACTACTTCCGCGAGCGACTTTACAATTCAAGACCTTGTGAATCACGAACGGCCTGTATCGCTTTATCTCGTAGTTCCTCCGAGTGACAAGATTCGCCTTCGCCCGCTCATGCGTCTCATCTTTACAATGATCGTTAACCGCCTCACCGAAAAACTCGATTTTCAAGGCCCCGAGCAACTCAGCAACAAGCACAGGTTGCTATTCCTGATCGACGAATTCCCGTCGCTCAAGCGTATGGAGATTTTCGCGGACGCGCTTTCCTATATGGCAGGCTTTGGCCTCAAGGCCTACCTCATCACTCAGGACATTCGCCAAATCGTGGATGAATACGGCCGCTACGAGAGCATCGTCAGCAACTGCCAGGTTCGCGTCGCCTTTGCCCCCAACCAATACGACACTGCCGAACTTCTCAGCAAAATGACGGGCACGCAGACCATTCGAAAAGCATCGTTTAACTTCTCAGGCTCGCGCATGTCTCCGGTCCTCGACCACGTCAGCACTCACATGGACGAGATCGAGCGTCCGCTTATGACACCCGACGAAATCATGCGCTTGCGGCCCCCGAAAAAAGAGAGCGCCGGACATCAGGAGAAAATTATCGCTCCGGGCGATATGCTGATTTTTGTTTCCGGCCACCATCCCATTTACGGCAGACAAATGCTCTATTTCTTTGACCCGATCCTGCGTTCTCGCGCCGAAATCCCTCCCCCCTCAAAGTTTTATTCGATTCACGACGGAGGGCTCTCGCCCCAAGACCCACTCCCGGTCTTGGCCTTCAAGCCAAAGCCGACATCGGGAGCACACCCACGGCGACGAGCGCCTTCGTCATCCGGCGGTGGTCCCAAAACAGCTACGTTGTTCGACCAGCTTCCACCACCAGCGAATGCTGAACTTCACCCGCCAGAGGGTTTGGTGGAGCGGTTGGATATCAATTTGAAGCGATAAACCATGCAGGAGAACCGTTTTCAACTCGCCGGGTACCTCGCAGCAAAACCAACACTGAGTTATTTACCGTCCTCGGTGCCCGTTGCGAATGCCCGGCTTGGCCAAACCTATCGCTTCACTCGCAACGACAAGTCTGCCGAGCACACTAATTGGTTCAGTCTCGTCTTCTACGGGGATTTAGCGATGCTTGCGACGGAACTTGAAAAGGGCACAAATCTTTACGTCGAAGGAACCCTCGATCAGCGCCCTTACGTCGGCCAGGACAAATGCAAGCGCTATATTTACGAAGTCAGCGTTCACAAGTTTTTTGTCATTGGGGGCGTGGCGCAAGACCTGCCCGCCCCGGCCCAATCGCACGCAGAACTCACGAACGAGGTCATGACCGATGGCGCTCAGTCTCTCGATTCCCCTGAAACTCAAGACACCTGGCTTATATGAACTACGTCAACGACTCCGCCGCGCTGCATTCTGGGCTTGCCTGCTGGCCTCGCCCTTCTTTCTCGGGCTCATTGCAGGCTGGGTTTTTGGCATCCGTCTTAATCTCACACCGTCCCTTCCGCTCGGCTTCTACATCACCAGCCGTTCGCGGGACGCGAATCTTGTTGAGTTCTGTCCGCAAGGGGCGGCAGCAACCATTTCCCTCAGCCGTCAATATCGCACTTTGGGGGCTTGCCCCGATGGCGGAGCGCCTCTTCTCAAACCCGCCGTCGCATTTCCCGGAGACCACGTCGAGGTGAGCGCAGATGGAATTCGAGTCAATGGACAACTGCTTCCCAACAGCGCGGGACGATTCCGGGACCACTTGCAACGCCCCCTTGACCCGTGGCCATATGGCACCTACAAAGTCGAAGCGGGAACCGTGTGGGTTATCTCCTCGTTCAACAGCTACAGCTTCGACAGCCGCTATTACGGCGCCATTCCAGAAGCCTCGATTCGGCATCATCTCCGCCCACTCTGGACATTCGCTACGGAAGTTCCTCAGCAGTAGCGTTACGCTTCCCGCCATTGCCGGCACGACGGCGGCGGTTGCGTGGAGCGGCCACCTCGCGGCCATTCCTCTCTCCCTCGTCGCTCCGCTGCTCGGCTATCACGCGAAATCCAGAAAGCATGCCTATGCTTCGATGTTCTGCTACTACGCGGCGGCGAGCTGGCCGCTCATCCCCGGAGCGCGCGCTTTCTTTGGACTCCAGGGGACACCGCTCATTGGATTGTTCCTGTGTCTAGCCGCAGCGGCTCTACTGGCGTTGCCCTGGGCATTGCTCTTCACGCGCGGACGAGGAAGTGCTGCATTGTCTGTGCCAGTGTGCATACTGCTCACCGCGATGCCGCCGCTCGGGATCTTCGGATGGGCTTCGCCCTTTCTTTCCGCAGGTGTTCTTTTCCCCGGCTCGAAATGGTTCGGCCTGGCACTCATCCTCGCGTTCCTGAGTCTCTTCCGTTTCAAGCCAGCACAGAGCCTCGTCTGTTTGACGCTCTGCGCTTTTGTATTTCAATTCCAGTACACGCAAGCGCAGCTCCCCGCAGGATGGGAAGCGGTCAACACAAACTATGGGGGCTCAGGGCAGGGCGACACCGATTTCACGACTGAATACAACACTCACCAATCCATGCAAACCACCATTCTCGAGTCTCGCGCAGCGGTGCTGCTCTTCCCGGAACACCTGGTCACGAACTGGAATGAATCCACGGAAGCTTTTTGGGGAGATACCTTAACCTCGGTCGCAACCCAGCACCGCACCGTCCTTATCGGAGCTGGCATAAACCAACCCGGCGATTCGAGAAATCCTTTTGTCCAGAACCGGTATTTGAATGTGCTGCTCGCACGCGGGGAGAATAATACCGCGCTCTATCAGGAGCGCATTCCCATTCCGATCGCAATGTGGAAGCCTTTTGGTGATGAAGGCGTGCCATTGAATCTCTTTGCGCGCGGAACAATCCACGTCCACAATCAAAACGCCGCCGTGCTCATCTGCTACGAACAGGTCCTCGTATGGCCCTTCCTTTCTTCCGCCCTCGAACATCCCACCATTCTATTGACCACCGCAAACGACTATTGGGCTAAGAACACCCGCATTCCGGCGATTCAGCAATCCAGTACCGCAAGCTGGGCGCGGCTTTTCCATCTTCCTGTGCTTTCGGCCACCAATTTCTAATGCGCCTTGCAAAGATCATTTTCGCAACGCTCTTCTCCGTCGCCGGAATCACTTGTTTTGCGCAGACACCCACCGCCAATCCCAACACCAAGATTTCGCTTACCTCCTTCCGAACGCTCGCGCAATCCTGCGCAGCGAACGTCCCCGTCAGTACCCTCGAAGCCATCGCACGCACCGAGTCCGCGCTTTACCCCTACGCCCTCAGCATTAACCGTCCCCACCAGTTCGCCCGCCGCCAGGGATGGAATCGCGGAACCATCACTCTTGAAAGACAACCCGCATCGCTCGAAGAAGCCATTGCGTGGACGGAATGGCTTTTCGCGCAAGGCATCACCGTCAGCATCGGGCTGCTCCAGGTGAACAGCGAGCACGCCGCCCTTTTGCATCTCACGGTCGAACAACTGTTTGACCCTTGCACCAATCTCCGTTCCGGGGCTGCTCTTCTTTCCACTACGTACGCAGAAACAGCTCGCATTCGCGGTGAAGGCTTCGCCGCCCTCGATTCCGCTCTCTCCTACTACAACACCGGATCTCCCACAGCCGGATTGACCAACGGATACGTGCATCAAGTCAAAACCCACGCAAAGCATTCAGAACACCAACCCTGATTCACTCCCACGCTTAAAACAGTCCCGCCGCAAATTCCCTTCTCCGCAAGAGGCTGCGCCCGGTCCCGCGCTTGTTCCGTCAAGGGCGGCGGTATAAGCCGTTTATTGGAGGGGAGCGGAAACCCTTGACGGAACAAG